>PVBE011731599.1_pt1 | contig 14951 bp, 29 predicted proteins | sample 1631181 | NCBI WGS metagenome assembly PVBE01 (sample SAMN08397723, study PRJNA350692) | Marine metagenome, whole genome shotgun sequencing project. | isolation source: water | place: Pacific Ocean | collected 2012-04 | reverse complement strand
CAGAAGGACTTTCAAGATTTTCTGGTACATCGTAAAAGTTCCAATCATAAGGAAAAGTAGCAATGCTCATACGATTTACATATTCAATTTTTTCCATAATGTTCCTTTCGGTAAGGTTGAGAAAAGCAATTGAATGAAGATTGTGGCACGACTGCACCCCCATAGACCAGTAACCAGAGATGGTTGTCCTGTTCGGTCCAGTGACCAGCCTTAATTTGTCCACAATCTTTTTTTTGTGTTTTCGTTTCTAGGTGGATTTACAGACCAATGGTCACACCACTATTCAAAGATTTTCTCTCTGGGCGGTCGTGCTACTCCCACAGGGTCAGATCTGACCCCCTCCACATTCTTTCTTCTCACCCAACATTTATATTATCTCACAACACTCAGAGAATGTCAATAGTTTTTTTTGTTTTTATTTCTTTTTTTTCTTAGGTAAGTTTATTCACATCAATCGGCTACACACCTATTGTATCATACCGACAAGGGTTTGTCAAGTTTTCCTCAGAGAATTCTCAGAGTAATCTTTGCACACTTCTTGCAATACTCAAAGTATATACAAGTATTTGAATATACGAATACTCTTTGTTTGTTTCACATTTGCACGGTCTTTGCATTAACTCTCGGCGGCTCGGAGTCCGAGTGATCGTGCAATCAAATAAACAGGAAACATATTAAAAAGTGCCTTTTTAAATATTTGAATATTTGTATATACTCCAGCCCATATAGAGGATTATTTGATTATTCAAATGATTATTTGATTATCCGATTACACACTTAGAAAATTCACGGGCATGACTACCTTTTACCACAGTCGCTCACGAGCGGCTTAGGTATATGTCTTGGAACATCCGGAAAAAGCAATGGGTCCTTTCTTCTTATTTCATACCTACGTTCCAATTCACCTTTGTAAATCTCGATGTGATCTTCGATCACATCATCAGGTAAGTATCCAAGCATTTCTAGCAGGGCGGCTTTCATTTTAGGTAAACTCCACCCTGCGGTTATATCATCACTCATTCCGCTCAGTTATCATTTGTTGTGCGTTTTTCTCCTTTTCTTCTACAGTCATAAAGGTAAAACTTTTAAAATCCTTTGATTTCTGATCGGTAATAATACCACCATCCTCAAAGAATTTCTTCTTTGCTTGCTCTATCTGTTCTTTTGTAATGATTACTTTTTCAGGCATACTGTAATACGTTCTCCTTAATTTATTAAGATTTTTAGGGAATTCAATTGATTTTTCACTATGTAGCGTTTTTCTTATGTCTACAAATTCATGGGACACTAGAGACATTATGACCTCCTATTGCAACATTCGTTGCGTAAATGTACTATCAAAGTCTGCACCAGTTGCACCATCATACAGCCACAACCTGTCAAGACTTCCCATACTTGCGAGACTTGGAACAGCCCCATAGAGGAACACTTTCTCATTATTTAAATTATGATCACAACCAGAGAAAAATATCTTACCGATATCATTCATTGTGTTCTCTATCTGTTGACAATAATTATACATAGATTCTTTAAAATCCTTTACGGGATCGGAACTATCACAGTATTTCTTATACATGATTATACGAACCTTTTTACCTGGATTTTTCTTGGCCGCAGATGTCATAATTTCAATTGATCTACGAGCATCGGAGACTTCAATGAGTTGATAGTGATATCCACTGGAATTGTAGTATTTGCGCCCTTCGGATTCATTTGTTAACCATTCAAGTATTTTGTTTTGATGTTCCCAGAACCTTTTACCTGTCTCAATATCAAGAGCGGAATTGATGATTTGATTTATCAACTTTTCAATTGTTCTCTCTTGAAACTTTGAATCACCACATATGCTCAGGATGGTATCTCGAACCTGGTCTTTATCTGGGAGCCCATCAGGGCCCTTTTCAATCCAACCATTTTTGTAAGCCCTGCTTACGCAGAAAATAATGTCTTTTTGTCTCATCACACCACGAGCATCAACACCTTGAATGTTGGCCGCACCTGCAATTTTTTCTCTCGCAAACATGACTTGCCCTGGAGTAGACACTGGATTTGCTTCGTAAACATCTGCTATGATGTTTTGATACTTGTAAAAATCCAATTTAGTGAAACGTGTTCTTCCATCCAAGAGTTCATACTTAGACTCCTCTTTGCTTTTGAAAAGAGCAATCGGAGCATATTTGCGTAATCGATAACCAGCATCTTCCATAGATTGATGGACCTCTTTTACTTTTGGATTACCATCACCGACCCATGAAGTGTTATAGTCTGTGGAGGCTACCTTTTTTCTAATTATATTTTTTGTATCTACTAAAATGGAATGCTTGTAGAATTTTAATTGGGGGAAGTTGTTGAGTATCATTGTTTCATCATCATAATCATAAAGATGTTGAAACATACTCATTTGAATGTCTCTGGGAAGTTTGTTGTCTTCTGCTTCCTGTGCTGTGAATTTTCCTTTATATCTTAACGGATGAATAAGAGAAGGGATATCTTTTTTATTTTTCATATTTATTTTCCGGGCTATTTCTAACCCTATATTAATTATTGACTAAAAGTCAAAGGCTCCGTTGCACTTAGATATTCTCATTTGCAACGGCGTTTACGGTGAGATCGTTAACTTAAAAACTTTCTCTCACCTTTTGTATATATTATATCATGAAATTGCTATTTGTCAAGTTTTTTCAGGGGTGTATAACCAAGCCCCAATATATTTCTTTTGATCAATTGTAGAATATTCCTTATCACGTATCATAGCATACCATTTATAACCAGGAATATCATACTGTTCTTCCGAGTCTATCAATATCAAGGGCTTGCATTTCTCTATCGTATTCTTTGCACCTTCCAATACGTTCAGGTCTTCACCTTCAGCATCTAATTTAATGAAGTCGATGTTTTCGAAATCAAAACTGTCCAGTGTTTTATATTGAGCAATAAACGTTCTTGATGGGCTGTCTTTCATGTGGTTCTTTATGATATCACTCATCCCTTCTGTTTTCATTGTCATTCCGACATTATGTTCAAAATAAACCATTTCATGGGATGCTTCAACATTGGACAATGCATAGTTATAAGGGATCACATTTTTTGGTAACCATCGTTTTGATATTTCTAACATGTCGGGCATGGGTTCAAATGCATGGACCGTGTCAAATTCTTCTGCTAAATTAATAGCCCATAATCCTTCACAAGATCCTATGTCTATTGCAATTCGGTGCCTGTCTTTTGGTAATGCTTTCATCACTTCATCATAGCAATGCGTTTCATGTGGAAAAAAGTATTCCAAATTCAACGGGCTACCAGGTAGCATAAAAGGAGGAGGTTTCATTTTATATCATTTAATTGTTTCATCAATCTATTGAATTTGAACGGATGGAAACACACTGAACCCAATGAATATCCATCGGCACTTGCGGCCGCATAATAATTAATATCTTCCATGCTTTCTATCCCACCTCCTGCAATGCAATAATTATCATCATCGATTGTCTTGAGATATGCTATTTGTGCTACTATTCTTGGGCGTAGGATATTTCCTGACCTTGCACCTTTGTCGGTTGGGAGTGTATTGCATGAGTGGAACTTACGGAATCCCATGTCATAGAAGTCATGGACTCTACGGAGTTCCGTGAGTGGAGATAATTTGATGATTGGATCATGATTTACAAACCTTTCAATTCCTTTCACGTAGTCATCATAATGATCTATATTAGGGCATGATATATTGAGTTCTAATCGAATGTCTTCTGGAATGATATTATATAATTCTTCCCATTCTTTAGGTTCAATGGCCGCCACACTCATCACGGGTTTGCCTGGTTTAGATAAACAATTTCTATATCTCTCAAACCCAGTGTGAATACCAGGATTGCGTAACCCTAGTCTATTGTACCAGCATTTATCTATGAAAGAATAACGTAAAGTTTTTATCAATTGCAAGAGCAACCCTTTACGTTCATGTAAGGTAAAAGTACCCATAACAGACGATATACCGTCTCTATGAATGTAATTTCCAAATGGTGCGGCAATATAGATCATAAATCATTCATCATAAAAATTTAATACAAATCTTCTATGTAAGATCAAATAATATAGTTCTAGATTCCACGGGCGATCTTTTATGCCAGGGAGTATGTGCCTCGTGGAGTTTATCGGAAATGGACTTATCTCTTCTCCTCCTTGCTTTCCCTCTAAGTTTTGTAACGATGGCTCTATACTCATCTGGGAATCTCAGTTCTGAAGTTTTTCTCAATCCTCATCCCATTCTTCTGTGACCTCATGCGTGATAGGTCCATGGAACCAACATTCATAATCTTCTACATCACCATAGTCCCTGATCAAATCATATAATTCATCCTCATCTGATTCATTATCTTCATGGAGATTCATAAATTCTATTTCAGTCCAGCAACCATCAGTCATTGAACCCAGTTCCATTTCATAATCTGATGCTAGAAATTCATCATTATCATTCCAATCATATTCCTCATACTCTTCCTTTTCCATGATAATTTCAACATCTCCCCATCTCCAACCCACTTCTTCTCTCATCTGAATCCAAGTCGATTCTTTAGGCTCTTCTCCTTCTTCTTGATATCCGTCTTCTAGTTTTGTATTTTCCGCTAATTGTGTTTCATCATCGTCCCAACCATCACAATTAGACTTATTTAATGCCCAATGATTAATTTCATAAACAGACTTCTTATCTGAATTTTCTATTTTTACTCGTACCATTTTTGTCATAACAACTCCTTTAAATTACCTCTAAAGTACCATGCTCCAATTAATCCCAATATTATTGGAGATGCTCCTATAAAATAACCCCAAGTGAAGAAAAATGCTATTATGTCTTCCCAATCAGGAATTCTAAATCTCATCTTTATACAATGCTTTCATATAAACCCAGAAGGCTACCGTTCCTTCGTTTCCTTCGTGTTTTGTTTTTTTAAGTTTTTCCATGATAGGTTCAACTCCTTATCAATTATTTTCTGTATTATTTCCCGTGCCCTTACTTCCATCGATAACATATAATTTCCTTGTTTGTTTTCTCATTGCTATATCTATGGGTTCTGCGAATGGTGTTTGTTTTGCTCTTTCTTTATCCTCTCTTATCTTCAATGCTCGGACAAGTTTTCCCCATTCATCTGCACTATGCCAATGCTCTCCATCCTTATAATGAGGAGGAGTGACAAATGAAACATCATCATATGGACCCACATATCTCATGTTCCTAATCCATCTGTTTTAATTTGTACATGATAACCTTGGTCACCTAAACTTTTTGCAAGTCGAGATGCTTCCTCTCTTGTTTGACAGAACCTTTTTGTTATAGATGAAGGATCAGGAGGTTCCCACTTAGCCTGCTCCTTCATTTGTGCATGAGTATTGTTTCGTTTATCTATATGTTTCCAATATTCGACCCATATATTCATTGGTCACTCTTATAATTTTTATTTAATAACTCCTGTTGTACGCAACTTGGCATTATTGCAGTTATTACGAATTGTCTTTCTGCCATTGATTCATTATCAGTTTTAGCCACCTCAACAAATGAAAACGAATGTCTCAAAGCATCAACCACACAACCACAAACACTTCGTACTTGGTCTGGCCACATTTCTTGTGTAAATGGTATTTGATTTTGTTCTACTGCATCTGAACATCCAGTAATGAATCCGTAAATATATGCAGACGGGTACCAAAACGGTGTTGTAGTATCAGGATGAGCATATACAGTGCTTGAAAATAATGCTAAACCAATCACACTATACTTCAAAGCCATCTTTAACTTTCAATCTTGCTTCGGCACTACAATGAGGGCAATGCATAAATTTCCCCACCATTGTCCATACAGGATCTTCTTTCCCATTAGGAGACTTGGCATAACTCCACCAATTATTACATACATAACAATTAAAATGATATAGTATCTCATAAACAAACGGATGAGTCTTCGGTTCTTGCATTATAACAACCCCCATTGATTCCAAGCATCTAGGATATAATAGCACCCATAGATTGCAAATGAATAGAATAAAAATTCTCCTAACATTACTCTCCTTAATCCCATGTGTTTATTACAATTAATAATAGAAGAACATTACATATTAAGAGTTCAATTGCCAATATAGTATGATACCAAACCCATCTAGATTCGTATCTCTTATCCCTCTCCAATTCAATTTTAGTCTTACCTTCCTGTAGTCTGGGAAGCCAAATGTTTTCCCAACCTTCTTTAGCATTTTTCAATATATTCATGGGTATGCGTACGGTCTTGGCCGTATCCAAGTTTTAGGTTTATATGGTTTTGTTTTTGAATTAATTATTACATCCTCACAGGGCATCACACACTTGTTCCATTCTTCATATGTCTTTATAGGGACACACTTACCACCATTCACTATCTTCCAACAAGTCGTTTTAGATACACATCCAGATAAAATACTAATCAGAAAAATCGTGATACATATTAGTTTCATCTAATTGCTTAACCAATTCATTGACCTTTTGTTTTAATTTAGTAATATCTTTACGTACTTCCACACGTTCAGACATTGTTTCTTGCCTAACCAATTCTTGCTCTAATAATTTAATCTGTTCCAGAAGGAGGTTTATTTCGTCCTGTATCATGGATTTTCTCGTAAATAGGATCTACCGATTCAACTTTAACATCTGAAATAATTTGTTCATCTTTCTGTACGCCCTTTAACACTCTGCGATTCTGCTTTTCTAGAGTATCAGGATAAATTATAACATTTTTATTCTTATTTGTCAATAAATTCAATTTTTCTGATATCCAATCTATCATTTTAATCCAACAATGCTTCCATTTTTGATACGTTTGCACAAGTATTTAGACTCTCATCATATTTTCTTATATATGCTACTTGAGGAACTTTTACATGATAGCGTTCAAGAAATTTCTTAGGTGTTCTTGATGTGCCTGTGCCAATCTCATAAAACTCTCCCATATTACCTTTCTTGAGTAAAGTTCTTATACACTTGACAACATATTCTACTGGTGTGAAATCTCTTTTATTCTCTGTCATATGTCGTACATTACCTTCTTGAGCCATACGATATAACATGTCTGGTCTCCCTTTATCACCAAATACTGTAAAAAATCTCATTCCAATTGCATTGGGAGGAGCAATCTTCTCTACCAATTTCTTTGTCATAGCATAAGGGCTTTTCATCTCAAGCACGGATGAACTGGTAGCATATAATATTTTGACGGGTTTATCTTTGTAGAAATTAAATATACGTTCTGATACTAAAAAATTGTCTCTATAGAATCGACCTATATTCTCTGGTATCCAACTGGCTCTCACACTTGTTCGGCCTGCTAAATGAATAACATGTGTTACATCTTCGGGTAAGTCACATCCCATGAGGTCGCCATGAATATATGGAACATCTCGTTCATCACATGCTAATCCCGAACAATTATCAATCCCATATATCTTTCTAGGTCTGCTTAAACGATATCCTGGGAGGTTATACGTTGGATCGTGTGCCATCAGGTTATAGAAATGATATCCTATAAATCCTTTGACACCCGTAATTAAAAGTTTCATTAGTTTAAATAGGGGGTAACCACCTCTAATGCTTCGGGTGAATTGACTGCCATTCTATCAGAAAACTCATGAAATGCATCAATTTCCTCATCATCATCATGTTGGAAGTCGGCTTCATCATATCGTCTAAACAATTCTCGGGCTTCTCTTAATTGAAATTCATTGAAATAATGAAGTGTACCATCTTTCTCTTCAGCAATTAATAAATCCTGATCTATGTCAAATCTTATGGATAAACATTTAATATTCAATATCTTTCTCCTAGATTTCTTTCATCTGTGATATCAAAAAATGCTCTAAGTTTATCATTAACATATATTTTTATATATTGTGCATTTTCAGGCACAACATATTCGCACCAATTTTGTCTTGCAATCTTTGCTATACTGACATTTATGAATAACATCATGTCATCAAATGACTCCCATTTTATATCACTCTCCTCTGAAGGATCTTCAAATGAAGGTCCACTCACATTGATACGTGTCTCATCATCAGTTTTATATGGAATTATTATATGATTAGCACATTTTGAATTTAAAACTGACACTCGTGTTATTTCATCATTATCATTAGTGCCACCAAAAACACATTGTCCAATACAATCACCCATAACAGAGTCATCATGATAATTACCTAAACATTTGATATCAGCATCTTTTAAAAAATCTAAATATACTTCTTCAGTATGATACGAGTCATGTTGAATCCAATCATTAAATGATAAAACCTCACCAAAATATTGATCATAACTTAAAACTTTCATTGAGAAAAATTCTGTACAATAAAACTGTTTATGATAATAACTATAAAACACACCATCATATCTCTCGTCTTTCATATGAAATATATGAGAATCTAATCTATCTAAAACATGATGGGGCAAATCATAATTCAAATAATGAGCATATTTTATTCTATTTGAAAGACAAGTTTTAAAACCATCTCTTATTGATAAATGTTGAGCATATGAGTGAGTAAAATCTAATCGACCTACCGTTTCTTCCGTACCATTAGATCGAAATATATGTTGAGACATATATCTATCAGAAGATATTTTAGTCTTAATGTCCAGATTTATAATTGGATTATTTTTATTGTAAATAGAATAATCTGATAAAGATTGTATTCTGTTATCGATTTGTAGATGTGATGATGTTATGATAACAATATCATCAAATCTATTACGAATTTCCTCTATTAATTTTAATGTTAGGTCAACCTTAAATTCACTATTACAAAAACACCCAATAATAAAAGCATTATCTGAAAAAGATGTAACTTTATTATCAAGTATTGATACAGTTTGTCTCACGATATTGATTATAAGTCATTAAACATCATACTCATCATCAATATTATCGCCCGTATGAGGATCGGCCTCCGTGTATTGTATGTCATGGGCTTTACTGAAAGCGAGTTCTTGAGGAGTTCTTTCGTCTTGAGGTAACATGCTGGATGCAATTTCTACCCTTTTTGCTTCAAGTTCTTGGAGTAGTCTATCATTCATTGCATTATTGAAAAGGTCACGGGCATTATTGTGTTCGCCTGACATAATTTTATCTACTAATTCTTGCGATTGTTCCGACATTTAAATCCTTTTGATAAGTTGGTAGGTGTCATTATTTATAAAAAATAATCTTTTGATGTTTATATTTATTATATCATAAAAGAGTGTTTTGTCAAGTATTCTGAGTCATAGCCATTCTCTTGTCATTAAAATACTCTTTTTCCGCTTTGGATATCTTATTTTTACGCTTGCGAGGGTTTTTTGGTCGGGCATCATAATTATTATCAAATATTAAAGGTTTTAACGGGGATAATTGATCTGCAAATACTTGTTCGTGATTACTTATTAATCGTTCTAATACTTTAAAATCAATCGGCATGGACTCCTTAATAAGAATAGAAAAGGGGCAGGTGTCTTAGCACCTGCCACGGTTATTGAAGATTAGTTAAAAACCCAATACCTCCTTTCTATTATTGTTAGAAATGGAGAGGGTGCACCCTCTCAGTCCTATATATTGATTTTGGAAATTTAAAATCTAGATATGAACCTCGCAATAGGTTGTATAAATGGGAGCAAAGCAATTGCCATAACTGTATTTACTCCAGTATGTACAAGAGCAACCTGTTTTGTTATTCCTGTAGGTAGTCCATCACTCACTAACATTCCTGCAATCCATATAGTCCCAGTAGTTCCTACATTAGCCCCTAAAATAGCCGCAATCGCAGACGGAAGTGGTAATGTTCCTGAAGCAACGAGTCCTATTACCGCAGTTGTAGTAAGAGATGAAGATTGCCAGAGGAGGGTACATATAATTGCTCCTAAAAACATCCAATAAGGGTTTCCTAGAAACCATTCAAGTTGTTCTAAATTACTCATTGATTTCATCCCACCTGAGAACATTTTCAGACCAATATAAAATATCACAAGCCCAACCAAGGCCTGTATGACTGGGTTATTCAATTCCATAGATTGTACTTTCTTTATAAGTTTCGCTTTTTTACTTACTTTCATGTTATTGCTTATTATATATTGAATTTTGATGCTCCCATTTATAAAAATTCATATCACCACCCAATGTATAACCTGAACCTCTATCTCCTTTTTCTTTATCTCCATCACCATTATTTGGCTTCATTTTTGATAGCATCATATATTCTCCTTCTTCCGCCTCTGCTTTTACTCCCTCCATTGTTTCATGGTCAGATCTAGTATATACTATTTTATAAGATACGGGAACACCTTTTTGCAATATCCAAAGATATATCCAGTCTGGTTCATCAACATAATGACTCAAATACAATCCTTTTGTAGGATATCCTATCTTAGACATCCCTAAGATAGAAGTATAGGTCCAATAAACTGATATAGTTATTATTAAGAAAAAGGGAATAAAATAGAAAAGAAATGCATAATTCTTCCGTCTTTCGATTATCAACCATAAACAAATGATAGTCAACAATAATAAACCAAATATTAAAAGTTCAATCATCAATGCCCTGTCTGCTCAGGTGAGTCATAAAAGGGAGATACCTGTCTCTTCTTCAAGAATGATAAATTTGGATCAACTGTTCCCTCTTTATCAATTTTAAATCTAATATAGGTATGTTCCATTCCTCTTTTATTATATTCATACTCACCAGCCCAAATAATTTTATAAGGATTTACTTTATGTATTTCAACCTTTGCTATGATAGAATCTTTTTTAGGTAAAAGTCTGTTTTCATGTGACACTAATGGAGTAGATGGGCTTGAATTTAAAGTATTATAATCAGAATAGTAATGGCCATTCACAATATATTCACCAGGAATGATTCCTCGTATAGTAACTACTTCTCGATTTATTTTTACAGTTGAAATAGTACCATCAGCATTATATACCGTATCATTACGTTCACCCAAATCATCTTTGTCTAAATGCATATAATTTATACGAGGAGTTCTAAAATTCACTATTTGCCCTGCAGGATCTTGAACATACAAATCAAAGTCATCCGGTGCTTTACCATCCCATTCCATAATTATAATAAACTCTGCTTTACGTTCAAAGTTCTCCTTTTTCGCTTCGGGTTTGATAAGAATAAATGCTATAATGAAAAGAAAAGCAAATCCTATCAATATATTGAATAGTATATCAATAAACCCTATTGTCGATTTAAACTTATCACGGGTTTCTGTTCTCATCTATTACAACTTCCATATTCATCAATTGTACCTTAATAAGGATAGAACATATTAATCCTATCAAAGTGGTGTACAAAGCCGTACTCATACCCAATGCCATATCCGACAAGGCTCGTTGTAATGTTGCAACATCTGATACATCTATATTACTAAATGTTGTACTCAACATCAATAAAAATCCTGTTATCGTACCAACCATACCCAATGCAAGACATGTTTCTGCTATGAACCAACCAACTTCACTCGATTCATATTCATGATTAACTGCTACTGAATATGTTTTATTGCCTATCCATACACTTGTACATGCAAATATAAACAGTATTAACATACTAATTTTTGTTTGGTCTGATGAATATAAATGATTATGCATGTCAAAATAAAATGCCATAAAAACACCAATCAATATGACACACAATATAAGCCACCATTTCAATAACGATTGCATGTTATCTCACTGTACTATTTCTAATTGTTTTGTATTGGGATCAAAACGGACTGTGACCGTCATTTCAATCGGTAAGAGTTCGCCTGTAACTTTCATGATTGGAAGTTTACCTGCGGCGGCACCTTCAAGAGCATCAGAAAGATTTTCAAACTCATGCTCTGGGTCGGTTTTTATCATTTCATTCAATTCTTCTTTTGCATCTTCGGGAAGAATATCATCTATCATCTTCTCTACATGATCTTTTGCTAAGTCCTGGGCTTTGTCCATGATAAGACCAGAAACTACGTTAAATAATAACATCGGTAACATTATATCTCCTAATTAAGTAATGGACCCTGTTCTAAGGATCTCAGTTTCATTCTCTCATATTTCATTTGTTTTTCATGAATCATAATCATAACTTTCTCTGTATCTATAATATTTTGTGATTCTATTTCTTCTGCAATACGATACCCATCTTCAGGTAAATCATGCCAAGTAGACACCCATTCTCCACTGGACCATTTTAAATGTAACACACCAATAAAACCAACCTCTTCATTGCCAAATCCCTGTAATACATCTTTAATGCCAAGGCTCTGTAGAAAAGGAAATTTAATATCTTTCGACATTTGATGACGAAATTGTACTTCCATCGCTTGTCGAAATAGTTGTCGTTCATTGTCGTTCATTTCTCAATTTTATTTTAGTAACCAACTCTTCAGTCAATTTCATCTGTTCTAATTTCTTTGATATCCTTGCAGATTTTGAGTTCTCTTTTATATCCTTTTCTTTTGCGGCCGCAATCTTATACTCTTCATATAATTTATCGCATTGAGCCTTAAATTTAGTATCTTCCCTCTTCCAATCATCTTCTATAAATCCTCTTATTTCACAATATGCATAATACTCCATTAATATGTCGCTGGCTGGTCTATATTTTTGGTAGACCGTTTCCATCAGTTATGTTGATAGAATCTCAATTTACCTCTCAATTTAAGATTCATTTTTTCTCTATAATCAGGTCTTTTAACCATATCATTCGCTTTAGCAGGCAATACATCTTTTTTATGGGATATCGTAATATGAGCAGGTCCAGGCTCTTGTCGTTGTAACCCGTCAATATCAACAATAGCGGCATCAATAATATCATTGCTTGCATACATGAAAGCATGTATCGGGAACGATCTGCCAAGCATACTGTCAAGTATACCTCCCACATCATCACTAGGTTTATATGCTATTGTAATATGAGATGAAGCAATAACTTCATGTTGACCTTGAGTAGAAATATCGTCCTTTGATTTAGGATCTAATTCTATTGCATAGTATCCTTTTACTTCTTCATAAAAGAATGTTTCTTTGATACCAAAATGCTCTTTCACTTTACGAATAAGCATACCCTTTTCCGTCTGCCCAGTTTTAACTGCATACTCAAGCATCCATCGTAAAGCATCACCAATCATAACACCTTTAAATCCCTCTCGCATCATGTCTCGACCATTCACTCCCAATTCTTTAAGATTTGTAGGTATTCTTCGTCTTCTCATTTCATTAATGAAATCAGAAAGAGTTCGTGTGCCCATTGCATTTAAATATGCATCAACATTCAGTATATCTTGAGGGGTTTTGCCATGCAAGAATCTAACAATAAAAATAGGATCTTTCATCCCTTTCATATTTCGTTGCATATCAATGACGGCTTGCAAAGAATTCTTATCATTATTAGACAGTTTCATTGTCTCTTGTGCTACCTCTCCTGCTCTCGATCCATAACTCATGAACAATACCGCAAGGAATGCTGGGAATGCACCCTTGTCTATCTTATCCATGATAGGGCTAATCTCTCTAAGTTCAGGTATTACATGTTTACCGATACCCGTATCAAACATCAACTGAATACCTATGCTTGGGGTGCCCTTTTCAAACATTTTACGAAACTCTTCTTGAAATCTATCTGCTGATATAGTATTAATTTTGTCCGCATTCTTCTTAATCTCGTTCATTGTTTCAGGTTCTATCTTGAATCCGAAACGTGCAGAAAATTGAATTGCTCTCATCATTCTCAAAGGGTCATCATCAAATGCTTGAGGGTTGATTACGCTAATCTGCTTATTGTCTATATCAAACTGCCCTTTACCCTCAATATCATGCATCTCACCAGTCTCAATGTCTTTGGCAATAGCATTCATCCAGAAATCTCTACGTAACTGATCCTGTTCTAATGATATATTCTTACCCAATTGTACTTCAAAATCTTTATGCCCTGCACCCGTACTCTGAACATCAACTCTTGGCACAGATATGTCAAGAGGTTCTCCCTCTTGTCCTGTGGGTTGAAACTTTAAAATACCAAATGACTTACCAACAGCATCAACTCTACCATGCCTACTGAGTATAGTTTCCAACTCATCTGTCTCTATACCTGTCACAAGCAAATCTAAATCTTTAGAAACTTTACCGATAAGTTCATCACGTACTGCCCCTCCGATTTGGTACACTTTACCATTTTGTTTTTTTATTTCGGATCTTAATACAGGAGACAGGACATTGGCTATTTTTTGTGCAGATTCGGTTAAAAATGATGTAAATTTAATCATTTTAATTCTTTATTTTTCTTTTGTATATAATTAAATAAATTAGAGTTGTCTGGAAATTCATCCCCCCATGTTTTAAATGGAAACCCCATAATATCATCATCACCTTCAAAATCTTCACTATATTCAGAACCAACGTGTATCATTTTGATTGTAAAATTATTTACTATCAATTCATCCCAGGCCGCAACATCACCAGAATCTTCATCTGGGTCAAGTGTTCTTTTATTTACGTAATCTGTAAATACTGATCTCAAACCCTTAGAATGTTTTCTCATAACCTGTTCAATACCATCCATATAATCTTTGATTATATGATATTTGGTCTTATTATCAAAGTTCTCCCCATATCTCATCCATATAGCACCAGGTGAAGCCTTTGCTCTTTGTTGTGTTTCTTTATCTTTAGAATATTTTGTTATAATACTCAGCAATAAAGCATTTATATCATTCTCAAAACCTTTAAGTTTTGATGCTCCTCCCATGCCTGCGGGATAATCATCTGGTTCATTCATCAAAGTCTGCAATACAATGTATCTCATACCCGAACTATCTGGTATACTTGCTATATCATCTGGTGCGGCCACAAGCACATCGGCTTCCAATTCTACAACATATCCACCCTCTGTTTTAATTCCATCACTTATCCGTTCGTTCTG
>PVBE010156568.1_pt1 | contig 14952 bp, 5 predicted proteins | sample 1631181 | NCBI WGS metagenome assembly PVBE01 (sample SAMN08397723, study PRJNA350692) | Marine metagenome, whole genome shotgun sequencing project. | isolation source: water | place: Pacific Ocean | collected 2012-04 | reverse complement strand
GTCCATCTGCCGGAGACGGCACGCATCGTGCCTCCGCGGCCCAGGACGTCATACGGGGGCGTCCATCTGCCGGAGACGGCACGCGTCGTGCCTCCGCGGCCCAGGACGTCATACGGGGGCGTCGATCTGCCGCGCAAGGCACGCGTCGTGCCTCCGCGGCCCAGGACGTCTGACGGGGGCGTCCATCTGCCGAAGAAGGCACGCCATGTACCGCCGTCGTATCCTCCTCCGGACCACTTGCTTCAGCGGCCGGAGACGGCACGCGTCGTGCCACCCAGGACGTCTGACGGGGGCGTCCATCTGACGGAGACGGCACGCGTCGTGCCTCCGCCGCAGATGACATCTGGCGGGGGCGTCCATCTGCCGGAGACGGCACACCGTGTCCATACGGACCATACCAAAGATCGAGGTGAAGCTGCGCTTCCTGGCTGGTCATTTGAGGAGGTGAGAGTCGTGCGGCCAGGTCAATACGGACCATACCAAGATCGAGGTGAAGCTGCGCTTCCTGGCAGGTCATTTGAGGAGGTGAGAGTCGTGCGGCCGCCCGTCCATCTGCCGGAGACGTCACACGTCGTGCCTCCGCGTCTGGCAAATGCAGGCATTCAGCTCGTGCCCGTCCATCTGCCGGATACGGCACGCGTCGTGCCTCCGCGGCGGAGGACGTCTGTCGGGGGCGTCCATCTGGCGGGGGCGCCCATCGTCGTGCCTTCGCGGCTCAGGACAGCTGCCGTCGACTCAGGCCTGACAGCTGCCGTCGAAGATGGCGCCCATCATCGTGCCATCTTCGAGGCTTCGCCCATCCAGGCCTGGCAGGCGCCCATCGTCGTACCTCAGCCCTTCGCGCCCGTCCAGCTGCCGGAGGACATCTGTCGGGGGCATCCGCTGCGGAGGACAGCTGCCGGAGGACATCTGGCGGGGGCATCCGCTGCGGAGGACAGCTGCCGTCCAGCTGCCGGAGGACAGCTGCCGGAGACGTCATCGGGTTGCTTACCTCAGCCCTTCGCGCCCGTCCAGCTGCCGGAGACGTCACGCGTCGTGCCTCCGCTGCGGAGGACATCTGGCGGGGGCATCCATCTGGCGGGGGCGCCCATCGTCGTGCCTTCGCCCATCCAGGCCTGGGGCGTCGTACCTGATCCGACTCCTGTGCCTGCGTCTCCGCGTCCGCCTCCTGCGCGGCTCGGCGACTGTCAGGACAAATGCTTGCACCCCAAATGCTGCTTCACGAGACATGCGCTCCTGGACTTCGACGGCTATTGCTGCGGCCGCTGCCAGATGTGGCATACACAACACCCTGGCAACAAGACACAGCACGGCGACAGGTGCGAGACCCGCACGCCTTCGATCACATGAATGCCACAATCGAGGTGGCGCCCACGGCGACTCCGAACTGCCTGTGTCGTGCCGACTGGGCCGAAACTTGGGTGACGTCAAATGCGCAGACCACTCTACGAAGGATCGGGCTTTGGTAAGCAACCCGCACCATCCCAATCCTTGCCCATTACTGCCTTTGCTGGTGAATCACTGGGACCCGGTTCACTCGGCAAGTCTTGCAGGTGACGGTGTCGTCGCCATTTTGCCATTTGTGACGTTTAATTCGGGGCCGTGCGACGGGGTCGTCGCCGAGCCATTTCACGTTTCGTCCTTGGAGGCCGTGTGGCGGAGTCGTCGCCCGGGGCCATTTTGGAGCCTCGTAATTTCTTTTGCATGTGGCCGCGTTACGCGCATTTCCGTCGCTCAATTGCGTAAACAAAAAAGAAGAGTCTTCGGAGCCATCGTCATCACCATCATCACCATCGCCACCACCATCGACCTTCTCCAACGTTCTCCGGCCTTCTCCGACCTTATCATTTTTCCGACCTTCTCCGACCTGCCGCGACCTTCTCCAACGTTCTCCGGCCTTCTCCGACCTTCTCCATTTTTCCGACCTTCTCCGACCATGACAGCTCCCAGGCAAGCAAGCAAACGCAAGCAAACGCAAGCAACAGCAAGCAAAAGCAAGCAAAAGCAAACACAATCATTACATTCCGCATTCTACATATTTTGGGGTCGACGCCGGTATAATCCGTCTTGTTTTCAGCATATTTTTTGTCAAGTGTTTGCAACCTGAGCTACATAACGCTACATAACCTCCTGGGGTCTTGACCTACACACCAGATTGACACTCTATGTATGCGGTTAGTTCTCTATCAGTGCCAACCAATCCCGCCCTCATTGTCGCTTTTGCAAACCGATGGCGAAAAAAATTGCTGGAGCGTGCCGTTCTCCGCTGGCAGCAGGCGATTTGCCATTGTCAGCTCTGATGAAGCCGCGGCGCGAGACCATTGAAGCCCAATTGTCAGAGGTCATTGATGCATCTAGAACGGAGGCCAGGGCTGCTAAGGCTACGGCCAAGTCAGCCAAGGAGTCCGAGGCATCCTCACCAATCATGCGGACCTTCTATTGTCCAAACAAAGAATGCGAGGGTCTTGATGTGGATCACCTTGACAAACCTGGACATTCACCTCCGCTGTGTGGCCAGTGCGACTCCAAAATGTACCGTCGCCGTACCCGATCAGCTCGGCAGTCCATTAACTCGTCTTCAGCCGTTGATGCTTCGAGCGACCAGCCACCTGCGGATGCATGCGCTACGGTTGCCACAGCTTCTCCAGCAGTCGCAGCTTCTCCTTCGAGCGCCGCTACCTCAGAAACCTCAGCAGAGTCAGCAGTCACAGATTCTCGTTCGAAACATAGGCGAGTTCGACAAAAGGCTCCACCGAGTGCAGGCAATCCGCAAGACTCTACATCGGTGTCGCCAGACTCACCACCACGCAATCCCGAGAGTTTGCCACAGCCGCAGGAACCGCCTCGTCGACGTGCAGCTTCTCAGCCTTTGGTTGGCTGCAAAAAGAAGCTTCGGACTAGTGAGGAGTACCAAGACCACTTGCGCACTCTTCCTGCAGTCCCTGTGTTGCACAAGCCCAGTGATGTTCCGAATGATGCATCTCCCGTCGCCGAGGAGACTCGCCATGCGGGTGAAAGCACTCCCTCGACAGATGCAGAGATCTTTGCCACACCGACAGTTGTTGCGCAGGTTCTCACGGCTGACAACGAGAACAAGGATGATGATCCCGCTGGCAACGAGGAAGTGCAATTTTGGAATGATCTTGATGACATGACGTTCGATCCATTCCCCAGTGGAGATGTTGAATCGGCCATGATGCAGCAAACACGAGACATCGACTTCGACTCAGAAGATGACACGCCCTTGCCTCAGTTGATATCGGAAGATGACTCGCCGATGCGGAAGGCTGTCCTGGAGGCTGCAGGACCAAAGGATGTCCTGAAGGCTGTCCTGGAGGCTGCAGAAGCAAAGGATGTCCTGAAGGCTGCAGAAGCAAAGGATGCTGCCAAATCATCAGCGCCGACTGGACAGGGGAATTCATCTGGGGCGAAGAACTACAACCCAGATGACACTGCCCAGTTTTCGACAGCTATGTGCCATCGGATACTTTCCTACTTTCAGCATGAAGACCTTCACTTGTTATCGAGGTATGTTCTTGCATTGGGGCCACGGACGATTGGCACAGCTTGTTCAGGCTCAGATAATATCGTGGAATGGTTGCAATGGGTTTCTCCCCTGATCGGTGCTGGCACGAGATTGACCATGCATTCTTTCGCATGCGACAACGATGCCCATGTTCGCGCATATCTTCGGCACCGCTTTCCGCATCTGGACCTCTGCTTCAGCGACATCAAAGGTGCCACCGTGCGATGATTCTTCAGACAGGATGCTCATCTAATATTCGAGTCAGTAGGTGAATTATTTTTCCGATGTTTCCAAACCATTCTAAATCTAGTCGTTGACAGATGTAGCCTGGGGGACGGTGAATCTTCATGCGGCCTGGAATTTCCGAGAGCATCGAACGCTTTCTGTCCCATGTTGCTCCCACGCTCGGTGCCATCTGTGCACTTTTTCACGTGGGGGTTTGTGTGCACCGACATATCCTCGAGAAATGTGCACAGTGCTGCCAACCGTGCCAGCGACATCATTGGCAACGGAGACAAATTGTCTGGAAGCACATGGAAGGGAGGATTGTCATACATTCGCAAGTATAAGCCGGAATCAGGCTTAGCAGAGAACGTCAAAACGCTCGCAAACAAGCCCAACATGAATTCTCTGGACGCAGACGACAAGGACTCGGTTGAGCTTGCAACTTGTCTCCAGAGATGCCAGGAGGACTTGACGTCTGAGGGATACGCATCGGTTGCTATCCTAGCGAGCCCTCACGATTACATCCTGCCGGAGCATCGCTGGCGGTCACTGATAGCCTTCAGCCGCATTTTGTCGCTCCAAGAGCTTGAAGAGGTGGCTGCGGAGTTCGAGGAGATCAAGGCAATCGCTGATGTGGCGACATTGGATCAAATGATGTTGCCACCCAATGATCCGTTGATCGATGTTGAGTTGGAGCGCCAGCTGGGCATCAAAGAAAAGTCAGTTCAGAAGAGCCAATCGAATCAGGCTGCTGAGCGCTGGCGAAAACGTGATCGACGTGCTAGCTCCGGAAAGGTCGAATCTGTTTACAACGACATTGCTGTGACCAGCACGCTGCCATGGCTGGACACACTCAGCGTCCGTGAGCTTGCCGCACTCAAGTCAGTTGGTAGTAAGCGAATTTGCGATGTCGCCCAACATGGCGAACAGTGCACTTTGAGGAGCGACCTTGACATCCTTGGGTGTGTCACGAAAAAGGTCGAAATCTGGGATCAAAAGTGGCACAGGAAGTGGATACCGATGGAATTGTGCACGGTGCAGGGCATACTTCTATCTCGTGCCGAATGCCTGGGTCTCGAGCCCGAGTTCCTCCGGAAGCTCGCAGGCAATGCCTACAACGGCCCATTGCTGGTAATACTCGTGCTCTTGATCTGGATCGCTGAAGCGAAAAAGAAGATGTCCGCCATTGATGCCGCTCTGGGTGGCAGTGACCAGCAGACAAGCGAATCTTCTGCGGGCACAAGCGCTGCGGGCAACTCCGAGCAACCCGATCCGGAGGAGAGCAATTCCGGAGGAGAGGTTGCATCTAGCGCTGCGGGCAACTCCGATGACGGCGATGCAGCCGATGCTGTGAACATGATGGATTGGGCGTTGTCTTTTGGAGGTCTACTCTAGAAGCTCTATCGCGGCACACATCTTTACGCGGCCTGTGACGGCGCAATGTGGAGATGTCTCTTTCGCCGAGACTTTCGGAATTAGCATGGTTGAAGTTGTTTTTCTGGGGAATCGAATTGTGACAAATGTTCAACCGTGTTGTCTTTGCAATGAATAAACGAAGTGCTCTTTGTCGCCATTACACACAATCCCTCTGACAAAAAGTCTCCCCCTTCTAGAATCTTGGGCAATCCACAAACATTTTGGGGCATCTGAAGGCATCTGGGGTCTCACGTGGGAATTGGACTTCCTAATCCAAATGAATTCGAGCGTTTGGATCTCTTGAAGGCGAAATCATAAATATATTCTGGCATCTTGAAATGTTCTGCGCCCTGCTGCATCATGCTCCATCTAAAACAAATCTTAAACACTCACATGGGATTGGGGAGCAAAGGCTAAACTCAAACATTGTTAAAGATGACATCACTTAAATTCAGTGACATTCTGTCTAGCCCAAAGTGCCGTTCTCAAATGAATTTCGCTACTGGCATCGAGACAACATGTAATGGTGTGTTCGGTCGATGCGTCAACATGTTTCTGGTACTTATCTGTTCAGGTGTTGATATTTGCATTCATATTTCTATATATTTGTACGTGTGCCTGCGTATGCATAAATAAAGCTAAATATGTGCGCGCGTGTGTATTGGTGTGCATTTTTATTGGGCAGATGCCTCCATGTGCTTTCAGATGCAAGCGCAAACGTAAGTACGTTTACATCGGTAAAGGAACGGGCTTTCAGAAGACATATGAGTGTATATTTCCTTTCTCTCTCTCTCTGTATTGACATGTGCCTTTTTGAACGAGTGCAACTCCGAGCGTGGCTGAATGCGCCTGTGTCAATCCAAGTATACAGCATTGCAATGATCTGTGCCTCGCTGAATTGAAACAGTTGTATTCGCTAGTGTTTTTCAGGACACGACTTTGTTCCTCGGGAACCTGCAACAGTTGCAGATCAAATTGGAGCAGAAGAACGGCAGGCTCAGTGTACCCTGCGAGTTCGACGGAAGGTATTCAGAAGATCCAGATCCAACTTGTGTCTTTCGAGTTTCAGACCCATGTCGATATACATAGCAGACGGAGTACAAGTATGTTTGCGTAAGTGAGACAATTGGACTCTGTCGTTGCCTCGGGCGGTATCACGCATACACGTACAGCGCACACAAGCTGACAATGGCCATGCACACAGGAAGCCAGTGGAACAGTAGTCGAGTGCCATGCAGTAGCAAAAGTGGCGCTAGCGGTAGTGGTAGTGGTGGCGATGCTGTGGCATCGGTAGTGGCAATATGAGTAGTGGTAGCAATTCTGCTGCCGCAGTAGCACGAGTGGTACATGAAGATCGCGGTAACCAACAGCAGCAGTACAGAAGTTGGTGTGGTGAGCAATAACGGTGATAGTTCGCACCAGCCGCGATCGGACTTGTCGTTGAGCAGCTGGGAAAAGAGTGTCCTGCTGATGCGGACTCGAACAGTGACGATGAGAACGCAAACTCGAAGTGGTGATTGATGTAGAAACTCGTGTGCGTCTTTTTCTCGTAACAGTTCTATTGATGCCGGGTCGGATTACCAAGCTACCAAGGGCAATTGGTGCCTTGGAGTGTCCGTTGCACTGAAACGTTCCAAGCCATCGGATTTACATGTGCCTTCTGCAAGGTGGGTTAGAATCTTATAGTTAGACCTGGCTTGATGCCTGGGCTCTCATTAGCGATAAACTTGACCAGTTTAAAATCCACAACTCCACTAAGATAGCAGACTCAATTTATTGTACTAGTATGTCTCCATCGAAAAGGTGCAAATCAATCTGTTGTCAAAACAATTCTTCGTTTGACAATCAATTTCATTGCACGTTGCCAAACTAAGCTCGAATCATCGATGTTTGATTTCTCCTTGTTAATACCGAGATCCGTGCATCCTTTGGGTTAATTTTCATTGACCAGATTGCGATCAACAAGAGCTTCTTCACCAAGCGGTATCCAAACTACGGCGACGACAAGGAAGGCATGGTGGTCGGCTTCAAGAGGAACCCCGAAATGCGGTCTGACCTCATCATGATGACTGAGAACTTGGTCCAGACTCGGCGACAAGCCCTTCAGATGGGAGGTTTCGGCGGGACCGCGTTGACTTGGCAACCACCACCGATCGCATTGACGAAGAAGACATCAAACAATCTTCATGTTCAACGACCGCATCGCGATTTGATATTGACCAAGATATTTAAAACTTGGTTTCACGGTCAGGAACCAAGCGATTTCGGGTTACCCCTGGCCACCATCTATGAAGATGGAGTTCCCATTGCACAAGGATTGCTTGTGCGCGCGGCAGAGTGGAATCCCCCGGAGGGATGTCTGCGTGTCATCAGCGATGCAGTTTACAGCTTTGAGAAGAGTCAGGAAATTTCAAATTCGTCTCAGGACCTCTCCAAAGATCAAACAGAGATTCTGTGGAAGGCCACCGTCACTGATTTCGGACAAGCCATGCGTTGTAGCGAGAAAGCATTGAAGGATATTACCGAAGAGGTGCAAAATATCTACGTCGACGGCATTGATGACACATCAAAAGGGGTATTCACTTCCATTGCGGCGGTCAAGACCTTTGTGCAGAAGAAAATGGATGAAGCCAAAGGTGCTACGGACGGCCAAGGTGGCAAGGAGATCGCTCCTGCGCAGATCCTGGGAGCACAAGAAGCTGCTCAAGACGCAGACTTCTCATGCCTTTTGAGTAGCTCGGATGCCCAGATGGGTGCCTTCTATGGTGCTGCAGCTGCCACTAAAAGGAGATCCTCTGGCAGTGCCGCGGCATTGGCAGCTTCTGTCGCAAAACGGCCAAATCTTGGTGGTCTATTGACGCCCCAAGGATTGATAGCATCCCGAACCCCTCAGTGTCATGCAGTTCCTCAGACACCTCAAGCTCAACTTGGTGGTGCAGGCGCGGGCGTTGGAGTTTTTACTGGTCCAGTACCAACCACACCACAAGCTCCAGTACCAACCACACCACAAGTTCCAGCGCCACAGCCAGTGCCGCCGGTGGTTGCGCAGGTGCAGGTTGCATTCAATAATCCTGGTGACTTCTGCACAACTCTTACCCAAGAAATGGCAGGCCTGCCAGCACGCGGTTGTGCAGTGTTCAACAACGCTCTGGCCATTGTCAAGAAAATTGCCTCCACAGATCTGAGCTCAGTGAAGCCCAACCAGGTCTCCACAACCAAAACTAAAGTTTCAGAGGCAATCGTCAAAAACGCGCCACATCTTCGCAGCAAGGATATCTACAACAACTTGGTAGAGGTTCTTCAGGCGCTTGTCGACTTTGGAGACAATCAAAGCTGCGGCGGATCAACGGGCGGTAAGAAGAAAGGACAACAGCTGACAGGTGTCAAGACGGATCCCGACAAGCTCTTCGTTGCCATGCTCAAGTGGGAGTCCTTCTCTGTTGAGATCGGTTGGTATGCCTACCGCACCACTTTCGAGTGTAAGTACGATGTGCTTGTGGAGTCTGCGTGTTGGTGCGAAGTTTCGAAATGTCTCGACATGACAAAGCCGAGCCCCAAAGGCCAACCCTTCAACTTTTTCACGCTCGGAGATCTTGTGTGCAGAGGTGCTCCACAACATGAGGTTCTGGACTTACAACTTTCATCAATCGACGAGAAGGTGTGCGACTGCTTGCGAAAGGATAAAGATGATACTGTCTTGGACAACTTGGTGCGAGCATTCCTTGGAGTTGCCCAATTGCCACCTTCCCTCTTGGATCAGCTCGATATGCTCTTGAAGCTGGTAAATGCCAACACTACGGATGGCTCCGAGCTGACCGCGATCTTGGGCAAAATCAGAAGTGCATCCTCAGAAGGCTTGATGCATCACATCAAACACCAGAAGGGCGGCATTCGATTGCGGAGGCAAGCAGCTACAAAAGCAGGCACTAACGTGAGTGCTCATCTTTCCGTCAGGAAGGCAGAGCAACTGAAGTCAGCTCTTGAATTGCAGGCTGTACACACATTCGCATCATACGAGACTTTCGCGGCAATCTACAAATTATGGCAAGAAGTTGATCAACAAGCTCAAAGCAATGCTACATACAGAGAGAGCAACGGAGCAATCATCAAGGCCTACAAACGCGCTGTCCTCGAGATCATTGAAGATTTCAAGGAGCAAGTCACCAAGTTGATGCATCCCCATGTTCAAGCACTTCATCCTGCAGAATCCCCTGCGGTCTACGCTGGTCTGGAAGATGCTACATCTACTCGAGCTTCGATGCATGCCTGTGGCGAACACATGGTGACCAATCTGAAAACCATGGTAGGGGCCGCGGATGCAAAAGGAGGTGAGGAGATCATCACGTCGTTCGAATATTACGCGCAAAGTCAGATTGACCTGAATGATATCGTGGTTGAAGTCAATGGCAAAAACGTTGCCAAGCTCTCGGATTCTCTGAACCGTGCAGGCAGATGCAAAATCAGCATGGACGATGTTGACTTAGACGACAAGGCGCAGAAGTTTATCACATTGGCTACCAAGGAGCTCAAGACTGGCACAGACATCGTGTTGAAGGGCGCGGGCACTAAGTTAAATTCGCTGTTCAACACAATCTTCTCCGGCAAGTTCACGTCCCTGAGTCAATGTAAGGAGATCAACACTGACAAAATGACGCTGCCCATGGACCAGAAGGACCTGTGTTTGAACACGTTGGAATCGAGTGCCAAAGAGATCCGGGCCATCGCAAACGGGATCCAGTCGAACCAGGTTCAAGTGCTGCTTGACGTATTTGGCGGCTCGGATATCAGCGCTTCTTTCCCAGGAGCTCTACTTCTTCTTCCACACGTCGTTGAAGCTTGTTTTCACGCGAAGGGCTTCACCTCTGCTCCAAAGGTTCAGTTCGACTCCGCTTGCATCCAAGATCTTTCCAAAGCGCAGCGGGAAATTACCAACTTCTGCGACAATGTGTCGAAACAGATGGAGTTTGTGTCCGGGATGAAGACCACGATCGATGCAATGACCCAAACTATGGCCAATGACAATGCCTACAAGGTTTTAGAACGCAAGATCGATGCCAAGCCTCGCTCATCGTCCATCACTACCGCCTCATATGAATGTGTTGCTGGCTTCTTTGCTCCGATGTCAGCGTGGCATGCAAACACATTCGAGGCCATTGCGTCCAGCATTGCGTCGTTGGCGGAGGACCTCATCAAGAAGTTGAAGGCTACCTCTGACGCCATGGAGGCTTTCACAACGACAAACCCGGATGGCGCCGGCATTACGGTGGAGATCGTGCAGCGATTCTACAAAGAGAACGAGCATATCAAGAACGGCATCGTCCTCGTGCTTGTCCTCTCCATCCTCACCAACCATTTGCAGAAGAAGTTGAGCGACCACAAGTTCCTCTCGGACCGGCCTGTACTGGTAATGCAGAGCGCTCTGCAGTAACCCCCAGCATTACTTACTATCGGCACAACAATAGATAATGATCTCAGTCAAGCTATCAGTCTGTCTTAATGATCTGTTATAGTTATTGCCAGTTATTGGTGCCAAGTATCTTAGTGCGCTGCGCGCCGTCCGCCACCGTGCCTCAGCAGTCAGGGCTGACCAATTTCAATCACGGCCAGCACAAAAGACAATCCAGTTGCAATCCCGACGGAAACGCAAAATTATCCTCTTCCTTCATAACGCTGCTCTCTTTCGGCCTCTAGAAGAGTTACTACTATAGAAGCGAGGATATATTAGGGTCATACCGGAAATGGTTCGCGCAAAAACGTCCTCCGGAGGCGGCATCCTTCCAGCAAAACATCGTCGAAAAACAATTGGTTCGCACTAGTCAATTTTTTTCTCCAAGCCTTAGCCGCCCCAAGCCTTAGCCTCCTCAGGCTCCAGGCCCTAGCTTCCAGAATTGCTTCCCAGAATTGCTTCTTTGGAGCTCTCTCAAGCTCAAGCCTCAAGCCTGACTCTCTCAAGCCTCAAGCCTTGCGCAATGCCTGGTCGGTCCAGCCGTCGTCGGGCCAACAGGAGGGCCAACGAGAGGGCCTGGGCCGCCTTCCTGGCGGACAACGAGAGCGCCTGGGCCGCCTTCCTGGCTCGCGGTGGCGCTGGAGGCCGGGCCTGGGCGCCTTCCTGGGCCTCCGTCGGTGCGGCCGGGCCAGCAGGTCCCGATGCCGTCGATGGCCGCGTCGTCGTGGGTCGCGATGGCAGCAATGGTGCTCAAGGGTCGCAAGGCTCCGTCGGTGCGGCCTACAACCCCTACTCCGGCGAAGGCTTCGTCGGTGCGGCCGGGCCAGCAGGTCACTCCTAGCGATTCCCTAGCGATTTCCGAGCGATCCCTAGCGAATTCCTAGCGATTTCCTATTGATTTCCTAGCGATTCCTAGCGAGCCCTAGCAATTCCAATCGATTCCTAGCAATCCCTAGCGATTCCTAGCAATTTCCCAGCGATTCCTGGCGATTCCTAACGATTCCTGGCGATTCCTAGCGATCCCAGGACGACCGCCCGACGACGTGCCCGGCTGGACATGGGTGACGCATGGGTCGCGCTGGCGGCGCCATTTGATCGGGCCCGTCGGTGCGGCCCGGTCAGCTGGAAGAGATGGCGTTGATGGCCACGTGGGTCGCGATGAGGGCCTTGGCACCGGCTACCGGGAGCGGCTTCGCCACGCCCGCGTCGCGGCCGCGGCGTCAGATGGCCACCTGGGTCGCGATGGCAGCGCTGGAAGAGATGGGTCAGATGGAGGCCATGGTGCGGCCGGGCCAGCTGGAAGAGATGGGTCAGATGGAGGCCATGGTGCGGCCGCGGCGTCAGATGGAGGCCATGGTCGACATGGCGCAGACGGCGTTCGAGGTTCGCGAGGCTCCGTCGGTGCGGCCGGGCCAGCTGGAAGAGATGGCCTCGATGCCTACGTGAGTCGCGATGGCTACGAGGGTCTCGAGTTTGACGCAGCCGGAGCCTGGTCAAACGGGACCCTGTGGCCCATCGGCAGCATGGAATTCGCCGTGGCGTGCGCGGCGGACCTTTTTTCAATGGATCCGGACTGGACGCCTAGTGCGTCCAGCCCGGCGGCTGGTCCAGTTGTCATGCATGCCGGAATGAACCTGGCGGTGGCCCCATGGGGGGCGGCATCGGCGGCGACTCCGGATCTGGCTCCTCCGGGGGATGAGGAGGAGCCAGATCCGGAGGAGCCGCCGGCGCCGTCCCCCCCGCCCATTTTTTACTGGACCACTTTTGAGCCCGCCGATGTCCCGGGGGCTGAGGGCCACGATGGGTGGCCTCAGCCAGAGCAGGTCACCCATCGTGGCCCTCAGCCCCTGGGGCATTGGTTGGCGGACATGAGACCGCGAGGCACCAGCCTGGACCTCTGGGTCCACTGGCTGGTGCTTTGCGATCTCATCGAGTTTAACAGTGGTGGTGCAATTGTATTCAAGGGGCCTTGAATGCAATTGCACCCCACTTTTTAATTAGTTTTATTTGATTTTTTTGGCTGGCCTCAGCGCCAGCCACGATTAAGAGCATGCTGCATCCATCATGATGAAAAATCAGGAGGATTTCCAGGATGTCCAGGATTTCAATGGCCCCGGCGAATTCTTATTCAAATCGGATATTAGTTCGGGGGGGGAAGGTTAGAGAGGGTCTCGCGCCATAGGTCATCCGCACATCCCACCGGGCCAAGTTCGCGGTATCGCCAAATGAGCAGGATCCGATCTTTAGCCATCGATAGTCGCAAGTCAGACCGTCGCGCCGGCAGCTTAAAACATAGTGTGGCCATGACGCTCTTTGTGTAGAGTCGCGATGTCCGGCGGCCCCAAAGGTCGGCGCCCGGTGGTAGCCAGGCCTTCCCAGAGGGAGGCTCGCTAGCGGATCCACCGAGGCGCCGGAGCGCCGGAGCCAATGGAGTTTGAAACGTTTCAAACAGTGGCGCGTGCCCACAAGTAGTCGATCGAATTTTGATTGGCTGCGCGAACCCCCGCCTGAGGTGCACCAAACACGGCATGCCCTTCAGTCCGATCCTCGCTTGCCCCAAAATATTCCAAGCCAGCCAGCTTTGTTTGTTGAAACGTTAGCTACTGCTTTGCGTCGATTTTTAACACGAAAGCTGCTTCCCATTTTGTTTTTTAGAATCGTGGCCCGCCTACAAATAAGTTCTCAGCAAACGTGAGCCGCTGTCTCCGAAATATGGAGCAATCGTGAGCCGATGGCCCCGAAATATGGAGCAATCGTGAGCCGCTGGCCGCGAAATATGGAGTAATCGTGAGCCGCTGGCTCTGAAATATGGAGCAAGCGTGAGCCGCTGGCCCCGAAATATGGAGCAATCGTGAGCCGCTGGCCCCGAAGTATGGAGCACACGTGAGCAAGTTGAGAAACATTTGTTGGGGTTTGCGTCCGCCAGCCACACTTTTCTTAAGTTACAGTAACATTTTCACCGATTTTGCATAAACCATTGATTTTGCATCGCTTGCGGCATCTTCCGAATGCGGTTCTTGTTTTCCATTGATCTGTGGTGATCGATTTCCCGATTTCCCTTAGGCCGCCCTATTTATACTACGAGCTAGCCCCTCTGAACGTCTTCTTGTTTTCCTATTTATACTAACGAGCCAGCCCCTCTGAACGTCTTCTTGTTTTCCATAGATCTGTGTAATTCGTCTCCTGTTTTCCGTCTCTTGTTTTCCGCCCGTTGTGCAATCTTCTCAGGTTCGGGTTTTCCGAAGCATGGTAATTAGTTCATCCAAACATTAGACTGTCATTAGTGTACATACTACAACTAGTGTCTACACCAGGACAATCACATCCAAGCGGCAGGTAATGTGACCTCTCAAGTCCGCAAGCACTCCAACACGATTCTGTTGGTCCGTGGCCTTTCGTCGGACATGCCCGGGTTCAAACAGTTGGCTTCTCTCTCAGACAATCAAGTGTAGGAATTTTCTCAATGTCATTTTGTGGGAATGGGTTGCCACAGGAAGATCTCGGTTACAAGAAATCAGTCTTGACGCGTGTGAGTTCAGCCGATGCCAAGTCAAAATTGCACTCGCAGCTCCGTTCGCTTTTGCAGGCATGTGCTCCCGCAGAAGCAGCTGCATGAGTCGCCCGCGTAGCTGGACTGAGGAGACCGCCGTTGCCTAGCGATTCCTAGCGATTCCTTGCGATTCCTAGCGATTCCTAGCGATTCCTAGCGATTCCTAGTGATTCCTACCGATTCCTAGCGATTCCTGGCGATTCCTAGCGATTCCGGCGCCTCCCAGACCGCCAAATGAGTGGTGAGAGCGAAGAGCTCGTGCTCCTGCTGGAGCTTCATGTTCAGAGGCGTCTCGAGCCCGTCGTGCGTATTTGTCGACAAAGTTTTGTGCTGTTTTGCAACATAGTAGAGGAGCCGGGGCGCGTGGCAGGGACGACATCGCGGTTATCCTCTTTCATGTTGACGCCTTTTTGCGCTTTTAGATGTGGTTGCTCTGCCCAAACTGGGGGAGAAGCCCATTCCATTTCCTTTTTTCGTTGTGTTGATTTCCGATTACCGTGAGAGAACATTTGTGATGTTGGAATAATGGGTCTCTCGCGTTCTTTCCCAGCGCTCTCAAGTGTGACTCGATTTTTATAATTGATACTAGTAGTAGTGGCATAGTAGTAGTACTAGTAATAATAATGACAGTGCTAATAGAAATAACGGCAGTAAACATAAAAATAGTAGTAGTGGTAGCAGCAGTAGTAGTAATAGTAGTAGTAGTAGTAGTAGTAGTAGTAGTAGTAGTAGTAGTAGTAGTAGTAGTCGTCGTCGTCGTAGTGGCAGCAGCAGCAGTAGTAGTAGTGG
>PVBE011758712.1_pt1 | contig 14953 bp, 12 predicted proteins | sample 1631181 | NCBI WGS metagenome assembly PVBE01 (sample SAMN08397723, study PRJNA350692) | Marine metagenome, whole genome shotgun sequencing project. | isolation source: water | place: Pacific Ocean | collected 2012-04 | reverse complement strand
TGTTAAAGCACGTTTTGGAATCATGATAAATTATTCCATCAATTCTATAATCGCTAAACCATTGTTTTAACATATCCACTTTTGCCCAGAATAACTCTGCTGTAGTGGCAAGCACCTATTGTAATAGTTGGATTTTTGATGACTTTGACGAAAAGAAGCCTTTTGAAAGTTCTGCTTTAGCCTACACCAAGATATTCATCAACAGAAGTGAAAAGGCAAAAGTGGATATGTTAAAACAATGGTTTAGCGATTATAGAATTGATGGAATAATTTATCATGATTCCAAAACGTGCTTTAACAATAGTAATGCAAAATTTGGAATGCCTCAGAGGCTACAGGCAGCAACAGGATTGCCTGCCTTGGTTATTGAGGGAGACTTGTGCGATTTGCGATTCTTTTCCGAGGGGCAAAGTATCACAAAAATTGAAACATTCCTTGAACAAATTGAGGAGAACAAACATATACATACCTGATAATGAGTACTAAGAAGATAAAGATTGTCATTTTGGGTATGGGGCCGGTAGGAATGATTATGGCTGTAAAGCTAAAAGAAGCCGGATGTGATGTGTCTATTTGTGTTAGGAATAAAATAAAGTTGAACCAAATAAGAAATGAGGGCATAAAACTGGAGGGGGTTTTTAAAGCATCTGCCATGTTTGACAAGACCTATGGTTCCATAGAAGAAATTGTTGAAGAGAAACCGGAGATTGATTACCTGGTATTTGCTTTAAAATCATATCAGATGGAGATGGCGGCCCAGCAAGCCCTGAAGCTTGATCACGACAACCTTACGGTTGTTTCTGCTCAAAATGGGATCGGTGTTGAGGAACTCTTAGTGCCTGTTTTCGGAACCGCTAAGATTATAAGGATGGTAGTCAATTATGCCGGGAATCTCAGTGCCCCGAATGTGGTACAGGTGACCTTCTTTACACCTCCGAATTATATTGGCTCAATTGATGACAATAAAACAGAAGAAACCCAAGTATTTGCGAACATCTTAAATGAGATAAAATTAAGCACGGAACAGGTTGATAGTTTCGGCATCTTAAAAAGGACTTGGGAAAAGACCATTCTGAATGCTTCTCTAAGCCCTTTATGTGGAGTCGGCAGATTAACAATGGCAGAAGCCATGGCCGATGCAGAGACCGTGGAGCTTATTGAACAGATAATAAATGAAGCTATAGAAGTGGCTGAGGCTGAAAAGATAAAATTCCCTGATGATTTCATAAGAAATTGCATGAGATACCTGAAGAAAGGAGGAAATCACTTTCCCTCATTGGCCGGAGATGTTATTAACAACCGTATGACGGAGATAGATTATTTCAATGGGAAGATCGTTGAATTTGGCAAAAAACATTATATCCGAACCTCCCTGAATCTTGCTTTTACCAATATGGTAAAAGCAATGACAAATAAGAGCATCGTAGCCAGGATTCCGGGCGTAGCTGGTTCCATAAACAGGAGAATTATCCAAAAAGGATTGATTAGGGAAAAAGACACTTCTATCAGATACAAGGGAGGTAAATGCTTCCTTGGTGTAGACTTGGGCTCAGCATATATAAAATTTACTATTATAGATGAAAACAAGGATGTTGTATTTAGCTATAAACTTCAAACACTAGGCAAGGACAGGATTGTTCATAAACATGTGATGCAGGCTATTCACTCTGATTTTGATATTCAATACAGCTGTGCTACCGGGTATGGCAGAAAACACTTTATTGAGTCTGACATAATAAAAACGGAGATAAATTGTGCGGCGGCCGGTGCTTCTCTTCTTTTTCCAGGAGAAAAAAATATTATTGATATCGGTGGTGAGGATATAAAAATAATAAAATGTGATAAGGGGGATAAGGTGGAGAATTTCTATATGAATGACAAGTGTGCTGCGGGAACAGGTTCATTTCTTTCTGAAATTGCTGAAAGAACAGAGATAGATGTCTCGGAGATGAGTCTTCTGGCAGCAAGGTCAGTATACGAAAAGGAACTAAATAGTTTCTGTGCTGTTTTTGCCAAGACTGAAATTATGAAATGGATCTTTGACGGAATGGCATTAGAAGACATCGCCAAAGGAATTTACCTTTCAATCGCAAGCAAGGTTGCCAAAATGAAATTACAACCAGGCCTTCAGACGATCATGGTTGGTGGCGTAATTTTACATCACCCTTATTTGCAATCATTATTGGGAGAAAAGTTTGATATCGATATCCACATCGCAAAAGATCCCCAGCACATTGTTTCTTTGGGAGCCGCACTGATGGCACAGAAATACCATAAAAAAGGAATAGTTTCGAAACCTGGAGAGACAGAAAAAGAACCCTTAACACCACAGCAATGAAAAATCCCGGATTATATGTGGATCTGCTAAGGAACATTAAAAGACCAGATAGCTCTGTTTGGTAGATTGGCTACAGATAATATTTGGTATGAGGGGTTTATTCTCCCCCCTTGTTGATTTTAAGAAGAACAATAAACACGAAAAATGGAAAACAAATACAATAACCTTGTTATTAATAAAATATCTGTGATTGGAGCTGGACAGATTGGCCCCGACATTTGCCTGCACTTTTCAAAAGTTTTTTGGAGAGATAATGTAGAATTCGTAATCATCGATATTTCAGAAGAAGCCTTGGCAAACGCTAAAGGTAAGATTGAGAAGAAAATAGACAAAGGCCAGGAAACAGGAGCCTTTAAGCCCACGATGGCTGAAACAATGAAAAACAGCATTAAATACACAAGTGATTATAGCAATGTTGCAGGATCCAATATTGTGGTAGAAGCAGCAACAGAAGACGAGAAAATCAAAGACATCATCTTCAGACAGGTAGAAGAGCAAACTGATGACAATTGTCTTTTCTTCTCAAATTCCTCACACATGAAGCCGGAGACCATTTTTAAGAACATTGCCAACAAAGGCCGCACATTGGTTACTCACTATTTCTTCCCGGCAGAAAGGAATCCTGTAGTGGAAGTAGTTCCCGGTGCCGATACTGACCCGAAGATTACAGATACGGTAATGGGTTTGTATGAAGCCATCGGCAAAGTACCCATTAAAGTTGCGAGCAGCTATGGTTATGCCATCGATCCGATTTTTGAAGGGCTTTGCGAACTAGCCATTCTCTGCCTGGAAAAGGGATACGGTACAGTAAAGGAGATTGACAAAATGGCCCAAAAGACATTGCGTCAGGGGGTTGGCCCTTTTACTGCCTTAAACCTTACAGGAGGAAACCCCATCACTAATCACGGATTGGAAGAGATGCGGGATACGCACATTCAATGGTTCCGTTCCCCGAAAGCATTGCAGGAAGCTACAGAAAATGGTTCAATGTGGGAGACCGCCAAAAGAGGAGAAGAAGTAATAATCTCTACCGAAAAGGCAGAAGTATTGCGTAAACAATTCCTGGGTGGTTATTTCGCACTTACATGCTATATCATCGATTTAGGGATAAGCAATGTGAACGACCTCGACATGGCCACCGAAATCTCCCTGGATATTGCACCCCCTTTCTCATTAATGAATAAAACAGGCATCGAAGAAAGCTTCAACTTGGTGAAGGTATGGTGTGCAGAACATACCGAATTTCCATTCCCAAAATCCCTTGAACAAGCCAGGGCTGAAGGGGGATGGAAAGTATCCAAAATAGTACGCACCACATGCGACAATGTTGCTGTACTTACCATTCGTAGACCAAAAGTGCTGAATGCATTGAATTTGGAAGTGCTTAACCAGCTGAAAGAAGAATTGCAAAAAGCCGAGGCTGATGATGCTGTCGACGCAATTATAATAACTGGTTTCGGAACAAAAGCATTTGTTTCCGGAGCGGACATAAATATGTTGGCTGCTCTAAAGACTCCCGATGAAGCTTATCAGAATTCCCATACATTTCAGCAGCTGGTCAATTCTATCCAAGATTGTTCAAAACCAACAGTGTGTGCATTAAATGGTTTCGCCTTTGGAGGAGGAAATGAATTGGCTATCACATGTACAGCCAGGATTGCGAAAGAAGGATTACCTATAGTTGCTTGCCAGCCTGAAGCAAATCTTGGATTTATCCCTGGTTCAGGAGGGACTCAGCGTTTACCAAGGCTGGTTGGTGTTGATACAGCTGCTGAAATCTTGCGCACTGCCAGGCCTGTTTCAGGCAAAGAAGCTCTTGACATAGGCTTGATTGACAGGGAGGCAAAAGGAGACTTGGTAGAAGAGGCAGTCGTCTTTGCCAAGCAACTCGCTTCGGGAGAGGTTCAGCCAAGGGGATTTATGAAAAATGAAATAGGGGATGACCTGAAGCCAGAGGAGATAAATATAGGTCACCTGAGTAAAAAGATTGATAAGATCATGAATAAGGCCATTTATGATGGTATTCATTTACCATTACATGAGGCCCTTGAGCTGGAATCAAACTTGTTTGGGGAATGTATTATGACCAGCGATATGAAAATAGGTTTAGATAACTTCCTGAAAAACGGGCCAAAGGTAAAAGCGGAGTTTATTCATCAATAACAAACAGATAGGGGGAGCTTGTTTAATCCCCTTTCTGGCGCAAGACAGAGTATTCAGATATGAAATATAAAATAGGCATTGATGTTGGAGGCACTTTTACCGATTTCTTTTTAGTAGCGGACAATGGTGATTCCTTAATGCACAAGACACTTTCAACTCCTGAGGATTCTTCAGAAGGATTCATTATCGGACTCAGAGAGATTGCAGAGATCTTAGGCCTTTCTGAAGCTGACTTTATTGATAGCATTGATACCATTGTTCACGGAACAACAGTTGCTACCAATTCTCTGCTAACGATGGGAGGGGCAAAAACGGCATTGGTCTCTACCAAGGGGTTTAGGGATGCTTTGGAGATGAGGAGGGGTATTCGCGAAGAGCGATATGACAATCATTATAAAAATGTAACCCCACTTGTCCCGAGACACCTTAGATATACTATCGATGAACGGATCGACGCAGAAGGAACTATTTTAACGGCTGTGGCTGTATCTGAACTGGATAGAGTAATCGCTGAATTAAAGGAAAATGATGTAAAAGCTGTTGCTGTTTGTTTTATGAATTCATATCTGAATAATGAAAATGAGAAACAAGCAACCGAATACCTGAGGAAAGCACTTCCGGATGTATTTATCTCATCATCCTATGAAGTTCTTCCATCTGTGCGGTTCTATGAAAGACTTAGCACAACTGTAGTAAATGCATACATTGGGGTTGTTGTAGACTCCTATTTGAAATCACTTTTGGGGAAACTAAAGGATTTGAACTTTAATGGTAAGCTGATGATCATGCAGTCCAATGGTGGCGTAGTAACTCCTGATGTTGCAAGAAAAATTTCTGCTGTTACAGTCCTGTCTGGTCCTGCGGCTGCACCTATTGCAGGAGCATATTATGCTGATCTGCTTGGATATGATAATTGCATCACCATGGATATGGGAGGAACAAGCTTTGATGCCTCCCTGGTAGTAAACAAACAATGTGTTACCAGTACAGATGCCGATATTGACAGGTATCGTGTCGCTTTACCGACATTAGATATAATTACTATTGGTGCCGGAGGGGGAAGTATCGGATGGGTGGATAATGGAGGGTTGCTTCAGATGGGACCAAAGAGTGCCGGCTCTTTGCCGGGACCTATCTCTTACGACAGAGGTGGTGAAAAACCTGCCTGTACCGATGCCGATCTGATCCTTGGGTATCTAGACCCTGATTTCTTCGCAGGTGGCAAATATCAGCTAAATAAAGATAAAACACTTGAAACTACCGGGAAGGCCTTGGGTGAACGGCTTGGTTTAAGTGCACAAGAAGCTGCTGCAGGAATGTATCGTGTCATAAATATGAACATGGCACAAGGTGTTCGTCAGGTTTCTGTAGAAAGAGGCTACGACCCAAGAGAATTTCTGTTGATTTGTGCCGGTGGTGCCGGCTCTATTCATGCAGGGGAGATTTGTCGTGAATTGGAAATCCCAATGTTTGTTGTGCCAAGTGTTGCATCCATTTTTTGTGCAGCAGGAATGCTTCTGGGCGACCTGAAACATGACTATGTGCGATCTTATATGACTAAATTCTCAGGTCTGGTTAAGGATGAATTCCTGGAACTTTACAGGAAGATGAAGGAGGAGGCTGTTGAAACTCTTGTTGCTGAAGGCATCGAAGAAGACAAAATTCAATACATGCCATCTCTTGATTTGCGATATATCGGGCAATACCATGAAGTGCCCCTGGAGGTAAGCATAGATGATATTTATGGTTTTAACCTCGCTGGAATTAAAGATGCCTTTCATGATGAGCATAATCGTCAGTTTGGATACGAACTGAGGGACGAAGGCACTGAACTGGAAGTGATCAATGTTAGGTTAAGGGCTGTTGGCATTACAGAAAAGCCCCATTCGCTAACTGGTAATATAGAGGAGGGTACCGATTCACTTGAAATAGCGCTGAAAGGGAAAAGACTGGCTTATGTTCCGGAAAGAGATGAGATGAGGGAAGTGCCGGTGTATAATGGAGATATCTTAAAAAGCAACTTTAAGATTAAAGGGCCTGCTATTATCGAACAGGTTAACACCTCTGTTTTTCTGGGTGAGAGCTATAATTGCGAGACTGGAATTGGTGGAGCATTCATAGTTTATAATAAGGAGCTAATGCCGGATGGTTTCAAAATCAAAGATCAGACGAAATTGCAGATTAATTAGGGATTATGTCCGTACAGATAGATAAAATATTACTTAGCATATTTCAAAGAGCGTTCAAGTCTATCACAGACGAGATGAGTATTTCGTTAACAAAGACCACTCGCTCACCAATTCTTTGCGAAGCCAAAGATTTTGTTACCGGCTTGTATGACGCTGAGGGAAACATGCTGGAGCAAACAGAGAATCTTCCCATCCTTAGTTTTTCTTTAGGTCCGGTATGTAAAGTAATCATTGATCAGTATGGCAAGGATATTCATGAAGGTGATGTGATTATCCATAATGATGTCTTTTCCATGGGTAATCAGAACAATGATGTAGCCATTTTTAAACCAATTTTCTACAATAGTACATTAGTGGGGTGGGCTGCAGCCAAAGGACATCAAGCGGATATTGGAGGAGCTGTTCAGGGTGGGTATAATCCCAACGCTACTGAGGTGTGGCAGGAAGCATTGAGAATACCGGCAGTGAAACTATACGAAAAAGGGAAATTAAGAGAGGATGTATGGAACCTGATCTTTGCCAATATCAGGTTAACAATGGTTCAGGAAGATATAAAAGCACAGATAGGCGCATGTAGCCTGGGCGAAAGAAGGTTAAGTGTGTTGGTTGCCAAGTATGGAATAGCTTGTTATGAAGTTCATAAACTGGAGCTTTTCAACAGCACTGAAAAGATGATGCGGGCCGAGATCGCTTCTGTCCCCAATGGAACCTATGAAGGCAGCAGCATGGTTTATTATGATGGCAAACACCCCGGATCAAAATTCGAGATCAAAGCTAAGATCATAGTAGAAGATGAGGATATCGTATTTGATTTTTCTGAGACATCTGATCAAACCAATGGTTTTGTGAACGGAACCTACACTTCTTCCTGCTCTGCCATTACGTTGACTTTTTTGCAAATGGTGAATCCGAATATTCCGCATAATCAGGGAATGATCAAGCCTTTAAAATATATCGTCCCTGAAGGGACAATCCTGAATGCTTCCTATCCTAAAGCCACCACTTTTGGAAATCATCTGTGTCCGCAGGTAGCGGATTCTATTTTCAAGGCCTTGGGTCCGGCAATGCCTAACCGGGTTACGGCCGGATGGAATCACCTCCTCTGCTCCCTTTTTACCGGAGATCATCCAGGAACTGGAGAAAAGTATGTTGATATCTGCTTTATGGGATTAAAAGGAGGGTCAGGAGCCCTGGAAGGAGATGATGGCTATGATCATATAGGTATGATTGATGCAGCCGGAGGATTACTGGATCAGGATTATGAAATGTATGAGCAACAGACACCACATCTCATTTTAAAACACGAATACCTGTGCGGCTCAGGGGGTGTAGGAAAATGGCGTGGAGGTTTGGGTATTGAGACCATTATTAAAATGGGTGGGCATAATACTACTATGGTTGTGTTCGGAGATGGAGATGTAGAGCCTAACTATGGGCTTTTCGGAGGTAAGGGCAGTGTTCTGAACAGTATCACCCTGACTTATCCCGATGGGAAGCTACATACTCCACTAAGCAAAGATATTATAGAAGGAATACCGGAGGGAACTGTTTATACGCAGATTGCCGGGGGCGGGGGCGGATACGGAGATCCGAAAGAGAGAGATCGTGAAACTGTGAAAAGGGATCTGCTCAATGAAGTAATAACAATAGAACAAGCAGAAAAAGAATACGGACTATAACAATAATACAGGATGGATCAGCATACAAAAATTTTACCTGAAGGATGGCCTCAGCCAAAAGGATATTCAAATGGAATATTGGCGGCTAAAGGAAGAACACTTTTTCTTGCAGGTCAGGTAGGGTGGACTAAGGAAGAGAAATTTCCAAGTGAGAAATTGATTCCTCAATTTGAACAAGCATTGAAGAATATTGTTGCCATAGTTGAAAAAGCCGGGGGGGCTCCTGAAGACATCTGTAAGATGACCTGTTTTTGTAAAGACCGGGACCAATATCTTGCTTCCCGAAGAGAGCTGGGGAGTATCTGGAAAAATATCATGGGGAGCCATTACCCATGCATGAGCATGATATTCGTGGTAGACCTGCTGGATCATCCTGCATTGATTGAGATTGAAGCAATGGCTGTAATACCAGAATAATGGATTTTGAATTAAACGACATACAACAAGCAACCCAAAATACTTTCAAGGATTTTGTTGATAAGAGAGTAATGCCTCAGGCAGCAGCAATTGATGAGCATGCTGAATTTCCAATGGAACTTTTTAAGGAAGTTGGAGAGTTGGGGTTTTTTGGAATGAGATATCCTGAAGATGCTGGAGGAACAAATATGGATATAGTTTCATATTGCCTGGCAGTAATTGAGCTCTCCAGGGGTTCCATGTCATTGGCGGCAGCCTGTACCATGCAGTCCCTGATGGCTACTTATTTCCTTTATCGTTTTGGTGATAAAGAGGTGCATAAATATTTTGATGCTGCTCTTAGAGGTGAAAAAATTGGCGGGATTTGCATGACTGAACCAAATGCAGGTAGTGACCTGTTCGCCATTCAGACCCAGGCTAAGGTCAAGGATGACCATTTTTTGCTGAGTGGACAAAAAACATGGGTTACTTCAGGACCAGTTGCAGACTTTCTTACAGTGCTTGCAAAAACAGATAACCATGAAAAACTATCCATCTTCTTCGTGCCAACTGCTTTGGAAGGAGTGCATATAGGTAAAAAGATAGATAAGCTGGGAGCATGTGGATCCGTTACATCTGAGGTTTCCTTTGATGTAGTAAAAGTGCCGAAAAATTATCTTTTGGGAGAGATCGGTGGAGGTACAAAATGTTTGATGGAGATCTTGGCAGAGATCAGAATTATGACCGCTGCCCTTTCCATTGGTGTTGCAACAGCAGCATTTGAAGATGCTTTGCAATACGCTAAAGAGAGAGTTCAGTTCGGGAAGCCAATCGGGAAATTCCAGGCTGTAAAAATGAAGTTTGCCGAAATGGAAGTACAGCTGCAAACAGCAAAGCATTATGTGTTCTATGCTGCTTCCCTGAGCGATAAGAATTTACCTAGACACAAAGAATCGATGATTGCTAAATTGTATGCATCTGAATGTGCAAATACTATCTGTGATCAGGCATCAAGGGTTTTAGCTTCCTATGGCTATGCTACAGAATATCCCCTCCAGAGATATTTACGTGATGCCAGATTTACCCTGATCGGTGGAGGAACTTCGGAGATATTAAAGATCAATATTGGCAAGGAAATAGGCCTATGACATACATCAAAAAATACAGCACCTCTTTTCCTGCATTCAGGATAACAGATAAGGTACTCCATCCCAGATTGGGAAAGAAAGGCCAACACGCTATTTGTTATGTTGATGAAGATCTTATCACATTAGCCTATTCGGCCGTACAGGATTTGGGAGAAGATGTTGATGCAATTCTTTTTGCTACAACAACACCCTTATTCAAAAACAGGTATCATGCATCCTTTCTGCTGGAGCTCCTGGGATTAAAGCAGGGAGTATTGGCTTTGGATATGGGAACAACTTCCAGAGCAGGTACAGATATCCTTTTGATGGCAGATAAACTGATCAGGGGTGGAGAATATAAGAATGTATTACTTGTTGCCTCTGATGTCTATTATCCTGGAATAGGAAAAGAGACAAGATCCGCTTTTGGACATGGCTCAGTTGCAATGGTACTATCGCCTGATACCGGTATTGCAAAATTATCCTATGCAAAGTCCTTTTCGTCCGGGTTATCAGAAGAATTCAATTATAAAGGTGAAACCACAAAATATGATACTCGTTTTGCAGCAACAGAAGGGTTCAAAAAAAATATTAGTCTGGTTTTAAATGATATTGAACCGTCAGGAAAGGATAGGGTCATAATGAATTCACCTTATAATAAGCTAGCCACAGGTCTATTGAGAAAAGCCGGATTCGACCTGGAACAACAGCTGATGAAAGACACGATAGGGCCAAGCGTTGGAAATACAGGTGCCTGTCATGGCCTGCTGCAGATCATCTCAGCATTGGAAAGTGGAAAAGGCAGAACCATACTTTTGGATTATTTGAATGGAACCAATGCTATTATTGTAGAATCAGACACTGCAATTGACTCATCGTCAACTGATGCTGTAGAGACTGAACATATTGAAATGTATCAGGATTATCTTCAATTAAGAAAGCAGGGGAAATTCACAAGTAAAGGATATGAATCAATTGCTATGTTCTCATCTGAGATGATCCAGGAAAGGGACAAAGAAGGATTACTTTACTTAAAAGCAAATAAGTGCACTAATTGTGATACTATATATTACATAAATGCAGCCAGATGTAATTCTTGTCATCATACAGAATTTGAGAAAATTCAATTACAGCGTACAGGAACAGTATATTCGGTAACGAGCGAATACTATTTCCCGGCATCTTTTCCTCCAACAAATATGGTTGTAATTGACCTTGATGGTGGGGGAAGGGTTACAGTTCAGCAAACAGATGATATGTTCCCCAATGACAATAATACCATTGGGATCGGAGATAAAGTAATGTTGGTTCTGAGAAAGATGATGGAGAACGACACAAAGCCTAATTATTTCTGGAAATGCAAGAAACTATGACTGCTGAAAAGAACATAGCGATAGTGGGCTTGGGCGTCACCAAATTTGGAGAGCTATTCAACCAAAGCTATGATGATCTAGTGTCTGATGCAGCTTCACAGGCGGTAAATGATGCCGGAATTGGATTGGATGAGGTTGGGGCAGCATGGTTATCAACAGCCTTTCCGGAGATTGGAGTATTTAAGGGGCGATCGGGAATGGACCTGGCTGAACCACTGAACCTCTATGGAATCCCGGTAACCAGAGTTTCCAATTTCTGTGCTTCCGGTGCGGATGCGATCCGCAATGCAGCAAATGCGCTTACTGCAGGAGAATGCGATATTGCTATGGCATTGGGCGTTGAAAAATTGAGAGATCGTTCCCCTCAGGATAGTATCGTGAAGATGATGGTTGAATTATCTCACCCCTTCTATCAGAAAGGCTTTACGGCCGCAGGAACATTTGCCATTTATGCGAAAAGGATCATGCACAAGTATGGAGTTACGCGTGAAGACATTGCAAATATATCAGTCAAAAACCATTATCACGGAACACTTAATGAAAAAGCACATCACAGGATAGCCTGTACCACCGAACAGGTATTGGGATCACCTATGGTGGCTGATCCACTGACCGTGATGGATAGCTGCCCTACAACAGACGGAGCTGCCTGCGTGATCATGGTCAGAGCGGAGGATGTTGATAAAACAAAGCACAAACCTGTTTATATTGACGGGATCGGTTTATCTGTGTCTACCGGATGGGACCTGCCATTTTTTGATCCAAAACACGATTTCCTTTCTTTCCAGGCAACAAAAGATGCTGCAGCAATGGCGTACAAGCAGGCCGGGATTACAAAACCAATAGATGAAATTGATCTTGTTGAGGTACATGATTGCTTTTCTATTGTTGAGCTTCTGACTTATGAGGACCTGGGCTTGTGTAAACAGGGTGAGGCCAAAGACCTGGTCAGTGGCAAGGCAACACAGTTGGGAGGAGAGATCCCTGTAAATGTAAGCGGGGGATTATTGTCCTGTGGACATCCGGTTGGAGCAACTGGTGTCAGGATGGCTGTTGAGATCGCAACACATTTAAGAGGCGAAGCAGGCGACAGGCAGGTAGAAGGTGCACAAAGAGGTGTCTCACATAATATAGGAGGGCCTGGAGCTATCGCTTCTGTGATCGTATTGAATAAGGAACCTAAATAATAAAATATGAAGATATTATTAAGCAAGCCAGGATTAGACGGTCATGATGTAGGGGTAAAAGTACTGGCCCACGGTTTGATAGAGGCGGGATTTCAGGTTGTCTATACAGGATTAAGAAAATCAATTGAGGAGATCGTGCAAATGGCCATAGATAATGAAGTGGATATAGTGGGACTTTCTATCCTGTCGGGTACGCATTTAGTATTGGCTGAGAGAATGAAAGAAGAGATGGCTGACAGAAACCTGGAAATACCATGGTTCGTTGGTGGGAACATTCCTGCACAGGATGTTGAGAAACTTGAAGAAACAGGTGCAACAAAAGCTTTTGCTACAGGAAGTACCGTGGATGAAGTTGTGAAATTCTTCAACAAAATAAATATCAAGACATGAGTGAGACAAAAACAAAGAAAACAGCAGCAGAACTGGATGTAGAACCAGTTTGCCTGGAATCCGGGATGGAGGTTGATCCGGTCTACACGTCAGAAGACATAAAGAACTCCGGCATTCAGAATGAAATGCCTGGAGAATATCCTTTTACAAGAGGCATACACTCAACCATGTACCGTAAGAGGCCTTTTACGATACGCCAATATGCGGGCTTTGCCTCTCCTGAAGAAACTAATGAGAGATTTCATTTCCTTATAAAAAATGGGCAGACCGGACTTAATGTGGCTTTTGACCTGCCAACCCAATGTGGCCTGGATTCTGATGACCCAAGAGCCTTCGGAGAGGTTGGAAGAGTCGGCATGAGCATAGATACCTTGGATGATTTTGAAATTGCATTTAAAGATATCGACCTCGATAAGATTACTGTTTCGTTAACCATTAACGGAAGTGCGATAATAGCTATTGCAATGTATATTGCTATGGCAGAGAAAGCCGGTTATGATATCTCCGGGTTAAGAGGTACTGCACAAAATGATATTCTTAAGGAATTTATCGGGAGGGGTACGTGGATCTTCCCGGTGGATAAATCAGTAAAGCTGGTAATTGATACCATCGAATACTGCGCTAAGCATGTTCCTAAATACAGCCCGGTCAGTGTTTGCGGGTACCACATAAGGGAAAGCGGAGCAAATCCTATCCAGGAGATGGCTTATGCCTTTTGCATAGCCAAGGCATATACAGATGGAGCTCTTAGCAGGGGCATTGATATCGATGATTTTGCTTCAAGACTTTCTTATAATTTTGATATCTATGGTAATCTATTCGAACAAATAGCAAAGTTTAGGGGAGGCAGAAGATTATGGGCAAAGATCATCAAGGAGGAGTATGGTGCAAAGAGTGATAAGTCCTGTTGGTTAAGAATGATTGCCGGAGGTGGAGGTGGAGGCCTTACCAAAGAGCAACCAGAGAATAATATTATCAGAAGTGCTTATTATGCATTGATCAGTGCTCTGTCCGGAACACAGACGATGGCACTTTGCAGTTATGATGAAGCCTATACCATTCCTACAGAAAAATCAGCAGAAATATCCTTGCGTACCATGCAGATAATGATCCATGAAATGGGAATCTGCGATACTGTTGACCCACTTGGCGGATCATATTATGTTGAAGCTCTGACCGACAGATTTGAAAAAGAGATATCAGAAGAAATGAAGACGGTTGATAAATGGGGTGGCATAATCAATGCGGTTACTACAGGGAAGATCCAGGAATCTGTCTCAAAGCAGGCTTATGCACGAGAGATGGGAATGCAAACGGGAAAAGTCCCTAAAGTTGGTGTAAATATTTTTACCCGTGTAGAGAACCCAAAACCCGTTGACTTTCACCCTTACAACCAAGAGTCGGCTGACAGGCAGGTCGAGAAGCTGAAAAAAGTCAAAGCCTCCAGGAACAATGATAGAGTTCAGGAATGTTTAGCTGCAATCAAAGAGGATGCTCAGAGTGATAATAACCTAATGCCTTCTGTCATTGCTGCGGTAAAAGAATACTGCACGGTTGGAGAAATTATACAAACGATGAAAGATGTTTACGGAGAATTTGAAGAACCTATTTTCTTTTAAGGATGATTGAGAAAAAGACCATATTAGCTTTGGAACAGGCACTAACATTACCCTATGCTACTGAGCGTTTTGCACAGCTCGGATGGAGAGTGATTCGCATTGAAACAGCCGGAAAACCCGGACAGAAAAGACCTGGGGACCCCAATAGGTATATTGGAGAGGATACCGGTGTTGATGATCTGCATGCCTATTTTATGGCACCCAATCTGGGAAAGGAGGCCATTACGCTTGACCTCAAGGACGAAGGTGATCAACAACGGTTAAAACAGATCATCAAAGAATTGAATGTCGACATCTTTATGTGTAATACCATGCATAAACGCTATAAACAGTTTGGGATAGAATATGAAACACTTAAAGAAGCAAACCCCAAATTAATATGGTGTGGAGTATCAGCATTTGGGCCTGACTACCCTGACCGTGCAGTATTCTATTACCGCAGCAATGACAGAAGGCATTAGGTTATTATCACTCTGAGCATCCTCTTTGATT
>PVBE010241382.1_pt1 | contig 14953 bp, 16 predicted proteins | sample 1631181 | NCBI WGS metagenome assembly PVBE01 (sample SAMN08397723, study PRJNA350692) | Marine metagenome, whole genome shotgun sequencing project. | isolation source: water | place: Pacific Ocean | collected 2012-04 | reverse complement strand
GTGTATTTGAACTAGTTATCTGGGTCAGCTCCTTTTCTTTTTCTTGTCCTTTTTCTCGCCGTCACCGTCCTCTTCGTCGCCGTCGTCTTCTTCTTCGTCGCCATCCGCGTCTTTGTCGTCACCGTCGTCTTTGTCGTCACCTTCGCTGCCCTTCTCGTCGTTGGAATCCCCATCCGCCTCTTCATCGGCGCCGGCGTCGTCCTCTGCGGCAGCCGCGCCGCCCTTCACCTTGGAGGTGGCGGATTCGACCGCTTCCTTGATCGCCTCGGAGGGATTGGCGGCCTCGCTGTCGCCGCCGGTCGCCGATTCGACGGCGTCCTTGATCTCCTCGCTCGGATTGGGTTTTTCCTTTTGCGGCGCCGGAGCCGGTTCATCGGCATCGATCGGCGCCTCTTCGACGGCTTTCGAGGTGACTTCGGCGGCGCCGCCGTCGAGCTGCGGGGCAAGCTCCGGCTCGCCCTCGTCCTGAGCGATTTGCAGGCCGATGATGGCCGGGACCGCCTGCTCGGGCGCCGGAAATTGATGCGCCGGCGACGGCGCCGCGATGCCCAGCGCCACGGCGAGCGCGGTGGCGGATATGAAGCTGTTGGCAATGACTCGGCGCGGCATTTTTCTCTCCCCTATCAGACCATGTTGGCGGCGGCTGAGGATGTCAGGTTAATCTTGGCCATGCTCTTCATTACGCGAATTCCCCGCCATTTCCGCCGCATCGCGGCGGTGCTGATCATCGCCTGCTTCGCTGCGCCGGCACATGCGGCGGCGGGCGCCGGGCCGCTGGTCGATGCCGCCTGGGCGGTCGCCCATATCGGGCGCGACGATGTTCGCTTCCTCGATATTCGCGGCGGCGGCGCCGAGGAATTCGCCGCCGCGCATATTCCGGGCGCTACGTTCAGTGACTATTTCCGCGGAGGCTGGCGCACCGCCGGCGCCGACGGGACGCCCGGCATGCTGCCACCTGTGGCCGATCTCGAAATCCTCGTCGGCGGGCTCGGCATCGCCAACAGCAGCCATGTCGTCATCGTCGCGCGCGGTTTGAGCGCCGCCGAGATGGCCGGCGCGGCGCGCGTCTTCTGGACCTTCAGGGTGCTCGGCCATGACGCGGTGTCGATCCTCGATGGCGGCATGACGGCCTATATGGCATTGCCGTCGGCGCCCTTGGAGAGCGGCGCGGAGACAACGGGGCGGCAAATTTTCAAGGCATCGTTCCGCCGCGAGTTGATCGCCACCAAGCAACAGGTGATCGCCAGCCAGGAGAGTGGCGACGTCCTGCTCGACCTCAGACCAAAAAACCAATATTCAGGCGCCCGCGGGCCCGGCTTCGTGCGCCGCTTGGGCACCATCGAAGGAGCGCGCAACCTGCCGCTCAACCGCCTCACCGAAGGCGGCGCCTTCAAGACCCCGGCGGCCCTGGCCGAGCTTTTCGCCGCCGTCGATGCGGCACAGGGCGGGCCGATCACCTGTTTTTGCAATTCCGGCCATATGGCGGCGCTCGGCTGGTTCGTCGCGCATGAATTGCTCGGCAATACGAAAGCGCGGCTCTATGACGGCTCGATGGCGGAATGGAGCGCCGATCCCTCGCTGGCGGTCATAGCCGGCGAGAGGCGCGACTAGAGCAAATCCCGAGCAGGTGGAATCACCTGCGACGCGCATTTGCTTCAACCTCAAAGAGCTGGAGCGTGTCGGGTGAGCGCAAGCGAACCTGACATGCTCTAATGCGGGGCTGACCAGCCTTCGGCGTCGGCGAGATAGGCGCGCACCTCGGCGATCGCCGCCGCCGGTGCCATACCCTCTTGCTCGGCCATTTCGAGCAGGGTCTCCATATCGCACAGCACGCTTAGGCTGAGGCCGAGCTGGTCGATGGCCGGCTGGGCGGCGTCGGTCATACGCGCGAACACCACCGAAACATGGTCGATGCTGGCGCCGGCGACGCGCAGAGCATTGGTGAACAGCACAATACTGGTCGCCGAGGTGATGAGGTCCTCGACCAGCACGATCTTGCGGCCGCCGACCTCGGCGCCCTCGATCTGGCCGCCGGTGCCATGGCTCTTCGGCTGCGAACGGACATAGGCCAACGGCAGGCCGAGCCGGTCGGCGACCAGGGTGGCAAACGGCACGCCCGCTGTGACGCCGCCGGCGATAACCTCTCCGCCGCGCTTGGCGACCTCGGCCGCCAGGGCGTCGGCAATTTCGGCGCGCGCCTGGGCATGGCCGAGTATCAGCCGGCAATTGATATAAATCGGCGCCAGCAGCCCGGATGTGAGGCGGAAGGGCGCGTCGGGGCGGATCAGGAATGCGCCGGCTTCGAGAAGTGCGCGCGCCGTGATATGAGAAGCGTTGTCGGTCATGACATCAGTGAATAATCTAGTCGCGTGGCCGACGCAATGGACAAACGCACGCGCATCTTCTGCGCCCTCGACAGCGCCGATCTCGACGGCGTGCGTGGCGTCGCGCAATCGATCGCCGGCGCGGTCGACGGGCTCAAGTTCGGCCTCGAATTTTTCACCGCGCGCGGGCCCGACGGCGTCCGCGAAATCGCCAAATTGGGCCTGCCGATCTTCCTCGATGTGAAGCTGCACGACATCCCCAGCACGGTGGCCGGCGCCATCCGCAGCCTGGCGCCGCTGGCGCCCTATTATCTGACGCTGCATGCCGGCGGCGGCGAGGAGATGCTGCGCGCCGCGCGCGAGGCAGCGCATGACGAGGCGGCGCGCCTCAAACTGACACCGCCGCGCCTGCTTGCCGTTACCGTGCTGACCAGCCTCGACGAGGGTGATTTGGCGCGCCACGGCGTGGCTGGGCCGGTCGGCGAGCAGGTCGTCCGCCTGGCCGAGCTGGCGCGCCGCGCCGGGATCGACGGCATCGTCTCCAGCCCGCGCGAGATCGCCGCCATCCGCGCCGCCTGCGGCGACGGTTTTGACATTGTCGTGCCCGGCATCCGCCCCGGCGGCGGCGCGACGCAGGACCAAAAACGCGTCATGACGCCTGGCGAGGCGGTGCGCGCCGGCGCCAGCGCGCTTGTCATCGGCCGCCCCATCACCGGCGCCGCCGACCCGGCCCAGGCGGCGGCGGAAATCCGCCGCGAAGTCGACGCCGCCTAATCCAGCATTTCGAAGCGCTCGGAGAGTATCCGCGCCGCCTCCTCGAAGCGGGCGGAAGGGACGAAAACATAATCCGTCTCGAATGTGGAGAGCGCGAAAATCGGGATCTCGGCCGCGGCGAACGGTGTGGCGATGGCGGCGAGTATACCGGTTTGGGTAAAATCGAGCGGCCCGGCCACTTTGAAGGCGCGCAAATCGCGCTCGCCGGGCACCGCCGCCGGCACGTCCTGTTGGGCTGCAAGCAGTGACAGCTCGTCTTCCGTGCGGCAGGCGGCCGCCAGCGGCCCGGCCAGCGAAAACCATGCCGGCAGCGCCGCCCCGGCAGCGAGGCGAACGACGCAAAAGCGCCCGTTGAGCGCCGTCAGGGAGAGCGTCACGCGTCGGCGCCCACGGCGTCCTCGACGCGCTCAAAGCCGTCTGCCTGCAGGCGCTGTGCGAGGCCCGAAATGATTTCCTCGATCAGGCGCGGGCCGCGATAGATGAAGCCGGTATAGATCTGCAGCAGCGCGGCGCCGGCGCGAATGCGCGCATAGGCGTCTTCCGCCGAAGCGATGCCGCCGACGCCGATCAACGCCAGGCGGCCTTCGCCGAGGCCATATACCTCGCGCATCATGGCCAAGGCCGGGGCGCAGAGCGGCGCACCGCTGAGGCCGCCCTGCTCGCCGCGCAACGCCGAGGCGAGGCCGGCGGGGCGCGCCGTCGTGGTGTTGCAGAGGATCAGCCCGGCGATGCCATATTCACGCGCGACGCGCACGCTCTCGGCCAGGGCGGCACCTTCGAGCTCGGGCGCCAGCTTGAGCAACAGCGGCACCGGCCGCGCCAAGCCGCTCGCCGTCTCACTGATGCGCCCGAGCAGCCGCTTCAGGGCTTCGCCTTCCTGCAGCGAGCGCAGGCCCGGCGTGTTGGGCGAAGACAGGTTGAGGGTGACATAATCGGCCAGCGCCGCCAGCCGTTCGAGGCAGGTGACGTAATCCTCGACGCGCTCGGCGCTGTCGCGATTGGCGCCGATATTGACGCCGAGCGGCCCGGCGATACCTTTCTCTCTCTCGCGCGCCACATTGCCGGCGAAGACGTCGATGCCGGCGCCGTTGAAGCCCATGCGGTTGATCAGGGCCTGATCGGCGCTCAGGCGAAACAGGCGCGGGCGCGCGTTGCCGGCTTGCGGCCGCGGCGTCACCGTGCCGGCCTCGACGAAAGCGAAGCCGAGGCGATAGAGGCCGGCCAGCGCCTGGGCGTCCTTGTCGAAGCCCGCCGCGAGACCGAGCGGCGAGGCGAATTCGAGGCCGCACAGCTTGATTCGCAGCGAGGGTGGCGGTGCATGACGGGCCGCCGGAACCAGCCCGCGACGCAACAGGCCGAGCGCCACGCCATGCGCGGTTTCCGGCGGCAGGCAGCGCAGCGCGGCGGCGCCGATATCGGAAATGCCCGGCATTATGGCGCGTTGGCCGGGGGCTCGGGCTCGGCGTCGCCGACAAAGGCGCGGTTCCAGGTCGGGCTGATGAGGATTTCATTGACGCAGACGCTGGCCGGCATGCGGGCGACGAAGAGTATCGTCTCGCCGAGATCCCGCGGCTTGAGCATGCGCGCCTTGACCGCCGGCGCAACCGGCTCGGCGCGTTTGTCGATCAGCGGCGTCGCCACTTCGGCCGGACAGATGGCGCAGGCGCGGATGCCATGGCGCGCCTCCTCCATATTGACGAAGGAGGTATAGGCCAGCATGGCGCGCTTGGAGGCGGTGTAGGCGACGCCGCCGATGGGAGAATCATAATGCCCCGCCCAGGACGAGATATTGATGATGAGGCCCTCTCCCTGGCGCCGCATCTGGGGCAGCACGGCGGCGATGCAGTATTGCGCGCCCTTGACGTTGACGTCGATCACGTTGCTCCAGCCCGCCGCCTCATAGCCCCCCCAGGCGCGGTTCGGCACATTGATGCCGGCACTGTTGAGCATGATATCGAGGCTGCCGAAACGCGCCGCCAGAGATTCACCGAGCGCCGCGACGGCCGCGCCATCGGCGATATCGAGCGGCTCGACATAGGCTTCGCCTTCGGCCTGGCGGATGTGCGCCGCCATCTCTTCCAGCGGCTCGGAGCGGCGGCCGGAGAGAATTACCCGCGCGCCGGCGCCGGCCAGCGCTTCGGCGCCGGCGGCACCGATGCCGCTGCCGGCGCCGATCGCCCACACCGTTTTCTCGCTTAAATCACGCATGCCAACCCTCCTTTACGTCCTGCCTGGCCGGGGAATATAATACCGAGGAGCGATGATAATGACCCACAGGGATATTTTGTGGGATCGCCCCCGCGGCCCGTCGGGTAGGAGGGAGGCCGCTGGCGATGCGGCGCATCGGCGAGGCCTTCCGACGCCCTCCGACGGGTCGCGGGGGCGACCGAAACGGCGGCTTGCCAAGGCTTTCGGACGGCGTCGCGCGCGGCTTCCGATGTGCCGCATCGCTGCGCCGCACGCTCCTAGCCGAAAACCTTGGCAAGCCGTCCCTATGAGTCATTATCACCGCTTCTTGGTATAATCCATTTGCTTCGGAAGCCGCCACTATAGGCGCGCCGGCGGCATTATCCCAGGCGCTGGAGAAATCTGACAATGCGTTTCGTTCGCGGGCTGAACAGCTTCGGCGCATAATAGCTGCCGGCGGCGCGGGCGCTGATTTCGGAGAGCGTGGGATAGGGCGTGATCGTCTTTGCCATCGCCGACACCTTGAGCCGCTGCGACACCGCCAGCGACCACACATGGATCAACTCACCGGCCCCGGCGCCGGCGATGGAAGCGCCGAGAATGCGCCCGCCCGGCGTCACCACCACCTTGATCAGGCCGGCGCTCAGGCCGGCCGTCACGGCGCGGTCGTTTTCCGCGAAGGGGTGGCGCAGGATATGGAATTTCACACCGGAGCGCCGTGCCGCCGCTTCGCCGAGGCCGACATGGGCGAGTTCCGGGTCCGTATAGGTCACCCATGGTACGGCGCGGTAGCTGGCTTTCGCCGGCAGGCGGAAGAGAACGTTGCGCAACACGATTCCGGCCTGATAGGCGGCCATATGGGTGAAGCGGTGGGGCCCGGCGACGTCGCCGACGGCGAAGACACGCCGGTTGGTGGTGCGCAGACGCCGATCGAGAAGGATGGCGCCGCCCTCGGTCGCCACACCGGCGGCATCGAGGCCGAGTCCGGCGAAATTCGCCGTGCGCCCGGCGGCGACGAACAAATGCGAGCCGGTGAGTTCGGTTTCACCCCCGGCGCCGGCACAGCTGAGGCGGATATCGGCGCCCTCTTGCGCCACGCCGACGGCGGCATGTTGTTCGTAAAGGGCGATGCCCTCGGCGAGCAGCCGGTCGCGAATGACTGCGACCAATTCGGGATCGTCGCGCGGCAGTAAATCGAGTTCCTCGACCAGCGAGACCCGCGCGCCGAGGCGGCGAAACGCCTGCGCCATCTCGACGCCGACCGGGCCGCCGCCGAGCACCAGCAAATGGTTCGGCTCGGGGCGCGCGGTGAACAGCGTTTCGTTGGTCAGCACCGCGACATCGTCGATGCCGGCAAGCGGCGGAATAACGGGCGTCGAGCCGGTGGCGACGACATAGCGCCGGGCGCGAATCTCGAAATCCCCGGCGGTGACGGTCCTCAGGCCGGTAAAGCGCGCGCTGGCGGCGATGACGCGCACACCGAGTCCCTCGAAGCGCTGGCGTGAATCCTGCGGCGCGATTTCCGCGATGGTGCGCCGCACATGTTCGTACGCGGCGGCGATATTGTCGCCGCGCGCGGCCGCCGTCAGCAGCGCATTGGATGGCACGCATCCGGTATTGAGGCATTCGCCGCCCATCCGCCCGCGCTCGACGAGCACCACCGAAGCGCCCATCTGGCTGGCGCCGGCGGCCAGCGTCAGGCCGCCCGAGCCGGCGCCGATCACACATAGGTCGCAGTGAAGGGTTTTTGCCACCCGCCTCTTCCTCTCGCCCGGCTTGGCGCCAGTTAGATCGCGCGTTTGCGCAGGCGTTTATAGACCACGGGAATCATAGAGAGAAGAGCGAGCGCGGCAAGGCCGGCCAATATTTCAGTGCTCAAGACGCTATCCAGCGAAAACTTCTCGCCGCTTTCGAAAATCTTGCCGAGGCCGGCGCCGACCAAACTGTATATCAACGTGCCGGGAATGATTCCGAGCAGCGTTCCCAACAGATAGGTGCGCGGGCGCACGCCGAGGAAGGCGGGCAGCAGATTGACGACGAAGAAGGGGAAGATCGGCACCAGGCGCAGGAACAGCATGTAACTGAGGGCGTTTTCCTGAATGCCCGCCTCGATGCGCTTGAGCGCGCCGGCCTTCAGCGAGCGCCGCGCCCGCCTCCGCAATGGATCGCCGAGCGCGCTCTTGGCGATGGTGAAAAGCACAAAGGCGCCGGCGGTGGCAGCCAGGACGGATAATACCGTCCCCCATACGGGGCCGAAAAGAAAGCCGCCGGCGAGGGTGAGAAGCGAGCATGACGGCAGCGAAAGGGTGGTGGTCCCGGCATAGACGGCGATATAGATCAGCGCCGCCAGCAACCAGAAGCGCGAGACGAAATCGACGAGCTCGGCGCGATTGTGTTGCAGCGCATCGAAGCTCAAATGCTGATGCAGGCCGAGGCCGAAGAAGAGGCCGATGGCGATCGCCAGAAGCAGCAGCGGCGCCAGCCGGCGCGGCGAGAAGCCGGCGCGAAATTCACCGCTATCGGGCGCGCACGGCGCCGAAACGGTCTCTTCGCCTGCCGTTGAACGAAGTGATGAAGACATTATGGTATTGGGTGCCGCTTTCGATCCGGACAATTGAAGCCAAGGACGCCGCCTCAAGATATGCGATCCGGCTCTCTATGCCAGGGCATCTCACCGCAATGTTAACAATCCAGCGCGAATGTGATGGCGCCGCCGATGCCGCCGACCTTGCTTAACGATGCTCAAATATCGGCGCCGGCATTGACTTTATGCGGCCTAATCCGTATAGAGCGGGCTCTTCCAGAGCAGGCACATCCATTCACTCCGGAGCGTTGTCCCGGCGCCGGAGATTTGTCGGAGACAAACCCTTGAAGCGAACGTTTCAACCCAGCAATATTGTGCGCAAGCGGCGACACGGCTTTCGCTCCCGTATGAAAACCGTCGGCGGCCGCCGTATCCTTGCGCGGCGCCGCGCCAAAGGGCGCAAGCGCCTGTCGGTGTAAGCCGATGGTGGCCAGGATCGTACGCCTGACGCGGCGGTCCGAATTTCTCCATGCCCAGGCCCAAGGCCGCAAAGCGGCGATGCCAGGATTGGTCCTGCAAGCCGTTCGGACAGCCGGCCAGCAGGCATGCGCGGGGAACTCGGACGCTGGCGATGCAGGGGGCGAAGCGCCGATCCGCGTCGGCTTTACCGCCAGCCGGCGGGCCGGCGGCGCGGTCGCCAGAAACCGCGCCAAGCGCCGATTGCGCGCGGCTGTGGCGCATGTTATGCCGGGGCACGCCAGGGCCGGGCATGATTATGTGGTTATCGCCAGAGCCGCGACGTTGCAGCGCGGCTTCGAGGATTTGCGGCGCGATTTGGAGACGGCTTTGACGCGGATCGACGAAAAATTGTCGCGGATCGACGAAAAAGAGATCGCGGATAGATGATGAATCCGATCAGTTTCATATTGTGGCTGCTCATTCGCGGCTATCAGCTGGTGATAGCGCCGTGGCTGCCGCCGTCCTGCCGCTTTGAGCCGAGCTGCTCGCATTATGGGCTGGAAGCGGTGAAGCGCCACGGCCCCCTGTTCGGACCGGCCCTGACGCTGTGGCGCATTCTTCGCTGCAACCCGTTTGGCGGCCATGGCTACGACCCGGTGCCTGAAACGTTATTTTCCCGCCGCGCGCACAAATGCCGCGGCACGCGGCCCTAAAAGCAACCGGGCGCACGCTTTAGATCATGTTCGGCGAAAGCAAACTCAATCTCGTCCTCGTCGTCGGCGCCGTGCTGGTGATCCTGATCGGCTGGCAATTTCTGATGCCTATTTTCTTTCCCGCGCCGCCGCCGCCGCCGCCGCGCGAGGCGACGGAGGAGAGCCAGACCACCACCCAAGGCACCGCTCAGGATAGCGCTGGCCAGCCGGCCACGAGCGCAAGCGCGAGCATCGACGAAGCGCCGGTGGTGCCCGAAATGGAGCGCCAGGCGGCGCTCGCCGCCGGCGATCGCATCACCGTCGATGGCGATCGAGTACGCGGCTCGATCCTGCTGAAGGGGGCGCGCTTCGACAATGTCGTGCTCAAGGATTACCGCGAGCAGAAGGAAGCGGACAGCCCCAACATATTCGTGTTCTCGCCGCGCAACGCCGAACATCCCTATTTCGCCGAATTCGGTTGGAAACCGGATCCCGGCGCCGGCCTCGTGCTGCCGGATGCCAATACGCTCTGGCAGGCCGACCGCAGCGACCTCAAAACCGGCTCAAGCGTGACGCTCAGTTGGGACAATGGCCAGGGCCTGATTTTCAGCCGCAAAATTTCGCTGGATGATAATTTTCTCTTCACCACCGTGCAAACCGTCGAAAACACGAGCGAGGCGGCCGTCAGCCTTTACCCCTTCGGCTATATCGCGCGTTTCGATACGCCGGCCTCCGGCCTGACCGGCATGTTCGCCGTCAATTCGGAGGAATTCGTCCCCTGGGGCATGTTCGCGCATGGCGGCGTCGGCGTTCTGCAGGGCTCGAAGCAGGAATTCTCCTACGAAGACATGCAGGACGCCGGGAAAACCGAAATCCAGAGCGCCGACGGCTGGGTGGGCATTACCGGCAAATATTGGCTGAGCGCCCTGATCCCCGACCCGAAGCAGGCGATCGGCGCCAGCTATGAGTTCACCACGCCGAACGGGCGCGACCTCTATGAGGTCGACTATCGCTGGCGCGATGCGGTGGTGATCCAGCCGGGCAGCAGCAAGGCGGTAACCAATCATCTCTTTGTCGGCGCCAAGGAATTCAACCTTCTCGCTGACTATGAGGAATCAACCGGCGTGCGCGACCTCGACAGCGCCGTCGATTTCGGCCTGGTCTGGTTTCTCGCCCGGCCGCTCTACTATCCGATCGATTTCTTCTACCGCAATGTCGGCAATTTCGGCCTCGCCATCCTGCTGCTCACCATATGCGTGCGCATCCTGCTCTATCCGTTGGCCAACAAGGCCTATTCCTCGATGAGCAAGATGCGCAAATTGCAACCCGATACGATCATGCTGCGCGAGCGCTACAAAGACGACAAGCCCAAGATGAACACCGAGATGATGGCGCTCTACAAGCGCGAGAAGGCCAATCCGATGGCCGGCTGTTTGCCGATGATCGTGCAAATCCCGGTATTTTTCGCGCTTTACAGCGTCCTCTTCGCCACCATAGAAATGCGCCATGCGCCGTTCTTCGGCTGGATCCAGGATCTCTCGGCGCCCGATCCGCTGACCTTCATCACGGTGTTCGGATTGCTCGACTGGCCGGCGCCGGAGTTCCTCATGATCGGCATTTGGCCGATCGTCTTCGCCGCCACGATGCTGCTGCAAATGAAGCTCAACCCGCAGCCGGTCGAGCCGCTGCAGCAGAAGATCATGATGTTCCTGCCGCTCCTGTTCCTCTTCATGTTCGCCCGCTTCCCGGCCGGACTGGTGGTTTACTGGACCTGGAACAACGTGCTCTCGATCGGCCAGCAATGGCTGATCATGCGGCGCATGGGCATCACCCGCGCCTCGCTCGCCGCCGACGCGGCGCGCATCAAGAAGATCAAGGAGCAGGCCGCCGCCGGCACCCTGCCGATGCCGAGCCGCTCGCGCGGCTCATCGGGGCGCAAGAAGAAGCGCCCGGCCAGCGAACGCAGCGAACGCGGCGAACGCGGCGGCGCGACGTCGCGGCGCGAGCGCAGCGCGCCATCCGCCAAGCGCGCGGCGGCGCCGCCAAAGCGCAAAAAGAGCTACCGCGAGCAGGCGGAGGCGATGCGGCGCGAGAAGCTGCGCCAGAAAAAGCGTAAAATCCAGGACGCCGCGGCGAAAAAGCGGGCCAAGAAACGCGGCGACACCAAGCGCAAGGAAGAGCCGGCCGACGCTGCCGCGACCTACAAAGTGACCAAGCTGTCGCGCCGCCAGCGGCGCGCTGCGAGTGCGGAGAAGCGCGACAATGATGACACGGCGCCAGGCGGCGCGCGCCAAGCAAAGAGTGAGAGCGACAAATGGCAAGAGGACAAGAAACCTCCGTCGCGCCGGGCCAAGGGCAAGAAACGGACGCCCAGGCGTTAGAGGCCGGACGGACGCTGTTTGCCCGGCCGTGCCGATTTGTCACCGGCGCCGTCGCGATGGCCGGATTGCCGGTCACGGCGCTGCCCGAAATTGCCTTTGCCGGGCGCTCCAATGTCGGCAAATCGAGCGTCATCAACGCCTTGACCGGCCATAGCGCACTGGCGCGCACGTCGAACACGCCGGGACGCACGCAGCAGATAAATTTTTTCGAACTGGAGCAGCGGCTGATGCTCGTCGACCTGCCCGGATACGGCTATGCCAAGGCGCCCAAGGGCGCTGTCAAGGCGTGGTCCGGCCTCGCCGAGGATTACCTCAAGGGCCGCCCGGGCCTGCGCCGCGCTGCCCTCCTGATCGACGCCCGGCGCGGCTTCATGGCGAGCGATCTCGCGGTCATGCAGGCGTTGGACGTGGCGGCGGTATCCTATCTGGTGATCCTGACAAAAATCGACAAGCTGAAGCCGGCGCCGTTGGCGCGCAGGTTAAGCGAATGCGAAAGCGCCCTGAAGGCCCATATCGCCGCCTATCCCCTGATCCTTGCGACAAGCGCGCGCAACGGCCAGGGCATCGCCGAGCTGCGCGCCCATCTCGGCGCGCTGGCGAGCCCAGCCGCCATCCATTAAGGTCAAGCAAATGACGGCCAAGAATATCAGCGAGACCAAGAAATGGCTGCGCGCCGCGCGGACCATTTCCGAGGCGCTGCCCTATATGCGGCGCTTTTCCGGGCGCACCTTCGTCATCAAATATGGCGGCCACGCCATGGGCGACGCCTCGCTGGCGGAGAATTTCGCCGAGGATGTCGTGCTGCTCAAACAGGTCGGCATCAACCCGGTGGTGGTGCATGGGGGGGGGCCACAAATCGCCACCATGCTGGAACGCCTCAATATCGAAAGCCGCTTCGTCGACGGCCTGCGCGTTACCGACGCGGCCGCCATCGAAGTCGTCGAAATGGTGCTTTCAGGCACCATCAACAAGCAAATCGTCAGCACCATCAACGCCGCCGGCGGCACGGCGGTCGGCCTCAGCGGCAAGGACGGCAAGCTGCTCGAAGCCCGGCGCCTGACTCTCTCCGGCGGCGGAAATGAAAATGATCTGGGCTTTGTCGGCGAACCGGCGCGCGTCAATATCGGCGTGCTGCAATCCTTCGAAAAATCGCACATCATTCCCGTCGTCGCGCCGATCGGCATCGGCCCCGAGGGCGAGACTTATAATATCAACGCCGATACCGCCGCCGGCGCGATCGCATCGGCGATGTCGGCGGCCAAGCTGATCCTGTTGACCGATGTCGCCGGCGTGCTCGATGAAAATGGCGAATTGATCAGCACCCTCGACATTGCCGAGACGCAGCTGCTGCTGGGCAGCAGCGCCGTCAAGGGCGGCATGATTCCAAAATTGGGAACCTGCCTGGCGGCGCTCGCCGATCAATGCGAGGCGGCGCATATCCTGGATGGCCGCGTTCCGCACTCGCTGCTGCTGGAAATTTTCACCGCCCATGGCACCGGCACCATGATCACGCCCGGCGAAGGCTGAGCGCTAGCGGGGAAAGAGGTTTCGCTCAGCCGTCACGGGCGAGCCGCTTGATGAATCTTTCGCGCGCCGGCGGCACGCTGGCACCGGCGAAGATATGCGCGGCGAGGAACCAGCCGGTCAGGTCGAGCGCGGCGCGCAAATCCTCGGCCGCCGGCGGCGCCGCATCCGGGCGCCACAGGAAAGCCGGCAGCGGCAACAGATTTTCACGCCACGGCGCGCCCGCCGCCGCCGATACCGCGCGCCCGGAGCGCGGCGAAACATATTGCAGATCCTCGGCCTCGCCGGTTACGGCGCAGGCCGAAAGATCGAGGCCGAAACCGAGCTCGGCCAGCAGTATCAACTCGAATCGGGCATATGAGGCGCCCCAATCCGGCGCGCTCGCGATCGCTTCGCCGAGGCTCAGGAAATCGGCATAGAGCACCGGATAGGGGTGGCGTTCCGGCAAAGCGGCCTCGACCACGGCGCAGGCCGAAGACAGGGCCGACAGGCGAAGCGCATCGTCGAGCAGCCCGGCGGCCCGCGCGTCCACCAATTCGCAGCGATAATTGCCGAGATGCTCGTCGAGGCGGGCGCGCCACACCGCGCTGACGAGGTTTCCCGCCTGATAGAGGCCGCGCGCGCGGCGCCCCTGGCCGCCGCGCACGAGCCCGGCATGGCGGCCATGCAATTCGGTGAGAAGCATCACCAATGAAGATGTTTCGCCGTGCCGCCGCGCCGACAAAACAATGCCCAATTCGCTCCACTCCATGGCAAGCATATAGCATGGGCAGGGCGCATCACGCTTCCGCGAAAGGCATGCGTCAACAAAGTTGACAAATAATTAATCTTCTAAATGCAGTGTAGAGGTCTTATTTCTCCGTTTACATGCAATCGCAGAGGCCTGAATTTATGAGCCCAATTGGTGCTCAAGGCGCGTCGCCCTTTTTGGGCGCTTCCGAGCAGAATGCCGGGTATGATCTCGAGGATGTCGAAGTTGTGCTGTTCAGCCCGCTTCAGAACACGCGCCGCTCCATCCGCGATGCCGTCCACGTTGCGGGATTTCGCCGCGCCGATGTGGTTACGACAATCGAGAAATTGCGCCAAGTGCTGCGCAATACCGAATTTGACATGCTCGTGCTCGAAGCCAAGGAGCATTTGAAAGCCGTCTGCGAGCATATCCAGGATATTCGCCACGGCCGGCTCGGAAGCAATCCCTTTCTCGTCATTAACGTCATTACCTGGAAGCCGAGCGACGACGTTATCCGCACATTCATCGACGCCGGCGCCGACGATATCATCGTCATGCCGATTTCCATCAGCGCGGTAACCAACCGCGTTGACAACATCATCGCCAACCGCAAGAAGTTTGTCGCCACGGAGCGCTATCTCGGCCCCGACCGGCGCAATTTAGGCCGCGACGGCGAACCGGATCTGGTCAGTTTCGAGGTGCCCAACGGCGTGCGCTTCAAGGCAACCGGCGACGAATCGGCGAGAGTGGATTTGGAAAAGATCGAACGCGCCAATTCCATCGTCGTCGAACACCGGCTGCGCCGCACGACGCTTCAGTTCGGCAGTTTTGCCACCACCATGGAGCGCTTCATTAACGAAAATCCGGACCGCATCATCCCCGCTGACGAGTTGTCGGAAATATCGGATATGGCGCGCTACATTGCACGGCAAACCGAAAATGACTCGCGCCCGGAAATTCGCGAACTGGTGAAGTCCTTGCAAAATGTAATGGGCGAGGCAATCTTCGATGGCCGATCGGAAGCAAATTTATTCGCCCTTCTGCGCGTCCATGGCGAGGCGTTGTTGGCACTGCTGCGCGGCGAAGGTGAAGCGGCGGACCTTGTCGTGCGCGCCGTCCTCACGGCATCCGAGATCATCGACAAGAGGGTGCATAAGAGGAAGCAAACGGCGGAGGCCGAGCCTGTCTCCTAGAGCATTTTCAATGAACACAGTGTCGTAATTCGGGGATTCCCATTTAGTTTGGGATGTGATTCGCTTTCCTTCGATTTGATCTTTTGATTCGAAGGAGGGTTTGATGTCGCGCAGCTACAGTGAGGATCTTCGGGTTCGGGTGATCGCGGCGGTGCGCGGCGGGTT
>PVBE011333409.1_pt1 | contig 14957 bp, 10 predicted proteins | sample 1631181 | NCBI WGS metagenome assembly PVBE01 (sample SAMN08397723, study PRJNA350692) | Marine metagenome, whole genome shotgun sequencing project. | isolation source: water | place: Pacific Ocean | collected 2012-04 | reverse complement strand
TCCGCGCCACGAACATGTCGGGCGTGGACATCAACACGTACCGGTTCGATTACGACCTCACGTTCTCCGCGCTTCTCATGAACGCGGACGGCACGATCTACCACCGGTACGGAACACGTACCGCCGTGGACGCATCCTCGCGGCTTTCCATGAAGGCGCTCGCGGGACTCCTCCTGGATTCGCTGGAGGATCACCGGGCGTACAGCCGGAACCCCTCACCGCCGCCGCGGAAACCGGTCCTGGCGATCGAGCAGATTCCGTCGATGGCGAAGAAGCTGAAACAGAAAGAGATCGACTGCTTCCACTGCCACATGATCAACGATTCGATCCGGGAGGACGCGAAGGCGGCGGGACGATGGTCGCCGACGGAAATATGGAAATGGCCCCTTCCGGACCAGGTCGGCCTCCTCATGGATGTGGAAGATCCCTCCCTCGTGAAAAAAGTGGAGTCCGCCTCCCCCGCATCCCGGGCGAGGATCCGGGCGGGGGATCGTATCCTCCACCTGGAAGATCAACGCGTCCGCACCCACGCGGATATCCAGTGGGTGCTGGAAATCGCCTCGGCAGGTTCCACCTCGCTTCGTGTCGTCGTCGAACGGAAAGGGGAGGAGAAGAAACTGAAACTAAGGCTGCGGAAGGGATGGAAGGTCTCCGATCCGGAGACGGTTTCATGGCGGCCGACGATCTGGGGCTACCGGCCCGCTCCCGGGTTCGGAGGCCCCATGCTCAACGCGTCCGAACTTACCCGGATGGGCCTGCCCGGAAACCGGTGGGCCTTCCGGATCACCTACCTGGTAACGTGGGGTCAACACGCGAATGACGGCCGCAACGCCATGCAGGCGGGCCTGAAGAGGGGGGATATCATCCTCTCCGTCGCCGGGAAGAGTGATTTCATCTCGGTGGCCCATTTCCATTCCTGGTTCCGTCTGACGCGCAAGGTGGGAACGAAGGTGGAGATCCGCGCGGTCCGGAACGGGAAGCCGAAACGGTTCCTGCTCAAGGTCCTTCCCTGAAGCCGGAATTCCTGGTCTTCGTTCCGGGTCTGCTGAGCATCAACGCGATCGTTCTTGCGATCGTCGCGTGGCGGCGGACCTCCCGGATCGAGTCGGAAATCGCCCAGTTTCGGCTGAGTGTCCAGGAGGCCCCCCGTCCCGCCGTGGAGGGCCTTGGAGCCTCCTCCTCCTCCAGGACCGCATTTGCCGGTGAAAATCGCCACCACGATCCTGGTGGGGGGCTGCATGGTGGCGATTTCGATCGTCTACGCACGGAATCGCTCCCTCCTCCCCGATTACTTCACCCGGAAGTAGAATGACCCTGAACGCCTTTTTTTGACTTGCGACCGGGCCCTCCCTATCATGGCCCGAATGAACTGGCTTGTTTTCGCGATCGCGCTTCCCGTTTTCCTGCAACCGCAGGACAAGATGCAGGGGAAGGCCGCCCGGGTGAATGACGAGATCATCACCTGGGAAGAGATCCGCCACAAGTACCGTGACCTGGGGAAGAAGAACCTCACGACGGAATTCCTCCTCGCGGCACTGCGACAGGAGGCGGAGGAGAGGCTCTTCCTGCAGGTAGCGAAGCAGCGGAAACTGGTGGTGTCCGAAGAGGAGATCGACCAGGCCGTGGAACGGGTTCTCCGCGCTTTCGGCGGCAAGGTGAACTTCGAGCAATACCTCCGGTACCGCAACATGACGGTCACGGAACACCGGGAGCACAGCCGGAAGGAACTCATGGAGAGTCGTCTCTACAGGATTCTCGTCCAGGAGGGGATGTACGGCCAGTCCATCCTCCTGGTGGAAACGATCTCCCCCGGGGAAATCCGCGATTACTACAACGAGAATCATCACAAGTTCCAGGCGCTCCACCACGTGAACCTCTTTCGGATCGGCCTGCAGTTTCGGAGCGGCAAGGAGGCGGAAGTCCGTGGAGAACTCGCCCACTCGGTTCGCCGCAGGCTGCTCGAGGGAGGGGACCGCTACCTGACGGCCGGGATTTATTCCGACGTGAGAAGTTCCGACGTGAAGGGGACGGATCCCTTCGTCCTCCGGCGTCTCCAGCGGAAAAACAAGTTTTTCACGGAGGAGACGACCCGCCATATCTTCGAGGAACTTCCCCCCCGGACCTACAGCCGGGTCGTTCGGGACGGGAACAGCTGGAACATCTTTTTCATCCTGGAACGGGTTAAGAAACCGGCGGATTCCTTCGAGCAGGCCCAGTTGAAGATCCGCAGTGAACTGGAGAACCGGAAGCGGCAGGAGAATCGCGCGCGCCTGTTGAAGGAACTCCTCAAGAAAGCCTACGTGGAACCGGCCGACCTGTTCCAGGGATGAGCGCCACCCCGGAAGACTGGGCCCGGAACCTGTCGCGGGTCCGGGAGAGGATCGCCGCCGCGTGCGACCGTGTCGGTCGCGATCCCGCGGAGGTGCAACTGCTCCCCATCACCAAGAGCCTCCCCCGCACCTCGCTCTCCCTTCTACCCCCGATGGCGATGACCGAAATCGGGGAGAACCGCGTCCTCGAGGGACTGTCCCGGAGAAGGGAGACGAACGCGACGTTCCGGTGGCACATGGTGGGACACGTCCAGACGAACAAGGTGAAGAAACTACTCGATTGGGCTGATGTCCTGCACTCCCTGGACCGGGAGGCCCTCGTTCCGGTCCTGGAAAAGGAGCTTTCCCGGCGGGATCGAATCCTGCCCTGCTATCTCCAGGTGAACGTCAGCGGCGAGTCTTCCAAGGGGGGGATCCCGCCCGGAGCGTGCGGGGAGGCGATCACCCGGATCCGGGAGGAGGCTCCCCATGTAGACCTCTTCGGATTGATGACGATGGCTCCCGCCGGGGAGGACGCGCGGGGTCATTTCAGGCGTCTCCGGGAACTCGCACTGGCGTTCGGGATGAAGGGACTCTCCATGGGGATGTCGCAGGATTTTGAGACGGCCGTCGAAGAGGGCGCAACCTGCGTGCGTGTCGGGGGTTCCATATTTCGATAGAGATCCCCGCTCCCGCGGCGTATAATTTTGCGTGTCACACGCACAGGGGGGCAACGCTTGGCCAGGCTCTTGATTGAAAAAGGCCCTGACAGGGGCCGGTCCATCGCCCTTTCGACGAACGAATCGGTTTCGATCGGGAGGGACTCGACGGCAACGTTCGCCCTCAAGGACAGCATGACGTCCCGGATCCACTTCCGGATCGAGTTCCGGGATGGGGACTACTGGATGGTCGACCTGGAGTCCATGAACGGGACTCTTCTGAACGGCCAAATGGTGAAGGAGTCGAAACTCATCGCCGGCGACCTGATCAAGGCCGGGGATACCGCCTTCAGTTTTATCTCCGGGGATTCCACCGTCGGCGCGCTCGCGGGCCATCGCATGGGCGGGTACCGCATCGTGGAGCGGATCGGCCGGGGCGGAATGGGAACCGTCTACAAGGCGGAGCAGGTCGATCTCCAGAGGGAAGTGGCTCTGAAGGTCCTCTCCGAAGAGAACAGCGCGGACAAGGATTTCATCGACCTGTTCGTTCACGAGGCGCGCGCTTCCGCCAGGCTGAACCATCCCAACATCGTCCAAGTCTACGATGTGAAGCGGCACGGGAACGTCTACTATTTTTCCATGGAATACGTCCCCGGGGGGAGCCTGCAGGACCTGTTGAGCCGGGGCCGAAAGGTGGAGCACGGGGAGGCCGTTCGCATGCTCCTGGACGCGGCCCGGGGGCTGGAATACGCCCATTCCAAGGGAATCATTCACCGGGACATCAAGCCGGACAACATGATGATTTCGGAAGACGGTGTCGTAAAGATCGGCGACCTGGGCCTGGCCCGGAGGATGGACGAAAAAATAGGTCCGAGCGAGGAGGGGGCGGTGATCGGAACACCCCATTACATCGCGCCGGAGCAGGTCATGGGACGCCCTGCCGATTTTCGAAGCGACATCTATTCGCTCGGCTCCACCGCCTACCGGATGTTGGCCGGAACCACGCCGTACCAGGCGCTGGGCATCCGTGATCTCGTCTCCCTCAAGGTGAAGGAGGATCCGAAACTTCTTCACGAGATTTCCCCCGACGTTCCCCGTTCTCTTTCGGATTGCGTGCACCGGATGATGGCGCGCGATCCGGAAAGGCGCTTCAAGACGGCGAAGGAGGTCTCCGCCGCCCTCGAAACCATCTCGCGGGAACTCTCCGGGGAAGGGGAGGATGCCTCCCTCCCCGTTCCCTCCGCGGTCGGAAACCGGACACTCCTGCTCGCGACGCTTTCCCTTGCGATCGTCGTCGTGGGGGCGGTCATCGGGGCGACGGTGCTGTTCGATTCGGAGCCGGAGGTTCCCGGGAAGCCCGCGGAACGACCCGACGCGAAACTCGCGCTGGGGGTCCTTCGAACCGCGAAAAATTATTCGCTTCTGAAGGTGAACCCGGAAATACCCGGATCCCTGCGCAAGGGCATCCATGAATTCCAACTGGTGGTGGACAACTTCGGCGGCTCCTCCGATCCCGAGGTCCGGAAAATCGTGGAAGAAGCCGAAAAATGCCGGAACGACCTTCGCGCCGACCTACGGGAACTGGAAGCCCGGATCCTGTTTTCGGGGCTGAAAACGACGACCCATTCAAACTGGCGCGCCCTCCAGGATACACCGGGGGACTTCCGGATGTTGGACCGGAACGTCCGGGCCTTTTCCGATTTCCGGTCCCGGGAGGATGTGAAGGCAACCGGGGCAGCAGGATTGGCCGCAAAGTGGGAAACCCATCTCCTGAAGTGGAAGGCGGAGGCGGAAAAATGGAGGGCGGCCTGGAAGACGAGGCTCTCGGAAGCGGGAGCTCTCGAGGAGCAGGGATCCTACCGGGAGGCCGACCGGAGGCTTCGCGAATTCCAGGACAGCGTAATCCGGGCGAAACTGGATTGCCGGGAGGAGGAGTGCGGCGTTCCGGAAGAACGGTACCATGCGCTCCTTCTCGAGTACGAGGTCAACACCTATGTCGAGAAACTGCACACCATCGCGAAGGGCGAATACTACAAGATCGAGAAGAAGGTCCACAATATCCTCGAGAGTTCCCCCTCCACGGACCGGGAGTTCGACGAGGCGTTGGCCCTTCTCAAGCCCGTCATCCGAGCCTCTCTCGTGGAGATGCAGGAGCGCGCCCGGTCCCTCCAGCACCGCGTGGAAAACGATAAGGCGGGCTGGGTGGAGGCGGAGGCGGATCGGGAGAGGGAACTGGCCCTCGCCGTCCTGGCGAGGGAAAAGAGTGTCTACCAGGTCGCGTGCCGGAAGGCCCAGGAACTTCTGTTGCAATACCGGTTCCGGGACGCGCTGAGCTCCCTGCGATCCCGGACCGGGGCCGTCGAGAACGACCCGTACCGGGAACGGCTGGAAGAGAGAATGAAACTCCTGGGAAGAGTGGTCCTCCTGAGCGACGCCCTCCTGAACGACTTTCGTCTCGGCAGGCTCAAGAAGGACTTCTCCCATTCCCGCCTGAAGACCGAGGGGGAGATTTCAGGCCTGACCGAAACCTCCGTCACGGTACGATTGGTCACTTCCGGCGAAGTCACCTATTACTTCCGTCACTTCACTCCCCGGGAATTCCACGGTTTCGCGCGGAAGGCGTTCCGGAAGATGGGCGCGGAGACCCGGATCAACCTGGCGGTGACCTGCATGGAGTTCGGGCTGTACGAGGAGGCAAAAAAAGAACTGGAGGAGGTGAAGTCCCTGCCGGAGTACGGCCGGAAGAACGGGGTCCGCACGCTGGTCGACGGGTTTCTACGCATGATCCGGGACGGCCTCTACGCCGGGGACGAGGAGGTCGAGGCGGAGAAAAGACTGGAACGGGTAAGGCGATTCATGAAGGAGGAGGAATTCCCGGCCGCGCGGTCGGAAGTGGATATCCTGAAAGATAATTACGGGGGAACGCGCGCGGTCCAGGACGCACGGAAGTACATCGAGAGCGTCGTCGACGAGATCGGCGTAAAGGTTTCCGAGGAGGAAATGGAGAAACGGGACGAGAACCGTACGGCCCGGATCAGGGATTATCTCCGGGAAACGAAAAGGGAAACGAAGCGGCGGTTCCATAAAACGCTCGTCCAGATTCGGAAGATGGACGATCTTTTCTCGCAGAATTTTTACACGGCGCAGGCGTATGCCGCCTTCGGAAATAAGGGAAAATCTAACGAGTACTGGGACAAGGCGAAAAAAAGGGCGGAGGGTTCCTTCTCGAAAGAGAAGGTCAGCCAGGAAATGCGGGAAGCTTTCTGTCTCCTTCATATCGGAATGATCCGGAACCTTCTCCTGCAGAGTCAGCAGAAGAAGGCCAAATCGATCATGGACGAGGGAGAAAAATTGTTCGGCCATAAGGCGGAGCTTTCCACGGACACGTGGTCCTCCCGCAAGCCCCATTTGGAGGACTGGTTCGGGGGGACCCTGGACGGAATCCGTAAGGAGGTCGAGCGGTTGGAGAAGACCGTTCCCGATCATCCGTACGATGCCGATCTCCTCTGGACGATCGCGGAGACCTACAACACGAAGCTTGACGATCCCGCCGGCGCCCTGGGCTGGTTTCTTTTCCTTCTCGAAAATCACCCCGGCTACGAGCGGGTGAAAACCGGCGAATGCCGATACGAGGTCGCGGGAATCTATTTCCGCCTGATGGCCCTCCGGGAGGCTGTGAATGGGTACCGAAAGGTGGAAGAGGAATCCAACAAGAGCGATCTCGTGAAAAATGCCAAGATCAAGAGAGCCGCCTGCTTCCGTCTCGCCACCCGGATGGGCGTAAACATCCGGAAGAAAAGATAATTTCACCCTCTAAATGCTCCCGGCCACCGTTTATATGAAAGATGGGGGATGGCTGCCCGAATTCTCCACCCAGATGCCTGTTAGAATGGCGAAAAATTAATCCGTGACAGGGACCGTTTTCCTGGGGTTTTCTCTCCTTTTCAATTTCGATTTCGTTTCATATCATTGCGGAACATTTTCATGGTGACATCGATACGGCGGGGCAGGGAAGTCCTTCTCCTGGTGAAGGTGGTTCCCGGGGCGGCACATCCCCGCGTGGTTCCCATGGGGGAACGGTTGAAAGTCTGTGTCGTGGCGCCGGCGGAAAAGGGAAAGGCGAACAGGGCGATGTTGAAGGCGGTGGGGGAGTGGTTCGGAGTTCCTGCGCGGCTTCATTCCGGGGCCTCCTCCCCATTCAAAACGGTCGCGCTGTCGTCGACGATGGAAGCCGTCCGGGCCCGACTGGAGGAAAAGTGAACCTGCGCGAAAAAATCGACGAGGCTGTCCGGGCCATCGCCCTGGAGGGCCGTCCCGAATTTGCCGTGGTTCTCGGAACCGGGCTGGGCGGCCTGACGGACAGGATGGACGTCATCCGAAAGATTCCCTACGACGAGATTCCCCATTTCGCGAAGTCGACCGTGATCAGTCACCGGGGGGAACTCGTGTATGGATTGCTGGAGAAGCGGAGAGTGGTCGCCATGGAAGGGCGCCTTCACTACTACGAGGGCTATTCCATGGAGGAAATCACCTTCCCGGTGCGGGTGATGGCCGCGCTCGGGGCGAAGGCACTCATCGTCTCCAACGCCGCCGGAGGCCTCGACCCCCAGTTCGAGCGCGGCGACATCATGCTGATCGACGATCACATCAACATGATGGGGGACAACCCCCTCGTGGGCCCTAACGACGAATCCCTCGGGCCCCGTTTTCCCGACATGTCCACGCCGTACGACAACGCCTTCATGGAACTCGCGGAGAAGGTGGCCCTGAGCGCGGGGATCCGGCTTCGGCGCGGAACGTACGTCGCCCTCACCGGACCCTCCCTCGAGACGCGAGCGGAGTACAGGTACCTGCGGGCCGCGGGAGCGGAGGCTGTAGGCATGTCGACGGTTCCCGAAGTGATCGTGGGTGTGCACATGGGGCTCCGGATCCTCGGACTTTCCATCATCACCGACCTCTGCATTCCGGACGCGCTGGAACCGCTCACCGTCGAGGAGGTCATCGCCACGGCGAAAACGACGGAACCGATGATGACCGAGATCGTACGCAGGTTCGTTTCCGCCGCGCGGGTTTGATTTTTCCGGGTTACTTCTCCCGGATCTTCTGCCGTGCCTGTTTGATCCAGGGACGGAGGAAGGAGCCAAAGGGCGGGATGGCATTTGTGAGCGCGGTCCAGTCGGCGATCGCCTCCCCGGGGAGGTCCAGGTAGTAGTTGGCGAACCCGCGGTAGAGGAGGCAGAAAAGGCGCATGACGTGCGCGTTCTTGTCTTTCGGCAGTTGGACGGTCAGCAGTTCAGTCAACCCCTCGCGGGCGAACCGGTATTCGGCGGCCGGGTCCTTCCCCTCGAGCTGAAGTTCCATCGCTTTACGGACGTTCACGAACGCCTTGCTGTCATAGATGCGGTAGGCGTCCACGAGTTTTCCCGCCTTCTCGAAATCCTCGGAAGCGGCGCGCATGGATTTGGTGCATTCCTCGCGGTTTCCAAGGAAAAACCCGTAGAGACCCTTCATCGTTCTGAGCAGGCCCCTCATGGCGAAGGTGTTCGCCAGGTCCGGTTTCCGGTGGAGGCGAACCACCGCAATATCGCAGGCGTCGACCGCGTCGTCCAATTCCGCGAGAGCGCTCACGATGGTTTCCGCCTGGTTCCTCCCCGATTCCAGGTCGGAGAGGAGGGAGATGCATTTCCAGAAGTGGTTCAATCCCTTCGCCACGTAGAGGGATCCGGATTCGCTCCCAAGTTCGATGGACTTCGCGATATCATTCTTCGCGTTCTCGATCGATCCGGCGGGGTCCTTTCCCGTCAACATGTCCAGGTAGCATCGCATGCCGTACGCCACCGCGCGGTTGTGATGCGCGGTTTCGCTGGCGGGGTCGAGACGGATCGATTCCTTCAGCGCCATCAGGGCGTCATCGATCTTCACTTCGGCACCCTCCGCGTCCACGGTTCCAACCGACCGGAAAAGGAGGCCCGTCGCGGTCTGGATGAGCGTGATCGCAATCCAGTTGTGCGTGACGGGATCACCGGGAGACATGTCCCGGGCGTCCCGGATATCGACGAAGGCGAGTTCGTTTACGTCGTCGGATTCCTGTCCGGTCATCTGCAGCCACTCGGCCTTCGTCAGGAGCGCCCTTCCGCGAGAGAGGAGTAACGGGGCCTCCCTGCGGAGGCGGAGGGCCGTATCGTATTGTTCGACCGCGCGGTCGATGCTGGCCGTGTTGAAGGTGTGGCCGGGGAGGTCCAGGGCCTGCTGGTAGTACGCGGTGGCCAAACCGGCGTACGCCTCGTAATCGCTTCGATATATATTGGTCGCCCTGCGGAACCAATCGATCGCGTCCCGGTACAGTGCCGGATCGCTGATGGCCCGGTCGAGCGCGCTCTGCCCGAGGAGTTTCAAAACCTCCGCGTTCCGGTGGGTCCGGATCACTTTCCGGCATTCCTGCTCGGCTTCCCGGTATCGATGCGCGGTATAGAAGAGGACCGCCTGGGCGAACTGCGCCTGCCAGATTTCCACCGATCCGCTGTCGATCGCCTTGACGAAGTCCTCCCTGGCCTGGTGGCGCAGGGGGGAAAGTTCTTCGAGGAGGGTGTTCCGTTTTTCGGCGGGAAGGAACTTTGCGGATCTGCGCATGTACTCGTTCCGGTAGCGAGCCAGGGCGAGGTTTCCCCGGTGGTAATAGTAGCGCCCAAGGGGGGAGGTCTCGATGGCCGCGTCCAGCGACGCGATCGCCGCGGTCGATTGGCCGAGATGGGACTGGATCCTCCCCATCAGGTAGAACGCGTCCGCTTTCTGGTCGGAATCCAGGAGTTTTACGGCTTTTTCAAGGGCGGCGAGATCCGCCAGGAGAGGGGGGGTTCTGTCCCGGATCAGGTAGTCGTCCGGAGGCAGGGTGTAGTCCGATTCAAACTTCATGATCCGTTCGTGCGTGGCGGAAAGGAATTCCGAATGGAGCCTCCGGGTCGCGTTTCGCTCCTCCCGGTCTTTCGCGAGCTTGATTCCTTCCCGGGCGGCGCTGTTCCTCGTGTCCAGTTCGAGCACCGCGGCGAATATTTCGGCCGACCGGACCGGGTCCCGGTCCATGATCCGGGTCGCTTCGGAAAGACGGCTCTTGATGTTACCCTGGCGTTCGCGGATCTTGACAAGGCCGTCGGCGGCCGTGCGGTTGTCCGGGTCGAGACCGTGAACGCGGTTGTAAGCTTCCTTCGCCTCGATCAGGCGGCCCGCGGAAAAACTGCGATCGCCGGCCTCGAGATCGGTCGTAATTCGGGAGTTTTCCCGGAGGTGGGAGGTCAGGAGGAATCCCAACGCGATCACGCCCACCAGGAGGGATCCCGCGACTCCGGATGCGAGAATCCGGTGTTCCTTCACGCGCCGGAAAATCCGGACCGGGATCGAGACCCTTCTCGCGACGATGGGGACCCCGTCGAGATAGCGTTGAAGATCGGAGGCGAGGTCTCCTGCGTCCGCGTACCGGCGGCGCGGATCCTTGTCCATCGCCTTGAGACAGATCACCTCCAGGTCGCGGGGCACCCGGCGGTTAATCGTGCTCGGCGTCGGGGGATCGTGCGAGCTGATTTTCCGGTAGAGTTCAAAATCGTTGTCGGCGCGGAAGGGAAGTCTTCCCGTGGCGGACTCGTAGATGAGGACGCCCAGGCCGTACACGTCGGTCCGGCTGTCGACCGGTTTTCCTTCGACCTGCTCGGGCGCCATGTAGAAAGGGGTCCCGAGGATGGTTCCGCTCACGGTAAGCTTGGTGACACGGGAACTGTCCCGGGCGAGTCCGAAATCGAGCAGGAAAGGATTTCCGTCCGGGCTGATCAGGATGTTGGAGGGCTTCAGGTCGCGGTGCACCACGCCGTGCCGGTGCACCTCCCCGACCGCTCCGGAGATTTTAGCGAGGAGTTCCACCCGCTTCTGCAGGGGGAGGGTTCCCTTCCCGATGAAAACGTCGAGCGGCTTCCCGTCCACGTAATCCATCACGAAGTAGTTTCGATCCTGGTACCGGCCCGTCTCGTGGACACTGACGATATGGGGATGGCGGATCTTCGCGAGGATCTTGGCTTCCCGGACGAACCGTTCGACAGCCTTCCGGTTCGGCGACATCTCTTCGCGGAGAATCTTGATGGCGACGGGACGGTCCAACGAAGTATCCCGCGCGAGGTATACCTCTCCCGCGCCTCCCTGGCCCAGTTTTCGCACAAGCGCGTACTTCCCGTTGACCAGGTGGGACGTATTACTGATGCCTTTCTGGCCCAGAAGGATTTCCCGGACCTGTTCGGCGGTCAAAAGGTGGCGCTTGATGAAAATTTGACCGATGGGAACGTTCCGGCCCGCTTTCCGAAGCGTTTCCTGCTCCGCAAGGCATACTTTAAGCTGATCCGGGGTGACCAGGCGCTGTTGAACCGCCATTTCCCCCAAGACAGCCACGCCGCTGGTTTGATTTGTCTGCAACTTCACCACGTTCCAATATTCGAGAGGATTATACGGCATCGCCAAATCGGAAGCCACAATTCCCGTTTCACCCCGAATCAGCCTCCCCGTACGGAAAACGCCGGAGGTGAGACGACCCGGTTCGGGATTTGTAACAACAAAAATTGGATTAATCCAGGACGATCGGGCTCAAGGGGAAGGGGGATTATGTCGATTTATAGTATGAAATTATGAGTGAACTATCCGCCGTTACCGGCGCCGCCTATGCGGCCACCCAACAGGCCGTCTCGATGAAACTGCTCGAGAAGAGTCTCGATATGCAGACGCAGGCGATGACGCAACTCATGGCTGCCATGGGCCTGGGGCAGAGCATCGACGTCCAGGCTTAAGCCCCTCCGACGCCCCCGATCTCGTTTTCCAGACCGGCGCGCGCGTTCCCGAGGAGTTCATCCCCATCCGCGCCGTCGTCCGGGTAGGCCGATAACCCCATGCGGACGCCGGGAGTCGCGGCCCGGATCCGGCCGGCGATCCGGACGAGGGATTCGCGGTCGGTGTCGGGGAAGAGGATCGTGAGGAACCCGTCATCCTGCCGGGCGAAGAGGTCTGATTTTCGCAGGAGGGTCCGGATCTCCCGTGCCGCTTCCGCGACGGAATCTTCCGGGACCGAAATCACGCAAAGGCCCAGCGGGTCGCGGAACCGCCAGGCGCGATCGATTTCGGACTGAAATTTACGGTGGAACCAGGCTTCGTTGTACAGGTGCGTTACCGGATCGGTCACGGAGAGTTCGTACTGTCGATGGACCTGGATTTCCCGCGCGGTGTGGTGGGCAAGATGCTCCAGCACGGCCTGGTCCGACGGGGAGAAGGCAGCGTGGTTGGGACTGCTGAGAGAGATTACGCCGATGGCCTGGTCCTCCGTGACGAGCGGAACGCAGAGGATGGAGGCGATCTTCGATTTCTGAAGGCGGAACGGCTTGAACCGGGGATCCTTCGAGACGTCGTCGACCCTCGCGGGGGTCTTTTCCTGGACCACCCAGCCGGCCAAGCCTTCCCCGAGTCGAAAGCGGATCTGCTCCAGTTCCTCCCGGGTCAGGCCGTAACTCTGTTTGAAGAGGAGTTCCTCTCCACGGTCGTCGAGCAGCATCATGGCGCACTGGTTCGCGCGAAGCAGTCGCGCGATCTCGCGTGCGACCAGTTTCAGGGTTGTATCGAAGGGCTTTTCCGACGCCAAGGTGCGGGTGATTCTGCCCAGGATGGGGAGGATCTGATCCTCAACCATTCTTGATCTTGTCCTGCAGGGCCCGGTCCTTTTTCATGACCTTTTCCGCCATGCCTTCCCGGTGGGCACGCAGTTTATTCGCGAGGTCGTTCTCCGGGGACGCGATGATCTGCGCGGCGAAAATCGCGGCGTTCACGGCTCCCGCCTTTCCCACGGCGAACGTCGCCACGGGAATTCCCCCGGGCATCTGGACGGTGGAGAGGAGGGAGTCGAGTCCGTTCAGGGAGGTTCCCCCGATCGGGATGCCCAGGACCGGTCGGGTCGTCATCGAGGCGATCACGCCCGCGAGATGGGCCGCGCCCCCGGCGGCGGCGATGAAGACGCGCGCGGGACTGTTCTCCACGTATTCATGAAGGGCTTTCGGCGTGCGGTGTGCGGAAAGGACACGCACTTCGTACGTGATTTCAAGTTCGTCGAGGACGGGAAGGGCTCCCCGCACCTGGTCGAGGTCGGAGTCGCTTCCCATCAGGATCGCCACTTGTGTTCCCATGCGCGGCATTATAGGACCTTTGTGGGAGAGTTCGAAAGAATTCGGGAACAATGGCCGATAATATTACAGGTATCGAGGGGGATTCTTGATGAAATCGACTTCACTTCCGGTTCTTGCAACCTTGTTGCTCGCCATGGCCGCCTGCCAGTCCCATCCACCCGTCCGAACAACCGGGGAAGGGGAGGAGAGTCGGGGAGTCGAGTCCCCTGTCATCCCGGAAACGACCATGATGGAGTCCTGGAAGGAGATCATTCAGCACACGAGGATTTCCCTGCCCGGCAGGGCGACCCACCCGGACGCCTTCCGGGACGGTTCCTTCCTGGTCTACTCCTCCACCGAGACGAGCGCCAATCCGCAGATTTTTCTCCTGAAGACGGACGGGGTCGTTCCCACCCAGTTGACGAACAACCGGGCGAAAAACGTCTTCCCTCGGATTTCGCCCGACGGGAAACGGGTCGCGTTCAGTTCAAACGTATCGGGAAACTGGGATATCTACGTGATTCGCCTCGACGCCCCATCCACCTGGATGCAGGTGACGTCCGGTTCCCGGGATGAGATCGCCGCGAGTTGGTCTCCCAACGGAAAAAAACTCGTCTACTCAGCGAAATCGGAGAAGGGCTTCTGGAGGTTGGTGATCGTGGACGTTTCCACGGGGATTCCAACCTACCTCGGCGCAGGAATGTACCCGGACTGGTCTCCCCATGTGGATCCCCGGGCACAGTGGATCGTCTTCCAAGGCCAAAGGCGGGGCGCTCACAAGGGATCCATCTGGATGGTTCGTCCGGACGGAACGGGCCTGCGCGAAATCGTCGCGGACCGCCACCGGGAGTGGTCCGCGGTGAATCCCCGGTGGTCGCCGGACGGGAAGTGGATCGCGTACGCGACGGTGAATCGGAGCGTGGAATCGATCGCCTACGGGTTGGCGGGGGAGGCGGACGATCTCTGGGTGGTCACTCCGGACGGCCGGTACGATACCCGGATCATCAAGGATCTTTCGCCCGAGTGGTGGCCCTCGTGGGGAGGGCAGAGGCTCTTCTTCGTTTCGAAGAGGGATGGCGTGCAGAATATCTTCAGCGTGCGGCACCGCCCGCTGATGGACGAATGAGAGGGGGGAGAATGAGGTGGGTGGCGCTGATTCTTCTGGCGGGCCTCGTATCGTGCGAATTCCCGTCGGCGAAATATCGCAACTATCCGAAAAACCCGTATTCCAGGCTTCGGAAGGTCGTGGTCCTTCCTTTCATCAACCGGACCCGGCACGCGACGCTCGACGTGGAGATGTTTTCCAACAACTTCGCGTCGGAATTGACCCGGTTCAGCGGGTTTGACGTGATCCGCCCGATCGACGTCATGGCGGTCCTGCAGAAGGGGGAGACGATCCGTTCCGTAGATGACGCCGTCAAGGTGGGGCGGAGGCTCCAGGCGGACGCCATCCTGGCCGTGGCGGTGACCGATTACGATCCGTACGATCCACCGCGGACGGCTCTCCAGGTCCAACTCCTCCGGACGCGCGCGCAGAGAATGTCCGCGGAGAAGATCGACGAAATCATCCAGGCGGCGAGTTGGCGCATCGGTCCCTACACGATGTCCGTGGGGCGTGCGGGGTACCTCGTCGACGCCTTCCAGCGGATCTGGGACGCCCATTCGAAAAACGTGCGGTCCGAGGTCCGCAGTTTCGCCGATGCGATGGAAGACAAGGATACCGCCTACCGGGACGAGAACGAGATCCTGGCGGTCCAGGATCGTTGGATGCAGTTCGTGGCGAACCAGGCGATCAATCTTCTCGTGGAAAG
>PVBE010903561.1_pt1 | contig 14957 bp, 12 predicted proteins | sample 1631181 | NCBI WGS metagenome assembly PVBE01 (sample SAMN08397723, study PRJNA350692) | Marine metagenome, whole genome shotgun sequencing project. | isolation source: water | place: Pacific Ocean | collected 2012-04 | reverse complement strand
GTCCGGGTCAGGTCCATTCCCAGGAAGCTCAAGGTTTGACCGTTTTGGATCGCTATTTCGAGGTCGCTCCCACTCGTTACCCACCTCAATGGGTTGTCAGACGCAAACGACCGAAGAACGCTGAACAGAGCGAACCAGATCGGCATTTGCAGCAGCAGCGGCAAGCATCCCGCCGCCGGGTTGACGCCCTTCTCCTTGTATAGCTCCATCATGGCTGCCTGTTGGGCCGGTTTATCCTGTTTGAGCTCGCGCTGGACCCGCTTTATCTCGGGCTGGATCTCTTGCATCGCCTTCATGGATCGTGTCTGCTTGAGGGTGAGTCGGAATAACAGGAGTCCGATGGTCATCGTAAGCAGAATAATCGCAATACCAAAATTTGGTATTGTACCATAGAAGAACGATAGAACCCCGCCAAGAACTTGCTGGATCCCATTCCAGATCGCAGACATCAGTTCGCCTCCAACTCGACGTTCGTGGCTCCACCGGTGCGTTTAGGCACGGGATCGAGTCCACCTTCTCTGAGCGGGTTACATCGGCCGACCCGCTTTACGGCCATCCAAGTTCCGCGAACAGCTCCCCACTCCCCGATGGCGTCGAACGCATATTCTGAGCATGTTGGCAGATAGATACAACGACGGCCCAAAACGGGCGAGATCAAGGTGCGATAACCAAGGATGAAGCGCTGCAACCACCATCCCGGCTGGTATGGCCTCAGTCTTCTTTTGCCCTCTTCCACACTCACTCCTCCTCTGCAACGGCATGGGTGAGCCAAGCAACGAGGTCCTCGAAAGGCGCTTCGATAACTACCGAGGTAGCCATCACCAAGTAATCGCGACTCACCCGGATTGGAACACGAGAAAGTGCCTCACGCAGCCGACGTTTAACGCGATTACGTTGCACCGCCCGTCCGACTGTCCTTCCCGCGATAAACGCGGCACGGCACCTCCCCGACAGCCCGGGCGCAGCGACCACCGTGATCCCCCCTACCCGACGTCGAGTTCCGACCCGGCGCACACTCTCAATATCGGAACGGCTCCGCAGGGAGGCGTAGGGGCGACCCCTACGCCGAAACGCGGCGACGGCCTTTACGACGACGCCTCTTGAGCAGAGCACGACCGGCACGGGTCCGCATACGGATCCGAAAGCCGTGCTTGCGCTTGCGGCGTCGAACGTTCGGCTGATACGTGCGTTTCATGAGAAGACGCCCGAAGTAAGGGGTGTGCGTCGGTACGTAAGACTACGGAGGGTCGCTCGGGTTGTCAAAGAAAGAGTCCCCGTTGGGGGATGATCGCGAGAAAAGAATTTGAGTCGCGAAAGATGGGTTAAGGCGCACCGCACACAACTCCGGCTCTCTATCGCCTTACTTCGCCGGTCTCTGACTTCTCAAACCTCCTATCTCACAACGGTTCTAGAAGGATGTGCCGTTCTCACAATTTTTAGATAAGGTGGAATTTGTCGTTCTTGTCTGCCGTAGCCATCTCTCCATATACTCGCTTCTCGTTGGGTTGATTTTTTGCCTACTTCCCACATTGGGCAGACAAGGTTCACCCGGCCCGATGGAGGATTCCGCTGGATATTCGGGGTTTTCCCCAGGTGTGGATACTCCTGTGGACAAGAGCAATATTCAACAAAGAACACTGTGAGGCAACAGGTGGAAGCGCATCCGGCTGCCGAGAGCTGGGAACAGTTTCGGCAAACGCTCCGTGGACGGGTCACCCCAGTTACGTGGAGAACCTGGCTCGACGGACTTCGACCCGCTTCGGTGGATGACGAAGTCATCCGCATAACTGCACCCAGCGAGTTTCATCTTCGATGGGTCAATGAGAAGTTCCTACCCCTGGTGGAAGATGCTCTCGAGTTGGCCTTTGGTTCCGGCCTCTCTGTCGAGTTGACGGCGCCGGACGAACCTGCTTATGAACCTCTCCCCGAAGAGGAGCCTGAAGCGCCGCCGCTCGATGGCTCTTCTACACAAGCTAAAGAACCCCCAACCGAAGGCCGTTTTCTCCCCAAATATTCATTCGAGAACTTCGTTGTCGGGCCGTCCAATCGTTTCGCGTATGCGGCCGCCATGGCGATCGCAGAGCACCCCGGTGGAAATTACAACCCTCTTTTCGTGTACGGCGGATCAGGTTTGGGTAAGACCCACCTCCTCCAGGCTGTCGCCCAGCACGCGGCACTACTTCATCCGAATCTCGAGATCTCATACGTTTCGTCGGAGGAATTCTTCAACAACTTCATCGACTCAATCCGCAAGAAACGTATGGACGAGTTCAAGGCCCACTATCGCACTGTTGGTGTCTTCCTTCTCGACGACGTCCAGTTTCTCGAGGGAAAAGAGATGATCCTGGAGGAGTTTTTCCATACATTTAACTCTCTCTATGAGGCCGGTAAGCAACTCATCTTCTCTGCCGATCGTCCGCCTAAGAGTCTCATCAGTCTCGAGGCGAGAATACGCAGCCGTTTCGAGTGGGGGCTCACCACCGACATCCAACCGCCCGACGCCGAAACCCGTCTCGCCATCCTTCGCCGCAACGCCGCCTTTGCACCACAACCGATCCCCGAAACGGTTCTCGAGTTCATCGCAACTCGAGTCGTAGACAACATCCGAGAACTGGAGGGAGCCCTTACCAGGGTGACGGCGTACGCAGCGCTCACCCACCAACCGATCGACCTTGAGATGGCCGAAGACGTCCTCCAGGATCTTGGCCAGGCTGAGAACATGTCTCCGGTTAGCCCAGGAAGAATCCTGGCCACTACTGCCGAGGCCTTCAATCTTTCTGTTTCGGACCTCGAGAGTCCCCGGCGCAACCAGCCTCTCGCCCGCGTCCGCCAGATCGCTATGTACATCGTAAGAGAAATGACCGACCTTTCTCTACCCAAGATCGGGATGCTCTTTGGGGGCAGAGACCACACCACCGTGATGCATGGCATCAACATCGTCGGTCGGCTCATGACCGAGGACGAGATCCTGTTTGGTCGCGTCACAGCACTCATGCAAAGCCTGCGGAGAACTCCGTGAACAACTCCTTTACTTCTCCCCACTCCTCCCAAGCTTCCTTCTTTCCTGTGGAGAAACAAGGTTTTCTCTCCACCGGGTCTTCCTCTCTTGACCCCTGTTCAACCAGGGGTTTTGTAGATTCTTCCACAGTCCACACCCCCTACTACTACTTCTTGATCTACATCAATGACAGAGTCCTCAGAAGAGGGGGGAGCCCCTGTGCGTATTCGAGCTGAACGAGACGCTTTAGTGGACGTCTTGAGCCGAGCGGGCCGCGCAGTGGGAACTCGGTCACCACTTCCGGTCCTTCAAGGGCTGTTGGTAGAGGTGACGGGAAAGAAGATGAAGGTAATGGGCACAGACCTCGAAGTGACCGTCAGAACGGAACTCGAAGTCGAGACGACGGAGGAGGGAAAGACCGTTATCCCGTCGCGGCTGGCTACTGAAGCCGTAAGAAAGCTACCCCCGGGAGCTGTGGTACTCGAAGTAAAGGAAGGCGAAATAGTTATCACGGGTGGGGGTCCCCGCTTCAGGTTCCGCGAACTCCGGATCGATGATTTTCCTAAACTCGATGATCCCGACCTGAGTGAAGCAGCAGGAGTCGACGGCGAAGCGTTTGCAGCGGCCCTGGGTCAAGTGATGATAGCGGCTAGTACCGACGATGCACGGCCGATCCTCACCGGTGTGTTCTTCGAGCATGAGGAGGGCAACCTCAGGTTGGTGGCAACCGATTCTTATCGTCTGGCGGTCCGTGACGTGCCGGCGGTCGCCGCCGAACTCTCCGGTCTCGTCCCGGTCCGCGCCCTCAAGGAGTTGGGTCGGAGTGTTGGTGCCGCCGAACTGCAGGTTGGAGTGGGGGGGCGCGAGGCAGCCTTTGCGTCGAGCAGGGGTACTTTGACTGCGCATGTTATAGAAGGGACGTTTCCCAACTATCGCCAACTCATCCCGGAGTCGTATCCGAGCCGACTCAAGGTCGATCGTAAGGCGCTGCTCGCTGCTATCGACAGGGCATCCCTCGTTGCCGAAGACCACATCCCGATTCGCCTGACACTCTCATCGGGTGGGGTCGAGTTGAGCGTATCCCGGCAAGACGTAGGCGGAGAGACTGAGCATGTGGAGGGCGAGTACAACGGTGAGGAGATGACGATCGCCTTCAATAGTAGGTATCTCAACGATGGAGTTACGGCAGTAGAAGAGGAGATGGTTGTCCTAGATGTCCTCGACCCACTGAAGCCCGGTGTCATTCGCGGAGGTGAGAGCGAGGATTTCCTCTATCTGCTGATGCCGGTCCGGCTTTAAGCGTTGACGGGCCGACTCAAGGCCTCTGGGCTCATGGGTGAGGTAACCAGTAGCCCGTACCCAGTTTGTCTGGACGGAAGACCTCTGGCTAGGGGCTACCGGTTGCGGGTTACCGGTTCCAGTCGGCGACGGCTCCGATGAGACTCCTCTGGCTTGAACTCGGATCGTTCCGCGGGTATCGGTCTCTTCATCTCGAACCGGAGAATGGGGTCAATGTCCTCATTGGAGATAACGGGTCGGGCAAGACCTCGGTCCTCGAAGCAATCGGGTATTTGGCTTCATTGAAGTCTTTTCGAGGCGCTCCAGACTCCTCGCTGATCGCTGATGGAGAGGACGAGGCGATTGTTCGGGGTGAGTTCACGGCTGACGACCGATCCTCTCTGGTGGAAGTTGCGGTCCCCGGACAGGGTCGTCGGACCGTTCTCCTGGATGGAAAGAGACCGAAAGGAAGGGCAGAGGTGGCCCAGCGGGTGGCTCTTGTCGCCTTTCTGCCGGACGATCTCGACCTAGTGAAGAGGGGCCCCTCTTACCGTCGTGATTACCTGGATGAGGCCGCAATACAAGTTTGGCCGGTGGCCGCCGCTGAGTTCACCGAATATGAAAGAACCGTTCGGCAACGAAACGCTCTCTTGCGACGAGAAGGGCGTCAGGCAGATGTAGCCACGCTCGATGTTCTCGACGAGCGGTTGTCCTCCCTCGGGGCGATTGTTCTTTCCAGAAGACTTTCAGTGGCGGCGATGCTCGAACCTGTTGTCGCGAGTCTTTATGGTCAGATTTCTGAGCGATCGGGACGTGTGAAGTGGAGATATCAAGCGGCTGGTCTGGGACAATTGGAGTGGGGAAGTGAGGCGAATGCGCTTCGGCCCCTCCTTGCGGATGCGCTGGCATCGGCACGCACCGGGGATCTGGAAAGACGTACTACTACCGTGGGACCTCATCGAGACGAAATAGTGATACTTCTCGATGGCCGCGATGCTCGCACCCGGGCAAGTCAAGGGGAACAGCGCTCGATCGCTCTCGGACTCCGGGTGGCCTCCTATAGAGTATTGCTCGAACGGCGCGGAACTCCCCCCGTTCTGCTGTTGGACGACGTGTTCTCGGAGCTCGATTCGGGTCGGGGCGAGCGCCTCGTGGAGCAACTTCCCTCCGGGCAGGTCTTCGTTTCCTCGGCTCGAGAAGAGGAAATTCCTTTCGTGGGAGCCAGATGGTCGGTGAGCAAGCGCCGTGTGGAGAGAGTATGAGGAGAGACAGAGGCTTGGAACCGATAGGAAAGGATCTGGACGGCATGCTCGCTCGGTTGGGAATGCCGACGGCGGTTGATCTCACAGCACTTGTGTCCGGCTGGGAGGAGGTGGCTGGCGAGCCCTTTGCCGGACTGGCCAAACCGGTTGGTTTAAAGGGGGGAGAACTCGTTCTAGAGGTGCCGGATGGCGCCACGGCCAGCCTACTGAAGTACCGGGTTGGCCTCCTGCTAGACCGGCTTTGGGACCACTTCGGTGAGGGTGTTGTCGACCGAGTCAAGATAAGACTGAGCAGTAGAAAAAAGTAGCCCTGACCAGGGGTTTTAGAGGTCTGTGGGCATCCCGAGAGATCTAGATGTGTGTTTTACCGCGACTATACTTGCACCTGTGTCAACCGGCGTTGGAATAGGTCTGTTGCGCGTTGTTTGTCAGCGAGAACTCACGGTCTGCCCGTCAGTGACAGGGGGCGGGGTGCTCACCGCAATCGGCATCGGATAATCAGAGGAATTCAGTGTGGCAGGGAAGAACTCGCCCTCTTACAAGGCAAAGGATATTACGGTTCTCGAGGGTCTCGAAGCCGTCCAGAAGCGCCCGGCCATGTATATCGGATCGACCGGACCTCGCGGTCTCCACCACCTGGTTTGGGAGGTGGTGGACAATGCGGTGGATGAGGCGATGGCCGGCTTCTGCACCCGGATCGACGTCACCCTACATGCGGACAACAAGGTTACGGTCAAGGATAATGGTCGGGGTATTCCGGTGGACAAACACACCAAGACGGGCAAACCGGCAGTAACGACTGTTCTCACCACACTCCATGCCGGGGGAAAGTTCGAGAGTGGTGCCTACACAGTGTCCGGTGGCCTCCACGGTGTCGGCGTTTCCGTTGTGAACGCGCTATCCGACACTTTGTCGGTGGAGGTCGTGAGGGATGGCTTCCGATGGACACAGGACTTTGTATCTGGAAAGCCCAAAGCCAAGCTGAAGAAGGGAGTTGGGCCCAAACGCACAGGGACGACGGTCACGTTTCACCCATCTCCAACGATATTTTCGGACACGACAGCTTTTGATTATCCAACGATCGTCTCTCGCATGCGCGAGATGGCCTTTCTAAACAAGGGCCTCGAGATAAGGCTGGTGGACGAGAGAACCTCGCCCGAGACGAAGGACAAGTTTAGGTATACGGGAGGCCTGGTCGACTTCGTCAAGCACCTCAATGCGAAGAGGGAACCCCTTCACGCCCAGGTGGTGAAGTTTGACGAGGCCGGAGGAGATGCCGAGATAGATGTAGCTCTCCAATGGACTTCTGGATACACGGAGAATGTCCTCACCTTCGCCAACAACATCAACACGATCGAGGGGGGTACCCACGAAGAGGGGTTTCGAAAGGCGCTGACGCGTGCAATCAACGAGTTTGCACGGGACAGAGGCATTCTCAAGGAGAAGGATCCAAATCTGGTCGGGGAGGACGTCCGAGAGGGAATGACCGCCATCATCTCGGCCAAGGTGAGGCAGCCCCAGTTCGAAGGACAGACGAAGACCAAGTTGGGTAACACGGAAGTTCGCTCCTTCGTGGAGGTGACCCTCAACAAGCTTCTTCCGGAATGGCTCAACCGCCATCCAGGGGACGCTCGCAAGATCATCGAAAAGTGTGTTGGCGCTGCTAGAGCCCGTATGGCTGCCAGAGCGGCTCGCGACCTCACACGACGCAAGAGTTTGCTCGAATCGTCGGGACTCCCGGGAAAACTTGCGGATTGCTCGTCGCGAGATGCCGAGCGCAGCGAACTGTTCATCGTCGAGGGTGACTCTGCAGGAGGCTCCGCCAAGCAGGCCCGAAGTTCGGAATTTCAGGCTGTTCTTCCGATCAGAGGCAAGATTATCAACGTTGAGAAGCATCGATTGACCAAGGTGCTGCAGAACAACGAGATTCAGGCACTCATTCAGGCGATCGGTACTGGTATTGGCGAGGAGTTCAATATCGAAAAGGCGCGGTATCACCGGATCATCATTCTCACCGACGCCGACGTCGATGGGTCACACATCCGCACCTTGCTACTGACGTTCTTTTTCCGCCACATGCGCGAGTTGATTGACAGTGGGTTTGTGTACGTCGCCCAACCACCGCTTTACCAGCTAAAGGCCGGCAAGCAGATCGCCTGGGCGTACAGCGATCCCCATCTGTTCGAGGTGAGGAAGGAGTTCAAGAGCAAACCGAAACTGCAACGATATAAGGGTCTTGGCGAGATGAACGCCGGCCAACTCTGGGAGACGACCATGGATCCCGACGACAGGGTGCTGCTTCGGATGGGCCTCAAGGACCTGCTTATGGCCGATGATATCTTCCATACTCTCATGGGTGACGATGTGGTAGCCCGGCGTTCTTTCATTCAGGAGAACGCCAAAGATGTTCGGTTCCTGGATTTCTGATGATTAGCGATCAGTCAGAATTAGCGTCGGGGTTCTTGTTGATTGCTGATTGCCAATCGCTAATCGGCCTCAAGAGGCGAAGCAACCGTTCACGAGGTGTGGCATGAACGATACACCACGAGACCATATCGAAATCATCGACATCGAACACGAGATGAAGAACTCCTTCTTGGAGTATGCGATGTCGGTAATCGTTTCGCGCGCTCTTCCCGATGTTCGCGACGGGTTGAAACCGGTACATCGCCGGATTCTGTTTGCTATGTGGGATTCGGGAATTCGGCCCACCGGTCCGTATCGCAAGAGTGCACGGGTGGTCGGCGATGTTATGGGCTGGTTCCATCCCCATTCCAACGACGCCATCTACGACGCCCTGGTGCGGATGGGACAGAAACACGCCAGTCGATACACGCTGATCGATCCTCAAGGGAACTTCGGAACGGTTGATGATCCTCCGGCGGCAATGCGTTATACCGAGTGCCGGCTCGAAAAGCTGGCGTCTCATCTGTTGGACGGAATAGATGAAGAGACGGTTGACTATGGAGACAACTATTCGGGGGAGCGGACCGAGCCGCTCGTTCTCCCTGCGCGATACCCGAATCTCTTAGTAAACGGATCCACCGGAATAGCCGTCGGTATGGCTACCAACATCCCTCCCCACAACCTGGGAGAGGTAGTAGATGCCACCCTTCACGTGCTTGAGAACCCCGGAGCAACCGCTGAGGACATGGACCAGTTTGTAAAGGGACCCGATTTTCCGACCGCCGGGTACATCCTCCGTAATAAGGGAGTTCGTGATGCACTCCTAACAGGCCGCGGTTCGGTGAAGATGCGCGCCGTCTGCGACGTGGAGGAGATCCGCAAGGGTCGGGTGGCCATCATCGTGTCGGAGATCCCCTATCAGGTGTCCAGCGATCGAATCATGGAGAAGATCGCTCAGGTGGTCCGCGAGAAGAAGATAACGGGAATCGCAGACTTGCGTGACGAATCGGACCGTAACGGAATGCGCATGGTTATCGAACTGAAGCGAGACGCAGTTCCCCAGGTTGTGCTTAACCAGCTCTACAAGCTGACTCAGCTACAGGAGAGCTTCGGGGTCAACATGGTTGCTTTGGTCGACGGAGTGCCTCGCACTCTCAATGTCGTTGAGATGATTGGCCACTACATCGACCATCAGATGGATGTGATAGAACGGCGAACTCGGTTCCGGCTCGGCAGTGCCGAGGCCCGGGGGCATATTGTTGAGGGTTTGCTCGTTGCGCTCGACAACATCGATGCGGCCGTCAAGATCATTAGGGGTTCAGAGGATACAAACGCTGCCCGCTCCACCCTCATGAAAACATTTGAGCTCTCGGAGATTCAGGCGCAGCACATTCTCGACATGCCACTTCGACGCTTGACAGCTCTCGAGACGAACAAGTTGCGTGAGGAAAACGAAGCACTACAGAAGCTCATCAGGTATCTCAAGGGCCTTCTCAAGAGTCCGCAGAAGCGACGAAAACTCATTGCCAAGGAACTCAAAGAGGTCCGGGAGACCTTCGCCGACAAGCGGCGTAGTCGGATCATTCCCGATGACGGGGATCTTTCGCTGGAGGACCTCATCGCAGACGAGGAAATCGTGGTGACCGTGACCGGGAATGGCTATGTGAAGGCAGTCAACGCGTCGTCGTATCGACGTCAGGTGCGCGGTGGTCGCGGCGTGAAGGGAGATAACCTGCGCGAGGACGATGCGATAACGCGAGTACTCCACACGACAGCGCACTCCTTCCTGCTGTTCTTCACCAATCGCGGCAATATTCATCGGATAAAGGCGCACGAGTTGCCTCGCAAGGACCGCACCGCCAAGGGAGTGTTAGCCCAGTCGGTGATGGCCCTGCAACCTGACGAAGAAATCGAGGCCGTCATCGACATGAGGGACTACGAAACAGCGAAGTACCTCGTGATAGCGACCAAGAATGGACAGATCAAGAAGACCAAATTTTCCGAATACGACAGTCGACAGAACCAACTGATTGCTATCAGCCTCAAGGAAGACGACGAGGTCGTGTCGGTTCGCACCACCATGGGAGACAAGGGGCTGCTTCTTTTCACCGAGCAGGGCATGGGCATCCGGTTTAAGGAGTCGGATATCAGACCCATGGGTCGCGACACCCAGGGAGTACGTGGAATCAAACTCCGACAGGGTGATCGGGTGGTCTCGGCGACCGCGGACGAGGAGGGAGATGAGGTCTTGATACTCACCAGCGGTGGATACGGCAAGCGTACCAAGATGACCGATTTCAGACTGCAGAACCGCGGGGGATTGGGGCTCAAGGCGATCAAACTCACGCGAGTAAGAGGCACGCTGGTCGCTGCCCGTACCGTCCGGAAGGGTGCCGAGATTTTTGTGACCTCGACCGATGGGATTGTGATCAAGGTGGCGACGGATACCATAAGCCGCCAGAAGCGCGATGCTACCGGCGTCAAGGTGATGGGCGTCGGAAAGGGAACGTCCGTTTCTTCGTTCGCGCTGGTGCCGACTGAGGACGACGAGTAGTCAGTAGCCAGTCAGACCCAGAACGCCTTCTGGCTGGGTACTCGACCGCAGGATAATGAGGCAGCGGTAGACGTGTGTGACTCTTTACAGACCGCCGGCGTCTGGTACTGAAGACTCGACCTGTCGCAGTCGAGATCGCGGTAGGCGCGTCTTTAGCCGAATGCCGCTGACAGCGTCCGGTTCTTCGTTTGTCACCCGTTCCGGGAGTGTCTCGGTAACCTGAGCTAGGTAGTAGACAGGAGCAGCATGGCTGTACAGCGCGTGCGGCGCGTCATCCGCAAAGTCGACCCGTGGACCGTTCTGAAGGTCTCACTCGTGTTCAACGCGATAATGGCACTTGTCTTCGCTCTCGGTACGGTGATCTTTTGGTCAATCTTCGTCAACGCCGGGATTCCAGAACGTATCAATGAGTTGGCGCTCCTCATCGGTCTGGAGAACGGGATCAATCTCGATGGCCAGGTCTACTTTCGGATCGTGATCCTGTTATCGGTGATAGGCACGATTATGATGACGGGGTTTTTCACGTTGGGTGCTGTGATCTACAACCTCATCAGCGATCTGGTCGGCGGAGTCGAGATTATCGTTCTCGAAGAGTCGGGAGCACCTCAGGGAACCAAACCTCGCGTGAGTTTACCGGCCGTCCCCGAACGGGCTCAGCACCGTCGTGAGATTCTCCCCAGGGTGAAGCCGGTCATTCGGCACGAACCTCAGCACGACAAGACCGATGAGAAGAGAGAGTCTGCGACGGCCGAGTATCCACTCACGGGGAGCTAACTCGGCGGCAGTTGCCACCTCGGCAATCATTGTCGGCTAAGGCCGACGATAGCAATCGCCTCGCTTTGCTCGGCGGGATTTCAGTAGCTAGAGATCTATGCAGATAGGGGACCGTGTCACGGGTCTACGAGCGGTCTCTTGCATCCTTCTCTTTCCTGCTGGGACTGATGACCAATGACTAATCGAACGTAAACGTCGCTACACCCAATCCCATGTTTAGGGCCACCGCCAGGTACTCTTCTGCGACATCTCTAGGTTCGATGGCGCCCGACCTGTCGGTGGTGGTCGCTACTACTGCACCGGCGGCGAGGGCGATCGCCTCGAGGTGATCTCCTGCGTCGGACACTCCGACGATGCGAGTCTCTGTGACATCTCCGATCCGGCCGGCGATCGTCACAGTTGCTCCCGCCCAAGGCCCGTCAACCGGCACCGCGATCCTGGTCGTATCTGCTGTCTTTCCGACGCGACGCCCCCATCTCGCTCCAACGGGATCCGGGAATGCAACCGGTGTGCCGCGGCGCCGAGGCTTGCCGTATTCGGTCCATGCGATCACGGTATCGAGTGGTTCGTCGGTGCGGGCGGCCTCGTGTGCGGCGAGAGTCTCGGCCAACCCGGCGAGCGAGCAGTTGGTTAAGGCCGCAGTGTTTGTCTGTGAGTATTGCTCGGCGACGTCCGGCGAGATGACACCGGGGACAGCGCACCCCAACCCGTCCTCGACTGCTAGTCCAGCGAGGGCTGAAGACGACGCACCGTCGTCGGTGACCAGTACATCGAAGCCTTTGAGGTTCGAGATCGGAAGGGTGCGGCGGTCCTGAGCCAATCCGGACTGCTCGCCGTATAGTCCTAGCGCTATCAGTGACACTTCGGCTTCGAGGATTCGCCCGGTTCGCGTTCCAATGTCACCTATGGCGTTGAGTGCGATCCGCATCAATCAACCGGATCCCATGACCCGGGAGAGATCGGGACATCAGAGGAGGCTGACCTTCGGAGAGCAAAGAGACCAATAGCTATGAGAAGAGCAGCGCTGAGAAGGCGAGTCGTCAAAGGTCGCACCTACAGAGTGTATTAGGACTCTGAACTCCGGATTCTTGGCTCCCGGCTCAGAAGAGCTACGCTAATGAGAATTCGGGATGCGATCCCGAGCAACTCGGCGGTTCCTTTTCGGTGAGGACGCAAGAGCGAAGCCCGGTTTGAATCCGGCACTGTCCCGCAGCCGTGATGCCCCTAGGGGATGAGTCGGATCGCCTGCCATCGTGTTGGTTTGGCTCACCTTCGGAGGAAGGGTGACTACCCCGGTGTACCACCTTTCCTCCTCGAACCCGAGGAGGTTTTTTTGTGAGAAGAGGCATCAGTGTGGCGCTAGCGCTCGGGTTGTTGATCGCTGCCTGCGGCGATGAGGATTCCGGAACCACCGTTGTGACCTCGCGCGAACCCGGAGCGTTTCCGGTGACGGTACGAGGTGCCGAGATCAGCAATAAACCGGAGCGAATTGTTTCACTCTCGGCAACGCATACCGAGATCTTGTATGAGATAGGCGCCGGATCTTCGGTCATCGGAACCGATATGTTCTCGGACTACCCAGCGATCGCGAACGAAACGGAGAAGATCGACGCCTTCAATCTCAGCGTCGAAGCAGTGGCGGCTCTCGATCCTGATCTCGTGATCCTCACCTTCGACCCGGGGGATGCCGTTTCGGGATTGACGGCGCTCGGAATCCCGACCGTGCTCTTCGCGGTACCCGGACCGGCAACACTCGAGGACGTATACGTCGAAATGAGGGACGTAGGTATGGCCGTCGGGCACGCGGGCGAGGCGGACGCATTGGTGATTGAGATGACCCAAGCCATCGATGAGATTCTTGCTCAGATTCCTGAGACTGTTCGTCCGTTCACGTTCTTTCTCGAACTTGATTCGATGCTGTATACCGCCGGTTCGGGGACCCTGCTTGATTCGATCTTTGGAATGCTCGGGCTACAGAACATCGCTGAACCCGCTGACGGGCCCTTCCCCCAACTCTCATCCGAGTACGTGATTGGCGTCAATCCCGATTTCGTGTTCCTGGCCGATACGATTTGCTGTGGTGAATCTGCCGATACGGTGGCGTTGCGGCCCGGGTGGGCCGAGATGTCCGCCGTGTTACAGGATGCCGTGATCGAACTAGATGACGGTGTCGTTTCGCGGTGGGGTCCTCGTTTGGTTGATTTGGTCCTTACGATCTCGAAGGAGGTCTATGGGGTCGAATGACGGCTGAAACACAGCGCCGACCATCGATTCTTTCCCTGCTTCTGGTGGGAGGAGTACTGGCGGCGGCGTTGCTTGCTGCGGTATTGATCGGTCCGATCCCCCTGAACTCGGGGGCGGTCCTCAGGGAGGTGGTCGACTACCTTCCGTTCGTCGATGTCGACTCCGGCCTTGATGCCCTGCAGGCCGCGATCGTTTGGGAGTTGCGACTGCCTCGCGCTGTGCTTGGTGCTCTGGTTGGTGCGACCCTTGCTGTTGCCGGGTCGGCGTACCAGGGGGTGTTTAGGAACCCACTCGCCGATCCCTATCTACTAGGAGTGGCGGCTGGTGCTGGTCTGGGGGCGACGATCGCCATCGTCGCGGCCGGGTCTGGTGCGATTATCGTCCCCCTGGCTGCCTTCCTGGGAGCCGTAGCAGCTGTAGCTGCCACATACGCTTTGGGAGCGGCCGGAGGAGGTCGCCGTACGGGAAACACTCTGATTCTTGCCGGAGTCGCTGTCGCTGCCTCCTTGACGGCAGCGCAGACATTTGTGCAGCAGCGCAACGCCGAGGCGATCCGCGAGGTGTATGCCTGGATTCTGGGCAGGCTCGGCACCACCGGCTGGGGGGACGTTGCCCTTATGGCCCCCTACGCTGCTATTTCGATCGTTGTGATTCTCTTGCACAGAAGACTTCTGGATGTTCTAGCCGTTGGCGAGGACGAGGCCAGGACACTCGGCGTGCGAACAGACCGGGTCCGGACCGCGGTCGTGATCGCCGCGACATTGGGGACGGCGGGAGCGGTCGCTGTTAGCGGCCTGATCGGGTTCGTGGGGATAGTGGTCCCACATACGATTCGGCTTCTTGCGGGAGTTTCCTACCGGGCGATCGTTCCTCTTACGGTGCTCGGCGGCGCAGCTTTCTTGGTTCTCGCTGACCTGGTGGCAAGAACCGCACTAGCGCCCTCTGAGGTACCGATTGGGGTCGTCACAGCGATGATCGGGGCTCCGTTTTTCGTCGTGGTTCTACGAACGAGTCGGCGAGGAGCGTTGTGATAGAGGTTCAGGAGCTCGTTGTCCGCTACAACGGTAGGCCGGTCGTCGACGGCATAGACCTGTCGGTGTCTGCCGGGGAGTGGCTTGGTCTGATCGGACCAAACGGTGCTGGCAAGTCCTCACTGCTCGGCGCAGTTGCAGGGACGGTTGCTCATCAGGGGGTCGTGCGCATAGGCGGCCGGTTGTCGTGCGAATTGGATCGTCGTGAGGCGGCACGGTCGGTGGCCGTTGTGCCGCAGCACCCAGTGCTCCCAGAGTCGATGGCCGTGATCGACTACGTGATGCTGGGCCGAACACCTCATCTCGGCTACCTGGCGGCCGAGTCGGAGGAGGATGTCGCAATCACTGAGGCAGCTATGTGGGACCTCGGGATAATCCATTTGGCCGACCGGCCACTGGGGAGTCTTTCC
>PVBE010278341.1_pt1 | contig 14957 bp, 9 predicted proteins | sample 1631181 | NCBI WGS metagenome assembly PVBE01 (sample SAMN08397723, study PRJNA350692) | Marine metagenome, whole genome shotgun sequencing project. | isolation source: water | place: Pacific Ocean | collected 2012-04 | reverse complement strand
CTGACCACCTCGCGCAGCGCGTCGAGGTCCACCTGAAAGTCAGCGTGGTAGTCGTAATCCGAGACGTTGCCGCGGGTCTCGCAGCAGAGGGCCACGTGCTCCTGACCCGCGCCGGCGCACATGGTCGAGACCAGCGTGGCGTCCAGCCACTCGGCGGTGGAGGCGGTGACGTTGCGCGTCCCCGGCGGCGCGAAGAGCATGTTCATCACGCCGGAGCCGCCGAGGGTGATCAGCACCCTGGCGCGGGCGAAGACGGCGCGTTTCTGCTCCAGGTCCATGGTCACCGGATCCACCACCTCCAGGCCGAGCTGGGCCATGACCGCGTCCACCTCGTCCTCGTTGGTGATGCGGCGCATCTTGGCGTCCCGCCGCGGGATGTAGATGTCGCGGTGCGGCTCCTCGTCAGCCGCGCGGAAGAGGTGCCCCCGCAGCCACTGAAAGAGTTCGGGATCCACCACGCACTCCCGCGGCGTGATGTGCTCGCCGTGCGCGAGGTTGTTGGCCATGGATGACATGCGCGAGGGGACCGCGAGCTCGCCCACGCGGTAGAGCCGATCCTGCTCGAGGACCTGCACCGGGCGGCCGGACGTGTTGCACAGCTCCAGCAGCTCGACGAAGTGGGCGTCCTTGACCGAACGCCGATCCACCAGCAGCGGCGCGTCGTCGAAGGCGGGCACCTCGTCCAGCGCGCGCAGCCGCGGCAGGTACTCCACCAGCCAGTGGGCGTAGCTGAAGCTCGCCTGGCCGAAGAGCTGGACGCCGCGAGGGATCTCCTCGGGCGCCCCGGGTGGCTTGACGGTCAGGCAGCTGTCGTCGCCCCACTCCAGCAGGTTCTTGTTGGCGATGACGTAGCGGCGGTTCTCCGGGTGGCGGAGCATGTCCCAGACCACCGCGCCGTCCGCGGGGAGCACGGGGTCGAAGGCGCCGACCACCTCCACGTCGTGCAACGTGGCCACGTAGACCTCGGGCAGCGTCGCGTCCACCGCCAGCTCTCTGTGCTCCTTGCCGTGGATCCGGGGCAGGTGGTTGGTCCCGGGCGCGGCCGCCTTGACCACGTGGTAGGGCAGCGACCGGGACGCGCAGTACTCCGCGAAGGAGCAGGGCTCGCGCCGCTCGAGCACCACGCCCGAGCCGGCCAGCGCCACGCACTTGGCGTAGTAGTCCTGGGCCGCGTCGCCCTCCCCCGCCGCCCAGGCGCGGTGGGCCAGGTTGGCGTAGGCCTGAGCCAGCATCGGGTTGTCGGCCAGCTCCTTGAGCTCGCCCTGCTCCAGGCTCTCCTGAAACGCCTCCTCGGAGAACCCGCCGTCCTCTGGCCGGTCACTCATCGGACTCACTGTCCATGTTGCGGGCGAGCTCCTCGCGGTCGAGGAACGGCCAGAGGTCTTCCATGGGCTTGGAGACGATGGAGCCATCGGGGCGCACCTCGGAGGCGATGCGCGGCGCGGTGGGCAGGTCGGGCTGAACAGTGATGTCCCAGATGCACGGGCCGTCGGTGGCGAGGATCTCGGGCAGCCTCTCGGCCAGCTCCGCGTGGTCCCGCACCCGCCCGGTGGGCAGACCGTATGCCGCGGCCAGGGCGCAGGTGTCGGGCAGGGTCAGGCCGCTGGAAGGATCGCAACAGACCAGCCTGCCGTCGAAGTGGCGACTATGGGTAGTGCGGATGGAGGCGTAGCCGTCGTTGTTCAGGATCAGGATCTTGAGGTTCGGCTTGACCCTGGCGATGGTCTGCAGCTCCTGGACGTTGTGCTGCAGGCCGCCGTCGCCGATGACGGTCACCACCCGCCGCCCGCCGGCGGCGATGGCCGCGCCCAGGGAGGCCGGCAGCCCGGAGCCCATGGCCCCCAGGCCCGGGGTGTTGAACACGCGCTGTCCGGCGGTCACGCGGAAGGCCTGCATCGAGATCTCGGCGCAGCTGCCCGAGCTGCCGGGGACCAGCACGTCGTCGCCGCCCAGCAGTTCGGAGAGCATGTCCACCAGCACGTAGGTGTTCACCGGCCCCTGCTCCTGGCGGTAGGCGTCGAGGATCACGGGGTAGGCCTGCTTCCAGCGCCGGCAGCGCTCCAGCCAGGGCTCACGGGGCGCGGCGCCCCCGGCGGCCAGCATGCCCTCGATGAACCCGGCGGCGTCCACCGCCAGGGGCAGGTCCACGCCGCCGAGCTTTTCGATCTCGGCGGCGTCGGCGTCCACCACCACCCGCTTCGCGGCAGGGGCGAAGCCGGGGTAGTTGAAGGCCACCTGGGCCAGGTCCAGGCGCGCGCCGACGCAAAAGATCAGGTCCGCGTTCTGCTGGATGAAGTTTGCGCCGCGCTGGCCGATGGAGCCCGGCCGGCCGAAGAACAGCGGGTGGTCCTCGGGCAAAAAGTCGATGGACTTCCACGTGGTCAGCAGCGGCAGCTGGTCCCGCTCGGCCCAGGCCAGCAGCGCGTCCACGGCGCCGGCGTGGCGTACGCCGTTGCCGGCCAGGATCACAGGTCGCGCAGCCGCGCGCAGCAGCTCCGCGGCCCGGGCGGCGCCCTCCGCTGCCCGGTCGTCGTCCGCCTCGTCGTCGGGAGCGTCGAAGCCCTCGAGGGCATCCTCGTCGATTGTCGCGCCCTGGATGTCCAGGGGGATGTCGATCCACACCGGCCCCGGGCGCCCGGACCGGGCGAGGTAGGCCGCCTGCTCCAGGTGGCGGCGGATGGAGGCCGGCTCCAGCACCGTGGCGGCGTACTTGGTGATGGGCGCGGCCATGCTGACGACGTCCACCTCCTGGATGCCCATCTGCCGCACGCCACGGTCGCCGATCAGGTCGGTTGTCTTGGCCTGCCCCGACAGCACCAACAGGGGCGTGGAGTCGATCCAGCTGGCGGCCACGCCGGTGAGGGCGTTGGTGCCTCCCGGGCCGGTGGTGACCAGGGCCACGCCGGTCTTGCCGGTGTACTGAGCGTAGGCGTCAGCGCAGAAGGCCACGGCCTGCTCGTGCAGACAGGCGGTGTGCTCCAGGTCCTCGCGGCGGCCCATGCTGTCCACCAGGTGCATGCACCCGCCCCCGGGCAGGAGAAAGACGTGGTCCACGCCGAGGGTCTCGGCCACGAACTTGAAGACATAATCAGAGAGCTTGATCATCGGTATCGTCCTATTCCTCGCGCAGGAGCGAGTCGAGGTGCGCTGCCAGCGGCGCTTCGCGCTGGCTGTTCCAGGGGGCGGGGAAGAGCGAGGCCTCCACGCCACGGTCCAGGGCGCCGTCCACGTTGTGTGGGCTGTCGTCCACCAGCAACGCCCCGGGGCCGATGCGGGCCAGGGCATCACCCTTGGTCTGATCGTAGGTCGGCGCGTCGCACCCCGGCCGCGCCGAAGGGATAAAGTGAAAGCCCCGGATCCAGCGGCCGAAGTGGCGCACCACCCAGCGCGCCGAGCGGTGGGCCGTGGCCAGCGGCGCCGCGGTGATGGCCAGGTGGTGAAAGCGGTCTCCGCGGCTGAGTAAGAGGTCGAGCACCTCGGGCCGGGGGGCCAGATCGTCATAGTGCCGCCGGCGGAACTCGTCCAGCGACTGCAGATACTCGTCCAAGGACACGCCGATTAGTTCGTGGGGCGGGTTGACGCGCAGGTCCTCGTAGGCCAGCGCGCAGCCCGGGTGGGCCGGCAGGAAGGAGCGCTGGAACCACTGCCGCGTCAGGTCGTTGAGCACGTCGTCGACGTCCCAGGCTATGGTCTTGTTTATCGCCATGGGGCTCAGGAGATGGGCTTCTCCAGCCAGTCGGACCAGAAGGTGAGCTGGGTCTTGCGCTGCTTGTTGGCGATGATGTCGGGGTCCTCGTAGTAGGAGTCGTCCTTGTAATGGGTCGTGGAGATCTCTTCCACCACGGCGCCGGCTTCCGAAGAGAAGTGGTGCTTGACCTCGCGCTCCACCGTGATCAGGTCGCCCTCGGTGTACTTGCGCTCCTCGCCGTCGAGGTTGAGCGTCATGTCGCCGTAGAGCACGTGGAAGGTCTCCTCCTTCTTCTTGTGGGCGTGGGAGGGGTGCTTCTGCCCCGGCAGCAGCAGGATCAGCTTCTTGCAGTACTCCCGGTTGAGGATGTTGATGATCGCCCCGCCCCAGTCGTGGTAGCGGTCGATGCCGTAGTGGTGCGACAGCTCCAGCTCCAGCCGGTCCGGCAGGCGGGTCTGGCTCTGGATCAGCAGCTCACGCAGCTGGTTGACGATGGCCACCACCTGCTGGCGCACGTTGCGCCGCGACACGCCGGCCACCATCACGGCGCCGCCGGCCTCCACCGCTTCGGTGACGGTGTACTCCAGGTACTTGGACATGTCGTTGGCCACCAGCTGGTCGTCCACCGTGGGGATGGCGCAGAAGGTATTTTCCACCGAGACGTTGCCGCCCGCGGCGATGGCCTCGCGGGCGAAGACGCCACGCCGCAGGCCTTGCAGAGCGGCCAGCTCCTTTTCCGGCATGTCCCGCCGGCGGCCGCTGACGCCGCACATGGTGTAGGCCTGCCGGGCCGCGCCGAGCCAGGCTCGGATCTGCTCCGGTCCCGAGGAGTAGGCGTTGAGCTTGTGGTCGCCCGCCTCCAGGCCCACGTGCCGCTCCAGCAGGCGCGCCCCCTTGGCGATGGCCATCTTCACTGCGTCGAAGTTGTCCGGTCGCTCGTGGGTCGAAAAGCCCACGGGGACGTCATCGTAGCGCTGGATCATCAGGTCGAGCTGGTTGAGCTCCAGATGCTCGTCCAGGGTCGGGTACTCGCCCACGCAGTGCATCAGGGCGAAGGCCTCCATGTGATGATCGAGGAACGACGCGACGCGGTCCATCTGCTTGACCGAGGCCCCGGCAGTGGAGGCCACCACCGGCAGCCGGGTCTGGCCCACGCGCTCCAGCAGCGGCCAGTCGGTGAACGAGCAGCTGGCGATCTTGAGCACGTCGAAGCCGTGCTCCTCGATGATGTCGACCGACTCGTTGTCGAAGGGCGTGCAGATGGTCACCAGGCCAGCCTGCCGCACGTGCTCCACCAGGGCGGCGTATTCGTCGGGAGGCAGGCGGGTCTCGGAGAACCGCTTGACGTACTTGAAGTCGAAGCGATCGCGGTAGTCCGGGTGGATGAAGGTGTCCAGCTGCCTGTACTGGAACTTGATCCCCACGGTGAACTCGTCGAACCCCTCCCTCGCCTCGGCCATGGCGTCCACGATCTTCTTGCCGTGATCCAGTTCGCCCATGTGGTTGTTGGCCATGTCCAGGATGAAAAATGGCTTAGCCCAGAGTTCCATGCTCCGCTCCTTCCGCTTGTTGTGCCTCGTATCGTTGGTAGGCGGCCAGATCCGCCTCACACAGCGCGCGCGCGTCTCCGCCCTGGCGCAGGGCGCGGTACCAGCCCGCCGTACGCGCAAAGGTCTGCTCGAAATCCCAGCGCGGCGCCCAGCCCAGCTGCCGGCGCGCCCGCTCCCAGCTCAGGGAGAGGTGGCGCGCCTCCAGGGGGGCGTCCGCCGCCGAGAGGTCCTCCCAGCTGCCGTCACCGTTGTTCTGGATCAAGGTCTCCACCACCTCCCGCACGGGGCGGCACGAGCTGGCGTGCGGCCCGAAGTTCCAGGCCCCGGCCAGCGCCGCCTGCGCCCCGGCGTCGCCGCCGCGGGCCGCGCGCAGCAGCCCGGCGCCGAGCACCAGGTAGCCAAACAGGGGCTCCAGCACGTGCTGCCAGGGGCGCACGTGGACCGGGTTGCGCACGCCGACGGCAGCGCTCCGGTCCAGGGCACGCACCGCGTCGGGTACCAGCCGGTCCTCGGCCCAGTCGCCGCCGCCCACCACGTTGCCCGCGCGGGCCGTGGCCAGGCCCACGCCCGCCGGCGCGAAGAACGACGCGCGGTAGGAGGCCGCCACGAGCTCGGCGCAGGCCTTGGACGCGCTGTAGGGATCCTCGCCGCCCAGGGGATCGCCCTCCTCGAAGGCCCGCCCGGTGTTGAAGTTTTCGTAGCACTTGTCGCTGGTGATCACGACCACCGCCCGCACCGAGCCGCAGCGCCGCGCGGCCTCCAGCAGGTTCACCGTGCCGCCGACGTTGACGTCCATGGTGTACTTCGGCTCGTCGTGGGAGCGCCGCACCAGTGGCTGGGCCGCCAGGTGAAACACCACCTCGGGCGTGGCCTCCGCCAGGGCGGCGGTCAGGGCGGCCGCGTCCTGCAGGTCGCCGCGTCGGTCGGCCACGAGCTCAAAGACGCGGGCCAGGTCGAAGAGCGCGGGCTGGCTCACCAGCTCCGGCAGGGAATAGCCCGTGACCTCGGCCCCCAGGGTGGCGAGCCACTGGCAGAGCCAGGCCCCCTTGAAGCCGGTGTGGCCCGTGACCAGGCAGCGCGCGCCGGACAGCTCCCGGATCAGCCGCAGGTTGTCGGCGTATGACTGTGGGGGCGTCGCTACCATGTCTTCCAGGGGGCGCCCCCCTCGAGCCACATCTCGTTGAGCTGGTCGTACTCCCGCGGCGTGTCCATGCACTGCCAGAACCCGTCGTGGCGGTACACGCCGAGCTGCCCCGCGGCGGTGAGCGACTGCAGGGGTTCGCGCTCCAGCCAGATGTCCGGCCGCTGCTCGATATGGTCCCAGACCCGGCTGTTGTCGAAGACCATGAAGCCGCCGCTGATGCGCCCGGCCGAGCGGGCGGGCTTTTCGTTGAAGTCCACCACCCGCTCCCCCTCGATGGCCATCTCGCCGAAGCGCCCGGCCAGCTGCACGGCGGTGACCGTGGCCGTGAGCCCGGAGTCGTGGTGTTTCCTGACCAGACCGCTGATGTCGATGTCGGCCAGCCCGTCGCCGTAGGTCAGGCAGAAATGCTCCTCGTCCTCGAGGTAGCGGCGCACGCCCAGCAGGCGCCCGCCGGTGTAGGTCTCCTCGCCGGTGTCAGCCAGGGTGACCTTCCAGTCCGACTCCACCGGCTGGTGGTGGAACTCGAAGTCCATGCGGTCGCCGAGGGTGATGGTGAAGTCCGAGATCATCGCCCTGTAGTTGATGAAGAACTCCTTGATCAACCACCCCTTGTAGCCGAGGCAGAGGACGAACTCGTTGATCCCGTGGGCGGCGTACCCCTTCATGATGTGCCAGAGGATCGGCATGCCGCCGATGGGGAGCATCGGCTTCGGGATCAGCTCGGACACGTCGCGGATACGGCTGCCGCGGCCGCCGCAGAGGATCACCGCCTTCATGGTCGTTCACAACTCCTTGATGAGTGTGTCTTTAATAATGCGCCCAACTCCCGCTCATTCTAGGTGGGATTTGGAGCGGAGGGAAAAAAATGGTGTATGGGGAGCGAGCGGGGAGCTACCGCAGCATGATGTACCCCTGATACCAGGGGTACCAGCCCTCCCACTGCGGCCCGCACTCGCCCCAGCCGATGCGGAACGAGGTGGTGCTCTTGCCGATGCTGTAGATCTTGCTCTTGCCCGGCCAGGCGAAGGTGCAGCTGTGGCAGTTCTTGGCCGAGGACTGCAGGCGGTTCCAGCTGGTGGTGGGGCCGCTGTTGGCCGAGGTGCCGAAGGAGATGTCGCCGCAGCCGCCGCTGACATAGGCCTTGCTCCATTTCGACTGCTTGAAGGAGCTGCCGCACAGATCCGTGGTGTAGCTGCTGGTGTTGTAGGCCTTGGCCGTGTAGCCGCTGAGGAAGAACTGGCTGTAGGAGGCGAAGGGGCAGGTGTAGTGGTAGGTGTGGCAGTCCGCCTTGTCGCGGGTGTAGGGGATGCCCGCGGTCGTGACGCCGGCGATGTAGCCCGAGTCCTCGGCCTTGAGCTTGCAGCCGAGGTTCCCGTAACCGATGGCGTGGGTGATGCGGGTCCAGCCGCCGCCGGAGGTGGTCATGTCGCAGTAGGCGGAGAAGGCCGCCTTGGTGCTGATGGGCTGGATGATGTAGGTGCCGCTCTTGAGCGACGCATGGGCGGCGTGGATCTCCTTGCAGGTAGTGGCGTTGCGACACTTGCTCGAAGCGCAGACACCTGGCGCGCAATCCTTGGACGTCTTGCACGCCTTGCCCGCGCCGCAGGCCTTGCACGAGCCGCCGCAGTCGACGTCGGTCTCGCTGCCGTTTTTCACCTTGTCCGAACACGACGGCGCGGCGCAAAGACCCGACGTGCAGACCAGGCTGGTGCAGTCCTTGGCCGCCTTGCACTTCTTGCCGTCCGCGCAGGCCGTACACGAGCCGCCGCAGTCGACGTCGGTCTCCGTGCCATTTTTGACCTTGTCCGTGCACGTCGGCTTGGCGCAGGCGCCGTTGTTGCAAACGCCGCTGACGCAGTCGCCGGCCTTGCCGCACTTTTTGGTGTCAGCGCACTTGGCGCAGGTGGGGCCGCCGCAGTCGATGTCGGTCTCGCTGCCGTTTTTCACCTTGTCTGTGCAGGTGGGCGAGGCGCAGATACCCGACGAGCAGACGCCGCTGGTGCAGTCGCCGGCCTTGCCGCACTTTTTCGTGTCAGCGCACTTGGCGCAGGTCGGGCCGCCGCAGTCGATGTCGGTCTCGGCGCCGTTTAGCACCTTGTCCGTGCACGTGGGCGCCGCGCACTTGCCCGACGCGTCGCACACGCCGCTTTTGCAGTCGCCGCCCAGCTTGCAGCCCTTGGCCTCGGCGCACTTGGCGCAGGCGGCGCCGCCGCAGTCGACGTCGGTCTCGGCGCCGTTTAGCACCTTGTCCGTGCAGGTGGGCGCCTTGCACACGCCGCCGTCGCACACGGCGCTGGTGCAGTCGCCGGCCTTGGCGCACTTTTTGGTATCAGCGCACTTGGCGCAGGTGCCGCCGCCGCAGTCGATGTCGGTCTCGTCGCCGTTTTGCACCTTGTCCGTGCACGTCGGCGCCTTGCACACGCCGCCGTCGCACACGCCGCTTTTGCAGTCCGCGGCGTTGCTGCACTGCTTGCCGCCGGGGCAGCCGGTGCACGACGCGCCGCCGCAGTCGATGTCGCTCTCGCTGCCGTTTTTGATCCCGTCGGTGCAGCTGGCGGCCACGCAGATCCCGCCGCTACAGGAGCCGGACGCGCAATCGCTGGCCTTGCTGCATTTATTCTTGTTGGCGCATTTTTGGCAGACGGCGCCGCCGCAGTCGACGTCGGTCTCGTCACCGTTTTTTACCTTGTCCGTGCAGCTGGCCTCCTGGCAGGTGCCCGAGGTGCAGACCCCGCTGAGGCAGTCGGCGGCCGCGGCGCACTTGGACTTTTTGGCGCACTTGGGGCAGGCCTTGCCGCCGCAGTCGATGTCGGTCTCGTCACCGTTTTTCACCTTGTCGGTGCACGACGCCGCCGCGCAGACGCCGGCGGAGCAGACCCCGCTCAGACAGTCGCCGGTCTGCTTGCACTGCTTGCCATCAGCGCAGCCGGGGCACGTGCCGCCGCCACAGTCCACGTCTGTCTCTGCGCCGTTTTGCTTGCCGTCCTTGCAGGTGGGCAGCGGCGCGTCGGGGGTCGCAAGGTCGGGAGGCGTCGTGTCCGGCGGTGTGATGTCCGGTGGCGTGGTGTCTGCCGTGGTGTCCAGTGACGTCACGTCCACCGCCACCGCGGCGTCCTGAGCGGGCGGCGGCGCCTCGTCGGAGCAACCGATCAGCGTCAGGGCCAGGACCGAGATCAGATACACAGGGACGACTCTGTTCATTTTCACACCTCGATGAATGACAGGTTCAATTTAGCATGGACGGGGAGAACAGACCCCCTGACAGCGAGGCGGCGTGATTTCAACAGGCGGCCCGGGCGCGCGGCCCGGGTTTTCCTTTTTGGACATTATTAGGTAGCTTGCCAGGATGACGCGATTCCTCATCGAGCATGTGGACGCCATCACCCTCGACGGCGACGACCTGGTCCGGCCCGACGTGGCCATCGCCATCGAGGGCGGCAAGATCTCATCCGTGGGCCCGGCGCCCGATGGCTTCGACGCCGACGAGGTCATCGACGGCCGGGGGCAGGTGGCCATGCCGGGCATGTTCAACGCCCACTGCCACGCGGCCATGACCCTGGAGCGGGGGTGGGCCGAGGACCTGCCCTTCGACCGCTGGCTCAACGAACGCATCTGGGTCGCCGAGTCGGCCCTCGAGGAGGAGGACGTCTACTGGGGCGCGTCCCTGGCCGCCTGCGAGATGATCCGCGCCGGGGTCGTCGGCTTCGCTGACCACTACTTCTGGATGCACCAGGTGGCCCGGGTGGTGGAGGAGAGCGGCCTCAAGGCGCTGCTGGCCTGGTGCCTCTTCGGCCTGGGGGCCGAGCGCGAGGTGGGGGGCGTGGAGCTTTCCGACACCGTTGATTTCTGCCGCCAATGGCACGGCGCCGCCGACGGGCGCGTGCGCGTGGCCCTGGGCCCCCACTCGCCCTACATGTGCCCGCCGAAGTTTCTGCGCCAGGTGGCCGAGGCGGCCGGCGAGCAGGGCGTGGGCCTGCACCTGCACGTGGCCGAGAGCGACGAGCAGGTGAAAAACAGCATGACGCGCCACGGCCTCAGCCCCGTGGCCCAGCTGGCAGAGCTGGGCATCTTCGATCATGCCGCCATCGCCGCCCACTGCATCGCCGTGGACGACGCGGACGTGGCCACCCTGGCTGAAAAGCAGGTGCACGTGGCCCACACGCCCAAGACCTACATGAAGCTGGCCATGGGCATGACCCCGGTGCAGCGGCTGCTGGACGCCGGCGTGCCCCTGGCCCTGGGCACCGACGGCCCGGCGTCCAACAGCGACCTCAACCTGCTGGAGGTGCTGCGCCTCACCGGCCAGCTGCAAAAGTTCATCCAGCAGGACGCCGAGGCCTTGCCGCTTCGGCTGCTGCTGTCCATGGCCTGCGGCTCGGGGGCCCGGGCCCTGGGCTTTTCCGACAGCGGCGTGCTGGCGCCGGGCGCCCCGGCGGACCTGGTGCTGCTGAACACCGACGCGCCCCACTGGTGGCCGGGCCACGACCAGGCCGCGGCCGTGGTCTACAGCGCTCACCCCTCGGACGTGCGCCACGTGATGGTGGACGGCCGCTGGCTGCTGCGCGACGGCGAGCTGACGACCCTGGACGAGGAGCGCATCCGCCACGAGGCGCGACGGCGAGCGTTGAGGATGACGGGCCAGGACATGGCGCTGGTGCGAGAGTACAGGAGTTGAGATGCAAGGCACCGCGGACCTGATCATCAAAAACGGCACCGTCGTCAACGGCACGGGCCGCCGCGCCTTCGAGGCCGACGTCGTCATCACCGGCGATCGCATCGCCTCGGTGGGGCCGTCCATGGACCTGGAGGCCGAGCGGGTCATCGACGCCCGGGGCAAGATCGTCTGCCCGGGGTTCGTCGACATCCACTCCCACGCCGACATGTTCGCCTACCACCCGGACCACCCGGCGGTGTTCGAGCCGCTGATCCGCCAGGGCATCACCTCCTTTTTGGGAGGCAACTGCGGCTTCGGCCTGGCGCCCATCGACCGCGAGCGGCACCCGGAAGCCCAGCGAATCTACATCGAGGGCGTGACCAGCACCTTCGATGAGTTTTGCTGGGACTCCACCGGGGAGTTCCTCGAGACCATGGAGCAGCGTGGCGTGGCGCTCAACGTCGGGGTGCTCTGCCCCCACGGGCTGATCCGCCTGCAGGCCATGGGGCCCACCAACAGCCGGGCCACGGCCGCGGACGTGCGCCGCATGGGCCGCACCGTGGAGCAGGCCCTGGACGAGGGGGCCTTCGGCATGTCCACGGGCCTGCAGTATTTCCCCGGCATGCACTCGGACACCGAGGAGCTGGTGCGCCTGGGCGCCCACCTCAAGGGGCGCGACGGGCGGTTCACCTCCCACATCCGCTCCTACACCACCAACACCCTGAGCCGGGCCCTGGACGAGGTGGCGCAGGTGTCCACGGCCAACGACGTGCGGGTGCAGGTCTCCCACATCTTCACCCTGCCCTGGCTGGGGCGGGCCAACGACGCCTTCATCAAGGGGGTCAAGTTCCTCGCCAAGCACCACCGCCTGGCCAACGCCGTGGTGCCCGACGCCTTCGTCAACGCCGACATGCGCCGCATCGTCAGCGACCTGGACGCCCAGCACCGCCAGGGGATCCGCGTGGGCATGGACATGATGCCGACCACCACCGGCTTCACCCACATGCTGGCCTTCTTCCCGCCGTGGGTGCTCGAGGGCGGCGGCGAGCAGATCGACGAGCGGCTGCGCACGCCGCGCATCCGCCGGCAGATCATCCGGGACATCGAGCAGGGCGCGCCGGCCTGGCCCCACAACGGCGCCGACGACTGGTCGCTAAACTTCTTCCGCCTCTTCGGCTACGACTGCGCCTCCATCATGGCCGTGGGCTCCGAACGCAACGCCCAATACCAGGGGCGGCGGCTGGTGGACATCGCCGAGGAGCGCGGCGCGCACCCCGCCGAGGCGGCCATGGACCTGCTGCTGGAGGAGGACCGCCAGGTGCTGGTCTTCGGCGCGCCCGGGGAGCCCGAGGACCCCTTCACCGTGCGGACCCAGTACCCGGCCCTGGCCCACCCCGAGGTGTCCGTGGCCACCGACACCATCCTGCTCGGCCTGGGCAAGCCGTCCTATCTGTTCTATGGCTGCTACCCGAAGTTTCTGGGGCACCACGTCCGCGAGCTGGGCCTGCTGGACCTGGAGACGGCCATCCGCAAGTGCACCCTGCTGCCGGCCCAGAGCGCCGGCTTCCGGGACCGGGGCAAGCTGGCAGGAGGCAGCTTCGCCGACGTGGTGATCCTCGACCGGGGGGCCATCGGCACCGACGCCAGCTTCGATCACCCCGACCGCTTCCCCAGGGGCATCGAGCAGGTGCTGATCAACGGCAAGGTGGTTGTGGACGGCGACCGCTACGACGCCGACGCGCTGGCTGGCCAGGTGCTGCGCCGCTGCTGAGGGCCGGCTTACACTCCCCGCGCGGCGCGCAACCGATCAGGCGAAGGCGCTAACCACCGATCCATGGTCCGTGAAGATGACTCGGTGCTTGACGAGGAGCTCGATGACCGGCCCCGCCACCTCCTCGCCATGAACTTCATAGATCCTGTCCAGGGGGGTGTGCCGGAGCAGGTCCAGGAAGACCGGCCTGTCGCTGCCGTCCAGGACATAGCGCTTTTGAACATAGTCCCTTCGGTCCTCTATGACGATATAATCCCCATCAGAGTATCCCCAGGACAACAACATCGAGCCCCTCAACAGCTCGGCGGACGGGTCTATGGTCCTCAAGGCGCTGCGAGCGACTTCCAGCGCCTTTTCTTTCGTAACCAGGGACGCGCGCCTCTCGAGAGACTGGATAAACGAGCGGATCTTCCTCGCCGACCCGCGGTGTCTGTAGGAGGCCGCGATATAATACAGCGGCATACTCCGGAGCTCCGTTGGAACAAACGTCCGGGCGAAGGTGGAGGGCTCGACCTCCAGGCCATGAGACGCAGCGTCCTCCACATACGCAGAGCCATACTGGAACAGAACCCGGTTCAGGTTCAGCTCAAGGGTTCCTCTCAGATAGGGCACGAAGAACACGTCCTCAATTAGAGCCAGGTTCGACTCGTACTCTTCGATCTCGCGACGGGTCTCGTTGGGAATATCGCCCAGCAAGGCGACGAGCAGGTGGATGTCGTGCTTCACCACCGCCTTGATGGCCCGGATGTTGTCCAGGATCCGGGTCCCCTTCTGCATCCTGTCGAGCAGCCCCTGGGACATGGACTCCACCCCGAGGCAAACAGTCTCCGCGCCGGCCTCGGCCAGGATCCCGGCGAGCTCGTCATCCATCAATGGCGTGCGCGCGCTACAAGAAAAGGAGTACCCCTTTTGTGTTATCCGACCGGCGAGGTCTCGCAAAAAGGAACGGCTGAAGGCGAAGTTATTGTCATGGAATTGAAACCGTGAAACACCATATCGCCGGACGTACCCCTCGAGGATATCGGCAAACCTGCCCGCGGACAGGTGCCTGAACTGGCCGGCGCCCGCCTGCGAGAGAAAAGCGCAGAACCTGCACCGCCGCCAGTTACAGTCTCGCGAGGCCAGGGCAGGGAGCTGGACCGCGCTCTTGTCGGCGCCCTCGAACCCCGCCATGAAGTCGTCAAAGTCGGGAGGGGGCAACAGGTCCAGATCGCGCGCCACCGCCACGCCGTTGGTGGTGACCCCGTCAGGCCCCCTGGAGCACAGCCCCGAGACGCCATCCAGTGGAGCCTCCCCCGAGACCAGGCCATGATAGATGTCTACAATCTGGCTCTCGCCCTCTCCAACAAAGATGTGGTCGACCGCGTCGAAATTCTGCAGATACCACCGCGCCGTGTCCGTGTTGCTTGCCGCAGACCGAGGTAACGCCGCTGCTCGGAAAGGGCGATGACACGTCGAGCTTCTTTCGGGAGCTCTCCAAAAAGCAGCCCACTCTCTTTCGCGCACAGATGGAGGTGACCTCACGCTGCAACGAGCGGTGTGTACACTGCTTCATGCCGCCAGACCGTCAACAGCACGATCTGGACACCGAGGTCGCCCTGCGCGTGCTCGACGAGATGGCGCAGATGAAAACGGTCTCGTTGATCTTCACCGGCGGGGAGCCTTTCCTGCACCCGGGCTTCGAGCGGCTGCTCCGGCGGGCACGCAAAAATGATCTGAACATCACCATCCTCACCAACGGCACCTGCATCTCCGACCGCGATATGGAGGTCCTGGATGACGTCGTCCCGCACGAGGTCCGCGTATCGCTCTACAGCATGCGCGCCGAGGAGCACGAGGCGATAACCCAGATCGAGGGATCCCACGCCAGGACCCTCGCTGCCATCGATCGACTGATCGCCGCGAACATCCCGGTGAACATCGGTTGCCCGTTGATGAAGACGAACCGCTACTGCTACGAGGACATCCAGCGCTGGGCCCTGGACCGTGGCGTGACCACGACCTTCGAGCTGATGCTGCTGGGCTGCACCAACCTGGATCGGCGAAACCTGCAAAAGAGCCGCCTGGACCTGCAAGAGACCGAGCAGCTGCTGCAGCGCATGCTCGAGAGCGAGACGGCTCGCCACCTGGAGCTCTGCCTCGGAAAATCG
>PVBE012330853.1_pt1 | contig 14958 bp, 5 predicted proteins | sample 1631181 | NCBI WGS metagenome assembly PVBE01 (sample SAMN08397723, study PRJNA350692) | Marine metagenome, whole genome shotgun sequencing project. | isolation source: water | place: Pacific Ocean | collected 2012-04 | reverse complement strand
TACCAGTTACAACACTATTAGTAATTGTAGCATCTGGAACGTATGTCCATTTGCTGCTAGAATCTTCGTATCCAAAGAATCCAGTTTTGTTACCATCTACACCACCAGTACCAGTATTATAGTTATAAGCAATACCACGATCAGTATTGGTATCATAACCATGAGTAACTGTTACCTGAGTTTCTGTGGCAATACCAGCAGTAGTTGTACCATCAATTCTGACTTGTTTTGCGCCAGTATTATATGAATGAACTGTTGTTGTACCTGCACCAGGAAGACCAGCAGCAGCAAGTGTATCACCAGTATTAATACCAACAATTGAATCTAAGGTAATTACTGAAGTACCAGATCCAACCGTTGTCATAACGGATCTCTTACTTATAGTATCTCCTAATTTGAAGATTGCTTCATTAGCAGTTACTGAAGTAGAGTTAACGGTAGTTGTTGTACCATCAACTTGAAGATCACCTTTAATAATTACAGTTCCTTCATTGCTTAATCCATCAGGATATGGGTCAATGTATAACTGATTACCACCACCAGACTTTGTAGAAATAACATTGGATGAAATTCCAATATTATCAACAAGCAAATCACCACTTACATAAGTGTGTCCTTGGAATGTTGCAATTCCAGTTACTAACAGGTTTCTACCTGTAAATTCATCAATATTAATATCATCTGCTACGTGTAAATCACCACCAACATAAAGGTCACTAACGAAAGTACCTATACCAGTAAAGGTACTAAGTCCTGTGACTTGAGTATCTCCACCAACATTTAAATTCTTTTCAATACCAACACCACCATCAACTATGACAGCACCAGTATTTTTAGTTGATGATTGTGTAGTTTGAGTAAATAACCAATCAGCACCACTAGCTTGTAGTTGGTCAGTAGATGCTTCATCATACTTAAGTTTAGCATCCTTATCATCACCAAAACTTAAGAATGTATTATCTACAACTTTAACTTCACCCGTTCCTACGGGATCAAAAATAATATCACCATTACTATCAGTAGATGATAAAGTATTACCATCAAGAGTTAAATTATCAACATTTAATATACTTATTTTTGAACTACTATCAGTAATGAGAGCAGAATCAGCAGTAGTTGTACCATGAACATGATCCAACATGTCCATAAAATATCTACCACCAACTACCTGTACATTTCCTGAATTATCTCCGGCAAATAATCGGTCACCTCTATTACCTTGACTACCACTACCATCTTGAGTTAACCCAAGTTCACCAAAGAGTAGACTACCTGGAGCGACGGTTCCTGTCGATCTTTTTATCCTAATCTTACTGGCCATTAAAAGCTACCTCCGTTTATATCAAGATTTTGTGTATTACCAGGAGTCAAATCTAATGTTGCATCCCACTTATTTGTGGTAGCATTATAAACAAGTACCATTCCCTCAGAAGGGCCTGTGATATTCATATCAGATAATTCTGCCAAGCTCATCGATGATGAACCTGAAATTGATGAGACAACTTTAAATCTATTTTGTTGTCCTACTCTAACTCTAATATCTGGCATTATCTGGTTACTCCTTGATTAACCAAAGCAGATCCTTCAACCACTTGTGTTTTGTTTCCACTACTATCTGTTAAAACAATATCATATACATGACGACCTGGTTTAAGATCACCAGTTTTAGAATCAGTTAAACTAATTTGAATACGTCCACCGCTTGCGCTTAAAATAGTAGTAGTAAAGGTGGTTTTTTGTGACACACCATTCAATGTATCAGCGGCACCTGGCCATTTTCTCAATGTAGCAGCTACACTATATCCAGTTAAATCCAATGCAGCATTAGATGAAGCATCATCAAAAGTAAAAGTTTGAGCGAAATCTGTATCAGTATTTATAACGATGTTAGCAACATATACTGCCATCTATAAAATAAAATCAGGATCTAGAATATATTTATACTCCTTATCTGTTAATGATTTCTTTTAACAAAGATTTGATTTCTTCTATATCTGATTTCATCCTATCCAATTCTTCTTTCTCAGTATTTTTTCGAGATTTCATCTTTATATATTGGGAATATCCTAGAGAATCATTGTTAACGATTGCTCCAGAATTTTCATCCCTATAAAGATGTTTATGTCCTTCAACAGGTATCATTATGCCAAGGCAAGTACTCTTAGATCCTTAAATCTTGGAGCATTTGCTTCATCAGTACCACTAGCTACAATCTTAATGGTAAATCCAACAAATTCCTCTAGATTATCTTGAGTGAATTGATATTCTCTAAATTGATCATCCCTACTAACAGGAACTACAGCATCTGCTCTACCACTATTCTTATTAGCATCTATAACAAGATCGCCATATCCATCACCATCAGTATCCCTTAGATTATCATATCCGGGGAACAACTCATAAGATTGACCAACTTCATTTGAACCTTGTCTATGGAGTTGATAAAGAACTCTAAAGTCGGCAGAAGAATGTATACAAGCACCAACCATTACCTTTAATGAAGTTGCTGGTTGTTGTAAATCAATTCTCTTGGAAAGATAAACTGCTGAATGAGGATCTCCAGTAAGTTGATTAGACCTAGCATCTGTAACATAATTTGAAATAGGTTTATTAACTAGATCTCTCTTTAAGATTAATGTTCCAGTTGCAGTATCCAATACAGGGGATAAATTCTCATCCTCAGAATTGAACTGTACTGCTAAAGTAGTTGATCTTTGCTTAGGTAGTGTATTTAAGAATTCATTTTCATTAACACGAGCAGCAACCATTCTAGTTGAATCAAGTTCATTCATTTGATTTAACTCAACACTCTCAAATCCTTTATCTATGAATGAAACCTCAGATCCACCAGCACTTGTAGCAGAAACTGTTCTAATCTTGGAAGAAACAGAGGTCTTTTCACCTGGAGTAATAACATTAAATTGCGGTTGAATGCCGTTGAACTGGAAGTTCTGTGAAGCAAATATATCACTTTCACCTAAAGATTGCTCATCAGTGAAGTTAACCATATCATCACCAGTATCCCTATTATCGGGACGAGTAACTTGTATATGATACTGATGAATGTCTTTAGCATTCATCATTGTTGCATCACTAGGTAAAGTATGATCAACATTAATTGATGTTAATCCAATACCATTTAATTGGTATGAATAGCAAGGATCATTAATATTATGAGACCTAGTTAAACTACCAATAACACCTCTGGCACCAATTCCGAGTGTACCCGATCCAATACTATTGTATTCAATAATTTCATTATTAATCTGAACATAACCAGAATTAGTTGTAATACCTTGATATGTAGAAAATACTGTCGTACTAGCAACTGATATTGTTGTATCACTTGTATTAAGATCTGCTGTAAGTAATTCAGGAACAGTGTCTGGGCTAATATTTGCCAAACTAACCAGATTGTTAGCACCACCCATTCCATGATTATACTGATTAATCTCAAGTACATTACCAGAATAAAGGCTATTAGGCCATACAGAAGAAGCATTAATATTAGTACTTGCTGCAGCAACTCTTACCCCTGCATCATCATACCAAACTAAATCTTGACCAGCAGTAAACGCTTCACCCTGAACATTAGTTAAGAATAGAGTGTTTACATCACTAATGGCAGATATTGTAATTTCACCACCATATCCAGAAATGTTTGATACAGTAGTATTATCTACAGTAACAACATCACCTACAACATAACCTCCTCCAGGAGCAGCAATAGCAGCAGCAGAAATCACACCAGACGCATTTATTGTAATATTTAATTTTAATCCTGTACCATCACCAGTAACACTATTAGTTACGGAAGTATTATAAGTACCAGGCTTATATCCAGAAGAAGCATTACTTATACTAACACCACTTACAGTTCCACCAGCCTTCTCAATAAATCCAGTAGGACGAGTAGTTGTGGCACTAGTAGCACCTTCACTAACCTTTCTTCCTGGAGATAAAGTATCAATTAAATCGGCATTACCCGCAATAGGAATATCATCAACTGAGACCCTTAACTTCCTTGGAAGAGTTTTAACAGCATTAGGTAATAACCTTTGTACACTAGAAACATTTCTTTCAAGACTTGGGTTATAGAAGTAAACTGTACCAACATTCGGTGTAAATTTAGCTTTATAAAGCTTAAATTTCAAATCTTCAAATTGGCTTGGTGACCAAATAGTTCCATTCTGTGATTTAAACAAACTACCACCAGTATACTGACGAGTTACCATTACAGATTCTGCATCTGGTAAACTTTGGGTATTTACAGTTCTCTCACCCATTCTAGCAATCCAAGCTTCATAATTATCGGAAGATGGTGATAGTAATACTATCGCATATTCTCCTCTTGGTTGTAAATATATGGGTGAAGGGAATGTTACCTTAGTAGCTGTCTCTCCAGTAGCAGATGTATTAATCTGTGATGGTTCAAGTGTAACACGAGCATAGTCCGCTACAACTTGATCTGTTGGGGTTCCCAGTTCTACTGTTCTAACCTCAACAACAATCTTTTCGTTTGGATCCTTATTACCGAAGAATAGATCTACGGATGTCAAGAATGCACCAGTTTCATCAACAGTGAATGATTGTGCTAATGGGTCTTTACCACCTCCACGGTGTCCACCGCCACCACCTGGTGGTTCTGGAGGTGGTGGTGGTCTCCTTACAATAACTTCTGTTTGTCTGTAAGTATCAACTATACCATTACTACTATATGTTGTTTCAGCACTACTAATTAACAAACTTCCAGGTAATGGAGTAGAATTTGCTGAACTAGAAGTTAATTTAAAGTTCTTAGTACCAGTTCTAAACCTTAATGGTGGTGGTGGACTCGTTAAAGGGTTCCTAAACCACCATGCTCCACCCAAATCCCCATAAGTATCTGTAACTAACCTAACGCTTCTAACCCTTGCTTCAGCACCACTAGAGAGTCCTAATAGGACAGTATTAGTAGAATTTGGAATATATCCCCAGAATTGCCCCTGTGCATCATCTGTTAATGATCTAATATCAATATTTAAAACATCAGAAGATGCTGAATAATTGCTAGGTAAACTAACCGAAGTATTATATGGATTAGCATTAAATGTAGTTTCTACATTATTAATATTACCTCCCTTATGGTTGGGACGACATATTCTAATACATGCTCGTTGATCACCACCACCATAAACACGAACCGTTTCACCTGGTGTGAAAGTACCGCTGTTCATTGTAATTTCCAAAAGTTTTGGAACAATATCAATTCCACTAGTACTATCAAAGAATGGGTAATACCTAGTAACTGGTTTTAGTCCACCAGCCTCAAAACCAACGTTCCTTGAACGCATATGAGGATCTGCTTGTCTACTAATTTTAATAGTTTCAATATATTGGTCCGGTTCACCAGTTTCGTTTCTTACACCACCACTTACATAAACATCTCTTACCCAACTATCAGATTCTGGACGTAATCCTACCCGACCCTGGAAATCAATCATATTAAATGGGTTTACATTCTCAACCCTAGATGCCAAAGGTTGCTCTATCCACTCAACTTCATCATATTTTAATGTAATTAGATCACCTGTTTTTTGTACATTAGGATCTAATAAATCTAAATTAGCTGAAAAGTCAGCAGTTTGATAATCAGTTGATTCTTTTAATGCTAATTGTGGTTTAAGAGAATATATGTTCAAAGGAACATTCATTTCTCTCTTATGACCATTAATATCAACAGTACATTCTGGATTACCAATATCTAATAAATTAACATCTTTAAAATCATCTACAAAGAATCCAGACTTAAATCTAGAAAGACCACTTGCATCTTGAACCTGTAAAGTTTTTGTATCAAGTTCTAATAGACTTAATGATGTAACAGTCTCTAAAGTATCAACTCTATCCTCAATTTTACCAATATCTCTCATCGTAAATCGTCTATTATCCTTGACAAGTATTATTGCGTCATCTGGATTATAAAGATATGCTGGAAGATTAATGGTAGCAATATCCATTGCACCTTCAACATTTGTTGGTTCTTTAGGATTTAAAGCAGATATGCCCTTAATTACAGAGAAATTCCCATCAATATCAAGAATTAATTTATCAGTTCTTGGTAAATAATGTTCATACCCAAGAATTGCACTCTCATTTGGTGTTGCCACCATCCCGGAAAGTGGACCTCCTGTTTGCCAAGTTGTTCTTGCGGATGATTGGAATGGAGATTTATCGGTAGCTGTAAATTTCGCTACTCTTGGTCTAAAATCTAAAATATCAGATGCTCTAATACCACTTGTCAATACTGGTATATCAGTACCATAATTACTACCTGTATATGATTCTACAGTAAATACATCACCAGAATCATTAGTAGGAACATCAAATACATTATAAACTACTGTTATTCTTCTATTTGGTGATAAGAAATCACCCCTTCTTACTATTCTAGAATAATCATAAAACTGTTCTTTCTGTCCCTTATCGAGAGTAAATCCATCACTAATGTTTAGATAATTACCCAATAAAACATTTACGATAGGACTAGTAATACCAGATTCTTGGAAAGAAGCTACCTCTCCTACTGTAAATTTATTTGAATTTAAATAAACAAATTCAATTTCAGTGGCTGAATTTCTACCAGTTAATTGGGCAACTGCTCCACTGTCAGCACCAATAATTTTTTCACCTATAATTGTATTTGTATTTAATCCCAATCCAGATATAAAGGTTAATCTGTCGAAAGTAGGATCTAAGGTGTTTAATGATTCATATACACCAACTACATTAACTACATCTGGAACATTCAAACAAATCTCTTTATCTTGAACTCTAGTTCCATAGAATTGACTTGTACTTAGTCCAGTAATTACTGTAGAGACACCAACAACAGTATTACTAATAGTCACCTTTTCACTTCTAACAAAATTCTTTTGCTTACTTCTTAATCCTACTTTTCTTACTGTTGAATTAAGAACAACATTACCTTGGCTAGTAAGTAATCCATCAATATCAATATGTCCTCCACCATTTGATGATATAAAATCACCACCATCAATAGCAGCAATAGTACTATTTGAGTAATGTATAGAATATCTTTCAGCATCAAATGGTTCATAAAATGAACTACTAAGACCAGTAGCACTAGCATCCACAGATAATTTTCCAACGTTACTGGTACTTTGATTGACCAGTTGTTTAGTTATTACTAAACTAGAATTTGACAAATTCAGATCAGAAACATCACTAGATCCTAATGGAGCATATAACCCTCCACCTTGATTACTAACTGTTTTACCTCTTAATTTTTTGAGAGATGTTTCGATTGTAGAACCAGGAAGAGTACCATCAGCAACCCCTATAACATCAGTAACTGCAGTAATAGTAGCAGTAGTTCCATCAGCAGAAACTGAAGCAACTTCTCCATAGGTTGCTGTTGATAAACCAGCTATAGAATAACTTACATAATCACCAATCCTCAGTCCTGTGAAATCGGCTCCGGTAGCAGAAGTCATTACACCACCAGAATTTATAGTTGCTTTATCACTATCTCTCCATCCCTTTATAGTCTTTTCTTCCATCACAACATCGGCAACAAAATCAGCAAAATATCCACTAACAATTGATGTATTATGATAAACGCTTACTACATCATTAAGTCCGAATGGCGTTACTACTATTAAAGTTCTCTTAAGTGATGGGTCTTCATTAAAAATAACTTCTTCACCAATCAAGAAAGTACCTGAAGTTTCTGAAAGGTATTTAACTTGAGTAGTGGCACCAGAATGAACTGCAACGTATCCTGTAGCACCACTCTTTAATCCCCTTACATAAGTACTATTAGGACAAAGAACATTAGATATTGGTGTACTAAATGCTAATCCAGTAAAAGTCTGAACATCAAATAGACGTAAATCCCATTCAGTAGAAGCACCAGTATATGGAGCATCACTTACATTAAATGAATATACCTTAGCAGTACCCCAAAAAGTACCATTCGCCGCAGATGTACTGTTTTTTCTTTGACCATATAGATTTACAACTGCATCAGCACTACCTAATGCCACAACAGGTGTTCCACTAACATTATTAACCTTAATTAAGCTTCCTATTTCCATAGAAGCTAGAGAACTACCAACAGCCCTCTTATCTCTTGGTTTATCAACATCTAATACAGTAGTTCCTGCCTTATCAACATCAAAACCTCTTACATAAGCCTTTCCTGATGAAACCTTTACGCACATTAAATCATCACTAGGAGTATTCAATTGTTCAGTTACTTGAGTTCCTAGATAAATTCCTTCATTAGAAATACCATCATTTAATGAATTTTTTAATTCAACACCAAAATTACCAACAGAATAATCTCCAGATTCTTCAAAAGTTCTCTTGGCAAAATAATCTTTAATTATAGAATATTGTGATTTATCTTGTAATTTCTTAATTTCACCACCATCAAGTTTTATTAATTCAACAAAAGTTTTGTCATTATAATCACTTAATGGTTTTTTAGCTAAAACTGTACTAATTTTTAATCTATCTGCACCTGGTGCGGCATAATTAGAATACCCTCTAGCAGTATCATATAAAGAATCATCTTCTTTAGCAGTAACAATTTCTTCTAAAATATTTAAACCAACCCTATATGAAGGTGTATTTGTATATGAATCAAGAACTATTTTATCTTGTGCTACATCTACAAAAGTACCTCTAATGAAATATACACCTGTTGTAATTCCAACAGCACAACCAATTGCTGAAGCTCCTAAAGATATAAGAGTAGCTACAGTATTTCCAGAATTAACTGCAGTATTTCCATAAACAAAAGACTCATCTGTTATTAATTCTTCACCATCTTCTAGTGTTTTTACTGTATTATCACCACCAGAACTTAAATATTTTACATAAAGTGTAAAATCTGTAACATCAGATGATGAACCTGCTAGAGCATAATTATCAACAGTTACAGTAACACCACTAGACTGACCTGTTAATCTTATCCCTTTTAGTTTATCTGCATATAATGAAACTGGAATTCCCTGATGACTATCATTTATCTTAATTGAATAGTATTCTGGATCATAATTAAGACTTCCAGGGATCACCATTGATCCTTCTTTGAAGATATGACTACCAAACGAAGACACTTGCTCCTGGAGCATTGTCTGAAGAGTAGTTAACTCTCTTGCTTGTACAGGATGTCCTGGTTTAAATAAGACCTTGTAAAAGTTATTATCCTTATCAAAATCATCATAATAAGGACTTATATTTAAATTAGTTTTCTGTGGCATTTTTCTTTAGAATTCCAAGATGATTTTAATGTCTTCTTTTTGTCTAGAATTACGTGAAATTAATGATCTATTGTTTAAATAAACAATTTCACCTGATCCTTTATTTATCTCAGGACTAGCAAGACCTGCTGAGAACTGAGTGTCTAAGCTAATAAGCTTATTTCCCGTGGGATTTGTAGTAATTCCAGAAAAATTAGTATCAATCGATCCAGAGAATCCACCTGGACTTGTTATAGCATTTGATGAAGATTCGAAGGGTACAACAGTAGACATAGTTGTAATTCCTGCAAAATCAGTCGAATCATTAGTAGCGGCATTATAAAATAATGACCTGTCACCCCAATACTTAAGAACCATAGTATCAGCATCATATGATGCTGTATATCCCTTAGCAGTACCTCCAGTTACAATCTGATTAATTTCAACTCCAACTGTTGGAATAGTTCCACTAGTAGAAGAGAATTTAATAGCATTCAAAGATGAAAACTGATTTTCAGTAAAGACTGAGGTTGATCCTATTGATGTTGGATTTTTTACAATACCAATCTGAGCAAATTTTGTATCTACTGGAAAATCTTTTGATGAATCATCAAATCTGGCATATACTAGAATCTTATCTGTCCCTAATTCTTTATATAAATCATGTCCATGTCCTTTAGAAGGTGGTATAATTGGAATTAGATTGGCAAAGGAACCTTGAGCATTATTGGCAATATTTTGATTAATTGATCCCAAATCAACTTGACCATAAGTATAACCGTTTCCACCTGCTGATACAATTGTTTTGGTTATTTTACCACTAACAACATCTACAACAACTTTAGCACCACTACCATCACCTAAGATATTAAGCTCTTGACCTAATCCACCAGAATAACCAAATCCTTGATCATCAATATAAACTGTTTTAATTTGATTATTATTGAGTGTAGCATCACCATTTTCCCTGACAGATTGTATTGGAGCATCAGTAGATGATGACCAGTCATTAGGTACAGAAATATAATCAGTAGAATCAAATTTGATAATATCACTAGGAGGTACTGTAAAAAGATACTTCCAGATATACCCATCACCACTTTCACCTGCTCTAGATGGTTCTAAATCAGTAAATAATGGTTCATCTTGTGAAGCATTACCTGTGGTTGAAATTCCAGAAGATCCATTTTCAATACAAATATAAACTTGGAAGTTCTTATTCATTACATAATAATTCGCATCATATAACCTAGATGATTTTGTTATAGGTGATTGATTTGAAATATTATAATCATGACGATACATTTCATATCTTGTTCCTACCGTCCAATTAACCCGTCTAATTAATCGTCTCACGTTAACACTAGTAACTTTCTTTCCAAAGATAGTAGTGTCACCTACATGGTCGAGATTATCAAAGCTGTCTACTGGATTTGGAAGATTTGTATTCCAAGTAGTAGTTCTACCAAAACCAACAATAGATGGATTTGGCAGTCCTAGAAAGATATAATAAGAATTTGCAGAATTCTCTACCGTCTCTACGAAATTGTTCGCGTTAAGAATTCTAAATTGATCGGTTACAATAGCAGCCATTATTACCAGTTTTTCCTATATTTATACTACAAATTCTTCCTTAAGGCACCAGTATCTCTTAATCCATAATCTCTTCTCTGAATTGTCGGGAATGTAGACAGTCCAGAATCAATAGTGAGTCCTGTTACGCCAATAGAAATAGGTGATGATGACCTAATGATATTACCAATAGAACCATGACCCCATAGTCTACCCCAAGAGTAATTCCCAACTCCAGTTATACCAGTTCCAACAGTATTAATACCGACTGTATTTATTCCTGAATGGACATTACAAGTAGCTATTCCAGTAGATGTATTAACATCACTGATATAGTAAATGTTGTCACAGTAGGTAGTACCTATTCCAACAACAGCAGCATCGGTACTATCAATAGATGTTATTCCATGTCCAACATTGGTATTAAAGACATGAATTGGATAACCGACTTCTAAACCTACCGCATTAGTAAGTGTAAATTTAAGAGCAAGCGTTGCTGCTCCAATACCAGTGGTTGTACCAATACCAGTAATAGCTCCAGCAGCTCCAGTTACAGTACGTATTTCATTAACATCTTCTACTCCACCTGTTGGTGTATAAGCAAGAACTTGTGGAGCAATAGTATATCCTAAACCTGGATTGGTTATCGTGATTGGAGTGGATAATGCTCCATTAGTAATCGTAACCGTTGCCGTAGCAGTAGATCCGATACCAACTCCAATTCTAGGTGGAGCACCAATTGAAATAGCAGTTGTTGATCCAACATATCCACTACCACCACTAACAATATTAAGTGATTGAACTGTACCACCAACAGAAACTGCAGTAATACTAGCAGCCTCTGGAGAATTGTTATCAACAATCAAAGCACCAACATTTTCAATAGCAATACTAGAATTATTTTCTTCATAATTGAAGAATTGTGCATCATCGACAAATATTTCGACACCAGTGGTTGATAGATTTTTTATAATTCTTGCTGTTGGATAAACCATAGACTCAATTGAATCTCTTGATTTATAAACATGTTCACCACCAAGAACCTTATCAGTTTTTTGCTTAGTCCAAGATAATGGTTTATATGTTGTTTCATCAATACCAGCACCAGTGTATAGGTTAGTTTCTATTTCATCAGAAGATGCTAAATTGTAAACTGTCCTTGGATCTTGTGATATAGTATTTGAATAATTGTTATTTCTATAAGATTGAACAACATCACCTGGTTTTATGGTTTCGTTTATATTGCTAACGATTACACTATCAGAACCAGTTGTTCCCCTATAGAAATATACTGAAACATTAGCACCTTTTTCTGGTGGAACATTAAATGTAAATGTAGTTCCTCCTTCAAACTCATAACCTTCTCCAGGATACTGAAGAACACCATTAATGAAGATCATTAATAAGGATGACAGATCTATTAATGAAGAATCTGGATCGTTATTATTAACTTCAAAACTAAGTAATTCGCTATTATACATTAATGGGAATCTAGTTCTAACTCCATCTTGCATATCTGCGATAGAGTCAATATAATCAAATTCACCAAAGTTCCATGAAGATAATGAATCACTAAATGTCTTAATAACAGTAAGTTCAAAATCACTTGTAATACGTGGAAGATGTCTATCTGTTACCAATCCAACAGGTTTAAATACGTCTCCATTCTTAAACCCATATCCAGTTCTACTAATATCAAACGTTGAAATTTCAAAAGCAGAAGGAATACCGACAGTTCTTGACGCTGGTAAAGTTACTTCACCTACAGATGTAGTAACAATTCCAACTAAAGTATGAATTGCGGAAGCAACATCAGCACAACGTCCTTGAGAATCAATTGTGATTGTAGTATCCTTAGATTGGGTTAAAGTTGTATAATATTCACTAGCAACACCCACATTAACTGTAATCTCATTTCCACTAACAGTACATGATAGATTAGTATTGTGAGCAGGATCTGTTGTACGAGGATATGAATGTTCAGTACGATGATTATCTCTAGAACATGTGAATGTCAAACCACTTGTAACTATTCCTACAGTACTGCTATTAGACGCATTATGTCCAGCAGGTAAAGTAAGAACTAAAGCACCTGTTGATTGGTTATAAGTAGCACCTGTAGGTGTTACTGCTCCAACGCCAGGAGAAGTTACCGTAACACTTCCTATACCAGAACTTACGAATGTATGAGCATAACGAGCACCCAATTCAGGTGATTCATTACGCATTACATCTGTTGCGACATTAGCAGCTTCTTTAAATGCATAAATTGTTTGTTGTTCTTCACCAACAATATGTGCTGCTGCTCCACCACTGATATAAAGACTTGCGGCATCATAAACTCTATGATTACCACCATATTCTAAGTTCCATTCAACAGATTTAAGTACATCTACAATATCATCCTTACAATCTTGATTATTACCAGTAGGAACAGAGAATCCCTTATAGTTGTCTAGCATTCTTCCTACAGCAATATCTGCGATGAATGCCCTATTTGCTTCAATAAGATTAGCAGCATCAGAAAATCTGTCTGCAGTTGGTTTTGAAGGTCCAACACCCAAATCTAATAATGTTCCAGTACCAGTTGCCGTAGTTGCTCCAAATCCAACTCTAGAAACGCCTGTTATTGGAAGGTTGTGATAGGTTGGTTGTGGGAAAATGAGCTCTGGATTAACGTAATTAGCACCACCATTGTTTACGGTAATTTCCAATCTTCCACCAGTTCCAGCAGGTGATATTCCAACAAACACACTAAAGGTAGTGGCAGTTTTTGCTGTTACTGCTACTTTATTGTTATAAGCAGGATCGTTTATGCGAGGATATTGATGTACGCTAGTATGTCCATCTTGAGCACATGTAAAGGCAAAAGCAGTTGTCGCAATTCCTACAGTACTTGTTGCTCTAGAAATAGCAGTAGCAGTAGAAGATACGAATGTATGTGCTGAAGGGTCAGATGACTTACCCACATCCATTGTAAATGTATCATTATCTACCTTTGTGATAGACATCCATTTCTTACTAATTGGATCAGTTAATCTTGGATATGCATGATTAGTAGCATTACTATCCTTAGCACAAGTAAATACCAAAGATTCGGTGGCAATATTAACCAAATCACCAGTACTAAAACCATGACCAGTAGCCTTAATACTCAATATACCAGTTGTAGGATTATATGTTGTTCCAGATTCTGCTTGATCAGTAGTTGGGGCAGTTAAACCATGACTACTCTTGGTTAAGCTTAAAATACCTGTTGATGGTGTATAAGTTGGTGTTCCTGTTGGAGTAAAGGCAGTACCACCTGTTGGAGTAATAGCATTAGTTAACGTACTACCACCAGAATTGAATTTATGAACATTATCTACAACAGTACCAGTTACAACAGCACCACTACCTGCTCCACCACCAGATCCAACACCAACACTAATTGTATGTGTATCTGCTGCAGTAATTGCTAATGTGGCATTATGGGCAGGATCACTTGTCCTAGGATAAGTGTGGTTAGTTGTATAATTATCTCTACTACAACTAAAGGTTAGTGAATTTGTAGTAATTCCAATAGTATTGCTAACTGTTAACCCATGATTAGGAATTGTTAGTTTTAATATTCCAGTATTAGAAGTATATGTGGCATCTGTAACGGTAAATGGACCACCAGCATTTGCTGTAATGGAATTAATACCAGCAGATATAAACTTATGATCATATGCTAGATCAGTTACACCAATAGAAACACTACCTCTATATCCTGAACCATATTTGGATGTTGTGAATCCTGTAATTGCTCCAGCACCACTTAGTGTTATATTAGTTACTGCGGCACCAACAAGAGGAGCAACACCTAATCCACCAGTAGATCCAAGTGATACAATTAGACCACCTCTTGGAAGTTGATTTAGGTTAACATCATCTAAACTCTTGATTGTTTCACCATTAACAGATGTAATACCTGTATATGTGATGCTACTAATACCAGATTGCTCACTAAATTCATAGTTATTTTCAGTATTATTAATTGTAGATGGTTTTTGGAATATACCATTCAATAACAAAAGTGAACTTCCAGTATCAATACCAATAGTATTAGCACCACCAACAGTTACGGTATAAGTGGAAGTAATTCCAGTAAATG
>PVBE012016788.1_pt1 | contig 14958 bp, 13 predicted proteins | sample 1631181 | NCBI WGS metagenome assembly PVBE01 (sample SAMN08397723, study PRJNA350692) | Marine metagenome, whole genome shotgun sequencing project. | isolation source: water | place: Pacific Ocean | collected 2012-04 | reverse complement strand
ATGATTTCTCCTTTACTTGATATATTTGCCTCTAGATTGAAGGGTAATCCTTTTTGGGTGCACCAACTGTTACAATGGTACCACCGTTCATTACGACACTACCTGGGATGGTGCCAAAGGTCATATCGAACGAGGCGAGTATGTCGAGGCGATTGAGATCTACAAATACTTCATTATCAGATATGCGGATGACGCCAAAGCTGTCGAATACGCAAATGCCTATATTGGGGATACCTGTCGTTCTTTGCCAACTATGCTGCTAATCATATTAACTGTCAAAATATTCGTCAATAGATTCCTTCATTGATTCAGGTTTATACCAGCCTTGATTGACAAGAATCCTTCCATCTGTATCTATGAAGTAGGCAATGTCTGGCGCAGGTCCGTAAGTACACCAGACCGCATTATCCATTTCGTCGATCAACACAGGAATTGTCAGCCCAAGTTCTTGAACCATTTGAGTAGATTGAACAACTCGTTCTTCATAGTTTGTCGGCTGTGCCAGAGGATTACCCTGTTTATCGGTACTGGCCGAAGTTATCCACACCTCTCCTGTATAAGGACAAGCCGACCCGACCGGATGGGCCTCAACAACATAGACGACAATGAATTGCACCTTGCCTTCATAGTGAGCCTGCATAGCCTCGGTGGCAGCGACCCGCTGCCTGAAAGGTGGTCACGTAAATGAGCCGAAGACAATCACGACCGGTTTGTCAACCAATAGCTGGGACAATCGATATTCGGTCCCCTCGGTATCTTTGAGAGTAAAGTTCAGGGCTGTTCGCCCGACTTGCAATCCGACATTGTTGAAATCAGTCTGGCTTTCGGAGAGTTGACAGTTCCTGCTCAACTCCCCCAAGAGAGGCGGTTCGGAGGTTTCATTTGCATCACTTTGAGCAGAAGTAGAATTTAAAGTGGTTGTCTGCGTTGGCAATACTTCCTGAGGAGTCTCCGTTGACTCTGATTCTGATTCCAACGTCGATACTGTCCCAGCACAGCCAAGCAGAACTGATAGGGAGCAGGAGATCACTGCAAAGATTATTATTCTTTTCATTACTGATGCCGTGATGGAATAGTCAAAAAGGACACTGGTTGTCCAATCTTGGTGTCAGTTCCCCCTCAATAGCTTTCAAGGGTGCCAAGACAATAAAGGTGCACCAAACCTTTAAGTCACAGCATCCTCAGAACAAGGAGGAACGAGTGTACCTTCTCTACTACAACAGTGGCAAGACAAATATTCAATGATACTGAACTCACGAAGCTCAAATCTTCATGGCATCATAATCTGAAATGCACTCCATTTTCACAACTATGTGGGCATTATACCACGATTTTGAGATTAAACGGCATCATGGTATTGTGACTACGCACTGAAGAATGTCTGGCACTGCCGCCGGGTGGTGGTCGATGCTACCGGGGTCGACCAGCCGGTGAGTTCCTTTCTGAGGAAGGCGCTGGGCTCAACGGTGGTCCCTTTTACTTTCACCCAGCACTCAAAGTCGGAACTGGGTTTTGAGCTGTTAGCGGCCGTTAATTCAGGCAGATTGAAAATTTATGCTGGAGATGGTTTCCCCGAATATCGGCAGTTCTGGTTCGAGATGGAGAAGGCCAGAAGCCAGTACCGCCCCAGCCAGACGATTAATTTCTTTGTTGACCCGGCCCAGGGGCACGACGATTTCCTGATGAGCCTGGCTTTGGTGCTTAAGGCCTCCGAGCGCTATTCACTCCGGGGAGCGAGGGGCAGGTCTGTTTGACACCGCCTTGCCAGTAGCTATAATATGGGCTTGCCGAAGTTTTGTTGAACAGGAGCTCGCGTTATGGCAGAAACGAAGAAGGTAGCCGTTATCGGTTTCGGAACAATCGGCTACGGTGTGGTGGACCTGCTTTATCATCGGGGTATTACCGGCTTGGAACTGGCCAAGGTGGTCGATCTTGATATTACCACGGAACGTCCCGTCAAGATACCCCCGGAATACCTTTTCACTGACTGGCGCCTCGTGATCAATGACCCGGAAATCGATTTCGTGGTCGAGTTGATAGGTGGTATTGAGCCGGCCAGGAGCATAATAACTGAAGCCTTGAAGCAGGGGAAAGATGTGGTCACTGCCAATAAGAAACTGCTGGCTAAGGATGGAGAAGGTATTTTTGAACTCGTTTCATCTTTGAAACGGCGCGTCGGTTTCAGGGCCAGTTTCGTCGGTGGTCACTCTTTGATACATGAGCTCGGCCAGGCAGGCACGGCCGCCAAGAATTTCAAAAGAATCTATGCCATACTGAACGGCACCTCCAACTACTTCCTGTCGGCCATGTCAAAAGAGAGCCGAGGATTTGAAGAAGCCTTGAGGGAAGCCCAAGAAAAGGGCTTTGCCGAGAGTGACCCCTCGGATGATATTGATGGTAAGGACACCGAAAATAAAATTCGCATCCTGCTAGGCCTCATCAGTAATTCCTACCGCTCAGCCGGTCCCTTTCCCGTCGAAGGGGTCCGGGATATCACCCTCCAGGATATCCAGTATGCCAATGAGTTGGGCTATTCGGTCAAACTGGTCGGAGTGATTGAGCAAAAAGAAGGCGTCTTCAATGTGGCGGTACATCCGGCCCTGGTGCCCAGGGGATCCTTGCTGGGCTCAGTTGACGGAGCCTACAACGGTACCGAACTTGAGGATGAGTACGGGATCGTATCAGGTCTGGTGGCTCCCGGGGCCGGGACTTATCCCACGGCCGACGCGGTTATCAAAGACCTGCTGGACATCGCTGAAGGCCGGACCCTTCCGATGCCGGATTCATCAGAGGCTATAACCCTGGGGGCTGCCGGGGCCGTCGAGAGGCGATACTACCTGAGGTTCAGTGTCGTTGACCAGGCTGGTGTCCTGGCCCGGATTACCGATATTTTCTGGAAGTACAATATCAGTATCGCGGCCGTCATTCAAAAGGAATCGGCTGCCAAAGAGTTTGTCCCGGTGGTGGTGACTACCTATCTGGCTAAAGAGGACGACGTCCGTGCGGCAATCGAGAAGGTAGACAAACTCGAGGTAGTTAAAGCCGGGACCAAAATCATTCGCCTGCTCAGTTCCGGCATGTAGGCTATTAGTAGTAGGCGGTCTTTCTGCCCATCCAGAAGGCAAACACGGCCAGCAGCAGGGCTCCAATGCTCATCAAGACATATATCCAGGCCTGGGAGAAGGAAAAGCCAGTGCCGATGTGGAATGTCCCGGTGCCTGACCAGGGGCTCTCATTGCCGGCACCATCGGTGGCTCTTACCCGCCAGTGGTAGGGGGCTTCCTCGCTGACCGATTGCAGTCTATCCTCGGCACTAATGGTGTATTCGGACAGGTCGAGCCCCGTTTGCTCCAGCACCATGGATGATGAGGAGAAGTCAGGACTGGTGGCCAGCTGCAGACTGTAGCTCACCGGCAGGCTGTCGTCGGTCACGTCCGCCCAGTCGAAAACAGTTTCCGGCTCGGCTTTGATGCCCATCTCCGGTGCCAGCTGGGCCGGGGTGGCCGGGGGCGTTGATTCCATGGTAAAGGCAAAGTTTCCTTCATTGGTGTTGTCACTGACCCTTATGGCGTATTGCCCGCTGGGGCCAGGGGGGGCTTCAAAAGTGGCCGAGAAAGTTCCTTCAGCCGTTACTGGGGTGGTAGTTATCTGACTGTCATCGTATTCAACGGTCACCAGACCATTGGGAGTATAGCCGCTGCCGCTAACCGTGATCTCGGACCCGATGTGCCCCGGTGAAGTCGGGCTGGTCTGGGGGCTTATGGCGCTGGTAACGATTGCCTCGACGGAAAAATTAGCCTGTTTGGCATTGGTGCCGTCGCTGGCTCTGATTCTGTAAGTGCCGACGGTCGGCACCGGCGTAACAAAATTGGCCACGAAGCCGCCGTTGGAGTCGCTGGTAGTGGTGGCAACAGTCAGATTGCTGGACGGCGTCACGTCGAAAGTGACTGTTATCGGCTTGCCGGGTAAAAAGCCTCCGCCGGTTACGGTGACAGTCGTGTCCTTGTTTCCCTTGACGGGGCTGGTCGTGAAGGTGGTAGCGGTTATGGTAAAGTTCGATTCAAGCGAGTTGGTGCCGTCATCCGCTTCAACCACGTAAGTGCCGTCAGGTAGTGAAGGTGCCCCAAAGCTGGCCGAAAAGCTGCCCTTCTGGTCGGCTGCCGGCTGGACCACGGTTTTAGTATCGAAGATGACGGTCACGGTAGCAGCGTCGCCGAAGCCGGTGCCAGCCACCGTTATGGAAGTGCCGGCCGTGCCAGATGCCGGAGATGAGGTCATTGTCGGTCCGACGGTGAAGGTTGCGGTAGCCGCCGCCCCCGAACTGGCCCCGGTGACGGTTATGGCGTGCCCCCCGGTGGCGCTCAGCGGGACCAGGATATTGCTGACAAACCCGCCGCCGCTGTCGGAAGCGGTAGCCCCGCTTTCGATATTCAGGGTGGTGCCGTTATAGGTGACGGTTATGGCCTCGCTGCTGCCGTAGTCCTGGCCGGTAATCTTGACCGCCGTACCCACTGTCCCGCTCGTAGTGTCCAGTGAAATAGCCCCGGTCGCCTCCACTACGAAGGTGGTGACAGCCAGTATTTGGGTGCTGGTTGAATAGGTAGCGTAAATGTAGTAGGTGCCGCTGTGCACTTTCTCGGTGGGGTTTTCACCATTAGCCAGGGTAGCAGGTATTTCAACGCTTCTGTCAATCTCGCCAAATGCATCAGCTGTGACTGCGCCCAGGTACTTGTAATCTTTGACATCGGTATTAATTCGGTCGCCGGTCGTGAATGCCTCGTTTGAAAAATAGAGGTAGATGTTAAAAGTTGATGTAAAGCCGAAGCCAAAGACATCAATATCCTCTCCGATCTTAGCCGAAATCGGGACCGTCTGAAGGCCAGACACGGCTAGAACCGGAGTTGCCGGCAGGGCGGTGACTAGTAGGCTGACAATTGAGGCGATAGCTAGAATCCGAAAGATCTTGGTGATTTTCATCTGATAAGTTATTTGGAGATTTCCTTATCTGTCGCTCTGATGCCTAATAATAAGGCTAGCCGCCGTATCCTGTCAACAAGAAATACCCGCCGGACAGTTCGCTAATTTCAGCAGCCCGATAGCGATGGACTTGTAAAAAGCGGTCACTTTTGAAGCGAAACCTCGTTGACAGCATACACTAAAACGTGTAGAATCCGGATATGGATAACCGTTATCAGGCTGGCCGGAAAGACTGGGATAGCCGGCACATCAGGGCATTAAGGAGCCACCTGGGTCTGACCCAGCGTGAGCTGGCCGATAAACTGGGCACCCGCCAGCAGACAATAAGCGAATGGGAGATTGGACTGTATAAACCCAGAGGAGCTTCGGCCACCGTTCTTTCCATGGTTGCCGAAAGAGCCGAGTTCAGATATGAGTTCACCCTGCCAAAAAACGAAGAACATTGACATCATACACTGAAACGTGTAGGATGTTTACTTAGATAGCAAAAGCGGCCGCCGAGCCGCTTTTATCAGGCCGTTTATTACACGGTAGCGTGTTAGTAATCAACAATTTTGCAGCTCAGGAAAGAACGTTTCCTGTCGGTGATTGAAGTGAGCATGGTACCTGACAAAATTTCCGAGGTCCAACTGGTAAAAGTCTGGCAGAGCCAATCGCTGGATAAAGACGGGCTGACCACTAAGGACTCTGGAGACGGCGACTCAGAACAATACACCGGATGAGGAGTGGCTGGTGCGGGTGCAGACTTTGCTACTGGGGGCAGCCGGACTGCTGCCCGGGCCGGGCAAGGAGGGCTCTCCGGGCAATAGAACGGAAGTAAGACAGGCCGAGGAACCGGAGGGTCGGGGGACTCCCTCCCGTCATACCCGGGCGATGTCTCCGGAAGCCTGGAACCTCTTCAAAGTCAGGCCGAATAATGCCCCATCCCGCCGTTTGGTGGCGATGAGCTACCTGCTGCTGCGCTAGCGGCAGAAGGGATTGCTTGAAGGGTTGCTTGGCTTGTTAAGGGAAGATCCGCCGAACCGGGCTTACCCCGGGTTGAGAAAGGGGTTGATGGTCACCACTGAAGGCGGTTGTGGAACCTGTTTTGAGCTCGATGCAATTGGCGGCACGGGCCTGCAGACTCTTCTGGGTGCCGGACGAGCCTCCGAGATTATCGTGAATATACTCCTGCCCTTCACTTTTGCCTGGAGTCGGTCTGCCTCCCGGCCGGAACTGGGCAGCAAAGCCTTTGAGCTTTACCGCTTTCACCCCGGGCTGGCGGTGAATTCGGTGGTAAAACATATGGCCCGGCAGTTCGGTCTGAGTGGCAGCCTGGTCAACTCGGCCCGGCGTCAGCAGGGCTCATCCACATCTACAAGAACCGGTGCAGCCAGGGCAGGTGTGCTAAATGCTCCTTAGGCCAGTTTCAGGTTGGGGACGACGTCAAGGTTCAGGCTGTCGGTCAGGCCGGCCCGGAAGCGGAAGTAGCCGCAGGCGGCTATCATGGCGGCGTTATCGGTGCACAGTTCCAAGGGAGGAATCAATACGGGTAGGGGTGAGGCTTTGACCAGGCGCTGGCGAAGCAGTGCGTTGGCGGCCACTCCTCCGGCCAGCAGGATTTGTTTCACCGCGTGCTCTCTGGCTACGGCTACCGTTTTAGTCACCAGAACGTCGACCACGGCTTGCTGAAAACTGGCCGCAGCCTCGGCTCTGCTGGCTACTTTGCCCTCCTCCACCAGACGCAGTAGGGCTGTCTTGACACCGCTGAAACTGAAGTCGTTAGTTCCCCTAAGCCAGGCGCGGGGCAGTTGAATCGAAGCGGCCGCCGTGGCGGCGGCCCGCTGGATGGCTGGCCCTCCCGGATAGCCCAGGTCCAGTATCCGGGAGGCTTTATCGAAGGCTTCGCCGGCGGCGTCGTCCCGTGTCCGTCCTAGTAGAGTATAGTCATGGTGGCCTTTCATCAGCACCAGGTCGCTGTGTCCCCCGGAGACGATCAGGCAGACCAGGGGAAAGACCGGGGCCGAATCAGGACCCGGCCCCTCCAGCCAGTTGGCGTAAATATGGCCTTCCAGGTGATTGACCTCGGTTAGGGGCAGGCCGCGGGCCAGAGCGATGGCCTTGGCCGCATTTACTCCCACCAGTAATGAACCGGCCAGTCCGGGACCGGCGGTAACGGCCAGGCCATCCAGGTCACTCCAGGTTACTTCAGCCCCAGCCATGGCCTGCTCTATTACGGGAATAATGGCCAGCAGGTGCTGACGGGAGGCCACCTCGGGAACAATTCCCCCGTATCGGGCATGGATTTCCAGTTGGGAGGCGATCCGGTTAGAGAGAATAGTGACTCCATCTTCGACTACGGCGGCGGCAGTCTCGTCACAGGAGGTCTCAATGCCCAGAATTTTCATACCCCTGAATTATAGCATAGCTCCGGAGGGTAGAATAATCGAGGTATTGTTCGGTTCCGGTTGTCGGTGCCAGTATCAGCCATTGATACCGGATCATGTTGGTCGGCTGCACGAAGGTCTATCTCTCTACTAGACCTCCTTATGCTTCCACCGGCCCATCCGGAAGTATATGGCGAAGAAAGTTCCCCTGGCAGCCAGAGCCCCGATGATTGCCCACTGAACCCCATACGGGCCGATACCGCTGACTTGAGTTAGAAAATAGCCCAGGGGAAATTGCACCAGCCACATCGACAGCAAGGTAGCCAGCATAATCGGAAACGTATCGCCACTGCCCTCAACACACATGCTCAACACAACAACCACCCCGAATAACAGGTAACTCACTATTTGTATTCTGAGAAAAGTAGCCGCCACCTCAACCAGGTCCGGCTCGGTACTAAAAATGCTGATTACCCCCTCAGCCCAAAACCATACCGCCACTGAGACAATCATCGCCGCAGCCGTATAAAAACCCATCGCCAGCCAGCCACTCCTCTCGGCCCGGTCAGACTGGCCTGCCCCCAGATTCTGTGCGGCCAGAATACCGGTACTCCGGCCTAAAGAAGACGCCGGATTCATGATAAAACCCGCGATTCTTCGCGTTAGTTGGTAAGCTGCCAGGGCAACAGTGCCAAAGGGGGACACGAACCATACCAGTACCAGGTACGGAAAAGTTCTTTGTATTCCCGTTATGGCAGAAGGAATACCCACTTTCACCATTCGCCATATGATGCTCCTGTCCAGATGGAAATTTCTCAAGGTTGGCTTCAACTGAGTCCTCCCGCTAAAGAGGAACCACAACCCCAGGCCACCCCCCAGCGCTTGGGAAATAACATTGGTCAGGGCAGCACCGCTTACGCCGAGACGTGGGAATATCCACCAGCCGAAGATGAGGAACGGGACCAGCACCACGTGAAGAAGCCGGTAAAAGACTGATATCCTCATCGGTGTCACCGAGTCTCCGGATGCCTGCATTGAGGACTCAGAAATCCTCAGCATGGACATGGTTACCATCCCTGCCAGCATTATTCGCATGTAGGCCGCCCCTTCGGTGAGAACTTCGGGAGCCACCCCAAAGACTCCCAATATCTGCTCGGTAAAGAGGAGGCCCACCGTTACCGAAAACACAAAGAAGGCACCGCTGATGACGAAGGCTTGCTGCATGACGTGATTGGCACCCTCGGTATCACCCGCCCCGACAAAGCGGGATACCATTACCCTCAAGCCTGTAAAGAGGCCCATCCCCAGAGAGCTCATTATCTGGACGACCATACTGGAAACACCGACTCCGGCAACGGCCGCCGACCCCAGCTTCCCTACCCATATCATATCGATAGTGGGTCCCATCATACCCAGGCTCTGGCTAACGATTATTGGCCATGAGAAACCCCACAGGCTCCCCCCGACGCTACCTTTTGTCCAGTCTCTTCTGGGTGTCGTGCTACTCATCGTAACCTGTCACAGCTTTTTGGTCCCCTTTGTATGATCAAAAGGGCTCTACCCATCGTTTAAGCTAACGATGTATGGAACCCATTGATTCCATCCTCTTTCCTCTCAATAGGAAGAAAAGGATAAATCATACATTATGACTGAGTTTAGTCCCCGAATGGAAGGTTGTCAATTATTAAGGAGAACGCTCTGACGACATCTTACCGGCAGATTGTTTATCACTTTCTCGCCCCGGCGCCGTGAGCACAGGCCTATCAAACTTCAAATATCGAATGACCCGTGCATACCGCGTTGACTGGCAAGAACCAGATGTGTATACTACTTTCTACCGGAAATATTCAGGTCAAGGAGGCATACAAAATGACCTACGGCACGGGTAAATACACTTACGAACTGGTTGACGGTTGGGCAAAATGTCCTGAAGGATGGTCGTTCACCGATGTTGGCGGAGTGTCCATAGATTCCCAAGACAGAGTGTACATACTAAGCAGAAGCCAACGCCCGATTTCGGTTTTCGATCGTGAGGGTAATTTCCTGACATCTTGGGGGGAAGGATTCTCCAGGCGCGCTCACGGTACTTATATTGGTCCTGACGGGTCCGTCTACGGCACAGACGATGGCACCCACATAGTAACCAAATTCAGCTCCGATGGTGAATTGCTGCTAACATTGGGCAAAAAGGATCAGCCCTCGGACACCGGTTACGTACTGGGAGACCTGGCATCGATAGCACGAGGCGGACCTCCTTTCAATCGTCCGACCGGTGTGGCTCTTTCTTCATCGGGCGACATCTTCGTGGCCGATGGCTATGGCAACGCACGGGTACACAAGTTCAGCCCTGATGGTACCCTGCTCCTCTCCTGGGGAGAACCGGGTGACGGCCCCGGCCAGTTCAGACTCGTCCACAACGTCTGGGTGGATAAACAAGACCGTGTCTGGGTCTGCGATCGGGAGAACAGCCGAATCCAGATCTTCGATGCCCAGGGCGAGTTCCTCGACCAGTGGACTGATGTTATCAGGCCGACCGATATGTTTATCGACGACGAAGATACCGTGTATGTTTCTGAGTTGGTCCGGCGGGTGAGCATATTTACCATCGATGGCAAGCTACTGGCCCGCTGGGGTACCGGGCTGGTAGTTGAAAAATCAACTGACGGACAGGAAAAAAATCCTACCCTGTTCGTTGCTCCTCATACCATAGCTGTTGATTCGAGGGGGGATCTTTACGTTGGCGAGGTCGTTATGACCATGGGCGGAATCGACCGGGGCCCCAAGACCATACAGAAGTTCGCCAGAACCAGTTAGGTAGCACGCCGGGTTGGTAGCATGGACGCCATTCTGTCCCGATAAATGGGGGCCACCTCAGCCTGCTGTCCGCAAATCGCTTTTCTCTTCTAATTTCCCCCGAAATACGGTTGTCTTTTTTCCGCGAATGCTCTGATTCCCTCTCTACTTTCGCTGGAGGTGGAGTCGTCTCTTGGGATAGAGCCGATATACTCTAGGGTAGATTCCAGATCCATATTCAGGCCGTCATAAATAGCCCGTTTGATCTTCCGGATCGTTGCCGGAGGACCATTTGCTATCTTCTCGGCCAAGTCCCAGGTAGCGCCCTCCAACTCGTCATGGGGGACGACTGTGGTTACCAGACCTATGCGCTCTGCTTCTTTTGCATCGATCATGTCCCCGGTCAATAGAAGTTGACAGGCTTTATCCACCCCAACCAGTCTTGGCAAGAAGAAGGTGCCTCCCTGGACCGGCATTAGCCCTCTCTTGATATATATCTCTGAAAACCTCGCCACGTCGGACGCTATCCTGATATCGCAGGCCAGGGCAATATCGAGTCCTCCCCCAACCGCCACCCCGTTTATTGACGCAATTATCGGTTTGTCGCATTTCTGCAAAGGTAAAGATAGCCAGTTCAGCCTTGAATGACCTCCTCCTCTATTTTTTGCCCCGGAATCTTGTTCGGGTCGTTGTTCGCGACGTTCCGCCATACCGCTAATATCAGCCCCGGCGCAGAAAGCCTTGCCGGCCCCGGTAAGAATCAGTACTCTCACTTCATCGTCTTTCACCGCGTCCTCCAGTGCCGTATACATACCTTCTACTATTCCGGGAACAAGTGCATTCATTTTATCCGGCCTGTTCAAGGTTATAGTAGCAATCCCACTTTCCTTGGTGTAGAGAATGTCTTGAGAATCCATTTCCGTATTTCCTCCTGCCTTCTCTGGTTCCTTTCATCAGCCCTTTGATATTGATGATTATAGGTAAAACATCAACGAATTACAACCGGAGTCAGGGTAAGCCAAAACAGTTGCAGCTCCTATTCGAGCACCTTCTCACTCGGTACCCGGCATCCGATGATGTGGCTGGACGAGGGGGAAAATCTGCTGGTATTTGGAACGGTACAATGCTAAGGGGAGCTGTTTCCAGCCCCCCTTATCTCGTTAACCCTGATTTTAGCTATTGAGCGGTTTTGCCTTTCGGTAAAATCCTATCGCCAGGCGTCGATGCTGTAAGACGGACCGTGACCGCCGCCGAATCGTAGGGAAGATGTTTCCTGGCAATCGCAGACAATTATGCAGTAATTTTCAAAGGGGTCGTCCCCTCCGGCCGGTACCATATAATCATCCTCTAGTTCTCTCCAGTGCTTGCCGGAAGTCTTTTCTATCCCCATCCAGCCATTTGTGGTTAGATCAGGACCGCCCCGCATCCGGTATGTCTTTACCGGCTCAAAGCTCTTCTTCCACATGTGCTCATATATCTCTTCTTTGGACTTGAAACCAAAGTCCTTCAGGTCATGAGCCATCTGGGGAACAAAGACCAGGGTGACACCTCCCTCATGAGTTCTCCAGATGCCGTCGATAATATAATCGACATAGTTGTGGGGTCCTGGTATGCCCTTGACATCGAGGAATCTGGCTAAGGCCCCGTGACCGCTCTTCTGAAGGGCACGGTATCCGCCCGGCGGGTGTTCCTGTCCCATCCCCCATCCGCGCGGTCTGGTGACCATGATGATGCTTTCATCTTTCCGGTAGCCGAGCTCTTCGTTTAAGCCTTTCCAGCCCTCCGGTAATGCTTCTGCGTACTCGGCAAATATGAAGCCACCATTGGTAATCGGACTCCCAAAACCGGTCGATATTGTGGTTACGCTTTCTATATACCCACCCAGGTTGCGCAACATCAGACTGCCGACGCGGCCGATGGTCTTGTTGGCCGGGTTTCCGGGATTGAACATACCGTAGCTGACATTCATCCCTATCTCTTTGTAGATGGGACCGCTGACGATGAACGCGCCGCCGCCACCCCGCCCGTCAGCGGTGCCACCCCCGGATTCGGCAATGGCCAGCACTACCGGGAAGTCCTTCGGCTGACAGCCGGCCATCACTGCATTGACCGCCACTTGCTCTACCGTAGCTGTCCTGTACATCGGCATGAACATCACCGGCTGGCCCTTTTTCAACTTAATCCTTCCCACACCGGACCCTTGCCCGCCCATCTCCATATCACGCTGGATGGTTATCAACTCATCCGGTTTGTGGCTGGTGCCGGCCAGCATCCTCTCCACTCGCTCTTCGGTGGGGATGACTATCGGCAGGCCATCCGTGTACTTGGACCAGGGAGCATTGAGTATCCCGGGAATAATCTCGGTCTGCCGGTAAAACTCTTCGGCTTCCTCCAGTGTGCCTTCGAAGAGTATCCTCGGATGATCGGGCGCCCACCGGCCGCTTTCCTTCTCCCGCTCGGTCAGAGGATCGGTGAGAGCTTCAATCAGCGGCTCAAACCAGTTGTCCACATCCTCCGGTCCCGGCAGGGTCCGTGAAGCTTCGATAAATCTCAGACTGGGGACGCCGTACAACGTTAGATCATGCTTGACCTTTTCTGTCTCTTCGGTGTGGTCAATGAGTACCGTCGGAATACCGGCTTTCTCAAGTTCTGCTAAATAAGGCAACTGCCTGTTTACTGCCCCATGTCACCAGCAGACCCCCAGTATCACGGCATCGGTCGTCTTCCTTTCCTCTTCTGATAACCGGAGAGGAGTAGGTGTGTACCCTTTCTTGACCGTCCAGTTGACATTGGGATAATCACCCTTCAATCTTTTCTCCAGGGGTATGGTGATATCCGGCTCTCCACAGATACTGAAATGAATGGTTTTTCCATCGAGTGAATTCAAACGCGGTGCCAGGGGAAATGTATCCACCGCGGCTTGGGTACCAACCGGGTTGAGACACTTGTACTTTTTTTCCGTTTCTGCCATTTCTACTCTCCTTGGATTAATTCTGCCATTTAGTCCTGACTACCCACTTCTCTTCTCACCTATCACCCCTTCGACTGCCAATTTCCTGTCTCAAATCAAAAAGCGAGTCAGGTCTTACCGCCAGGCGTCTATACTGAAAGACGGGGCAGCGGCATTACGACCGCCGCTGAGGGTAAGGACTACTTCCTCCGGTCCACCGGCGACAATGATACAGCAGTCAAAGGGGTCTCTAACGAGAGGTATCATATAATCGTCGTCCAGTTCTTTCCAGTGCTTCCCTGAGGTTGGTTCTATCCCCATCCAGCCATTGGTCAGAAGGTCAACCCAAGAGCGGTTCCGGTATTCTTTCAGCGGTATATAACTCTGGCTCTGCAACCATTTGTATACCAGTTCTTTGGACGTAAAGCCATAGTCACGTAGGTGTTTGGCCATCTCGGGGACCATGATAAAGGTCCGTCCTCCCTCACCGGCAGCCCAGAGGCTGTGGGCGTGGAACTCCAGGAAGTTATGCGGGCCGGGGATACCCTTGACACCAAGACGGCGGGCTATGCCTCCGTGGCCGCTCTTCTGAAAAGCCCGGTACCCTCCCGGAGAGAACTGGCCGCCGAAGTTGGTCTGTATGCCCGACGCACCCATGACCACGACAGCGCTTTCGTCTTTCTCGAAGCCGTGTTCCTCATTCAAGCCTTTCCAGCCTTCGGGTACCCCATCCGCGTTCTCGGCGATGCACATGCCACCCCTGTTGAAGGGTCCACCCATGCTGGCATGCATCCGGTTTACGCCCGGGACAGCCCCGCCGAGATTGATCGCCATCAGCTGGCCGCAACGGCCGATGGTCGAGTTGGCCGGGTTCCCCGGGTCCAGGAATCCGTTGCCGGTGTTCATCCCTACCTCTTTGGCGAAAGGACCACTGACAACGATCAACACGTTGTCGCCATTGAGTCTCCCTGATTCGGCAATGGCCAGGACGGCGGGCAGGTGCTCCGGCTTGCATCCGGCCATAACGGCGTTGACAGCCACCTGCTCTACGGTAGCTGTCCTTTTCAGGGGTTGGAAACGTACCGGTTCACCCTTCTTACCCTCTGCTCCTTCACCTGGTATATCCATAGAGCGGATTACCTTGTCGGACTGGTAGGTTATCAACTCATCCGGTTTGTGGCTGGTGCCGGTCAGCATCTCTCTTACCCGTTCCTCGGTGGGGATTCTTACCGGGAAACCATCGGTGTAAATTGCGATAGGGGCATTGAGTGGCGCGGGGATGTGCCTGGTCTGCTGGTAAAAAGTATCGGCTTCATCAAGAGTTCCTTCAAAGAGTACCCTTGATGTTGGCGGAGCCCAGGTGGTGCTTTCCTTTTCCTTTTCGGTCAGGGGTTGCATCAGGGCTTCAAGAGTGGACTCAACAAAGGAATCAACATCTTCCGGCCCGGGAACAAAACGCGATGAGGAAACATACCGTATGTTGGGAGTACCGGCAGCCCTGGCTGTCTCCGTGTTCATGTCGACCACGTCCTCAAAGGTTACCAGCACCGTCGGAATACCCGCTTGTTCGAGTTGAGCTGTATAGGCAGCCTGCCTATATGCGGCGCCGCTTCACCAGGATACCCCTTGTATCACGCCATCAGCCGTTTTCTTCTCCTCATCAGATAACGGCACCGGATTGATACCATACGTTTTCTTTATTCTCCAGTTCACATTGGGGTACTCACTCTTCAGCTTCTTCTCCATGGGAATAGTGATATCGGGCTCACCACAGATACTGAAATAGATTTCCTTGCCGTCAAGTGAGTTAAGACGTGGGGACAGTGGAAAAACCTTCACCGGATCCTGGATGCCAACCGGACTCAGACATTT
>PVBE011917183.1_pt1 | contig 14959 bp, 18 predicted proteins | sample 1631181 | NCBI WGS metagenome assembly PVBE01 (sample SAMN08397723, study PRJNA350692) | Marine metagenome, whole genome shotgun sequencing project. | isolation source: water | place: Pacific Ocean | collected 2012-04 | reverse complement strand
GGCGGTCGGGGTGGCGAAGGGCGCGGCGGCGGCGGCGGCGGTGGGCGGTTTGAGGGATCTGGGACCGGCGGCGTCGGCGGGCGCGGTGGCGACGGCGGGCGCGGCGGGCATGGTGCGGGCGGCGGAGGTGGACCGTCGGTGCCGGTGCTGTGCCTGGATGGTGCGGCGCCGCGGGTGGAGGGCGCCCTGTTGGTTCAGGCGGCGGGGGGCGCGGGAGGCGCCTCGAACGGGAACGCGGGTCCCGCGGGGGCTTCGGCGCCCTCGGTGGGGTGTCCGTAATCCGGCGCCGCCGTCACTCGTTGTGGGTCCCAGCGCTGGCTTCGGTGGTCTTGCTTGTCGGGTGCGGGGGGGATGAAGGCGGCTCCGCGCTGGCCCCGGAGGGGGGCGAGGGGGAAGGCGAGGCGTCGCCGGGAGGCGAGGGGTCGGAGACGGATGGAGGGGACGGGGAAGGTGAAGCGCCGTGCCCGGAGGGCAACCGGTCGGCGGATGGCGAATGCCAGCCCAGCCAAGGTCTGGGCGAGGGTGAGGGGGAAAGCCAGGGTGAGGGCGAGGTATCGGAGGAGGAGGGACCCATCGGGACCGACGACGGAGACGATCACTCTGAAGATCAAGGCCAGGGCGAGGGCGAGGGTGAGGAGGGAGGCCAGGGCGAGGGCGAGGATGAGGGGGGAGGCCAGGGCGAGGGCGAGGGTGAGGGGGGAGGCGGAGGCGAAGGCGAGGGGGAAGGTGAGGGCGAGGAGGTGGAGGATCCGCCTGGGCCTCCGTGTCCCGGACCGGGGGTCTGTGATCCCGACGTGGCGGTGGTGGAGGGGCGGCTCTCTGCGCTCGACGAGTGCCGGTTCGGGTTGAAGGCGCCCGTGGATTGGGCCGGTGGGGAAGCGCTGGTGGAGGCGCTCGTAGGGGAGCTGGGCGTGGTCGGGTGGGCGGAGGTGCTCCAGCATCTCAATCGGCGGACCAAGCGTGCGGGGGTGACGAATCGGACCGCGATCCCGCAGTTCGCCGAGGGCTACACCTGGAACTCGGGCGATGACGACGTCGCCTACTGGTATCCGCAGGGGATCACGGGGTCTTCGGATGCGTCGGCCGATGAGCTGATCGCCGGGCGACGGCTGACCCTGGTGAGCTGGTACCACAAGGACGCCGAGGGTGGCGGGGCGCAGCGCGGCGTGCGGGTGAGCGTGGTGGATATGGGGTTGGTGGGGGTGGACAGGGATGACTATCGGCACCTGCTGCTGGTCGAGCCGTTCTGGGATGGGGAGACGCCGGATTTCCGTGCGGTGGAGATCCACGCCGGGGGGATTGCGTGGACCGGGCGGTACATGCTCGTGGCGGACACCTCGCACGGGTTGCGGGTGTTCGACATGGAGCGGGTGATGCAGGTGGAGACCGGCGAGGGCGATCGGATGGGGCGGGGGGGGGATGGGGAGTACCACGCACGCGGGTATCGGTACGTGGTGCCGCAGGTGGGGCGGTTCGATCGGCTCGAGGAGGACGAGGGCGGATGCCCCGTGCGGTTTTCGTTCGTGGCGATGGACCGATCGTCCGATCCGCCGAGCGTGGTGACCGGGGAGTACCACCGGGACGATCTGCTGGGGCGGGTCGTGCGTTGGGACCTCGATCCGGCGACGGGGCTGCCTGCGGTGGGCGTGGCCGCGGGCGCGGTGATGCCAGCGCGGGAGGCGCACGTGTCCGGGCGGACCAAGATGCAGGGGGCGTTGGCCTGGGATGGGCGGTGGTACCTGTCGTGCAGCAGCCAGTTTGGGCGTTTCGGGCGGCTGTATCGGACGGCGGCCGGCTGGGATGGCGGGTGGCTGGCGTGGGCCTACGGAGCAGAGGATCTCTACCTCGAGCGCAACCTCGGGCTGCTCTGGACCGCCGCGGAGCACCCCGGGACCCGGGACGTGGTGTCGGTGCCGTTGGACGCCTTCGACTGACACCGACAGCTCCGTGAGGGGCCTGCGCCCGCCGGATCCGCCCGTTTCAGTCCGAACGGAATGCCCCCGCGTGGTGTCCAAGCCTGCGAGATGCGCGAACAACCGCTTGTTTGCTTGAGATCCCTTGACCCTTTCCTTGGAGCCCTGTTAGGAAGCGGCTCTCTTGAGGAGGAGATCAGCCATGACGCTTCGTACGATCGTTATCAGCGCTTCCATCGCGGCCCTAGTCGGGTGCAGTGGTGGGGGTGGTGGCGCCGCCAGGAAGGCCGACGCCCCGAAGACCGACACCAAGAAGACCGCCGTGAAGGCCGACGCCAAGAAGGCGGACGCCAAGAAGGCGGGCACCAAGACCGCGGACGCAAAGGCCGCAGCCCCGGCAGCCGCGGGGCCCAAGAGCAGCATCAAGGGCAAGGTGGCCTTCGCCGGCGCTGCGCCCGCCGCCAAGAAGCTGGATCGGGCGAGCGACCCGTTCTGCGCCAAGACCGAGGCCGTTGATCAGTCGGTCGTGGTCAACGAGAACAAGACCCTCGCCAACGTGTGGGTCAAGGTCGTCGGCGCTCCCGACGGCGAGGCGCCCAAAGACGCGGCGGCGATCTCCCAGACCAACTGCACCTACGAGCCGCGGGTGACCGGCGTCGTCGCCGGCCAGAAGGTCGCCATCAAGAACGGCGACCAGACCCTGCACAACGTGCACACGTACCGGGGCGCCGGCACCGTCTTCAACCTCGCGCAGCCCCCCGGCTCGCCGGACCTGAAGAAGAAGATGAAGGCGGCCAAGGCCGGTGAGCCTTCGGAGATCAAGTTCAAGTGCGACGTGCACCCTTGGATGACCGCATTCGTCGGCGTGCACAACAACGGCCTGCACGCTGTCACCGGCAAGGACGGCGCCTTCGAGATCAAGGACGTCCCGGTCGGCAAGTACACGATCGAGGCGTGGCACGAGACCTTCGGCAGCAAGAAGATCGAGGTCGAGGTGAAGGCCGACGCGCCTGCCGCCGCCGAGTTCAGCTACGACGGGACCGAGAACAAGGGGTAGCCCTTGGCGTCGACGGACTCCGTCGGCAGCTCGGCCGCCTGTCGCGGCCAACAGGATCGGACGATGGCCTCCCCAGCGGTCATCGCATGAAGGCCATCGTCCGGTTCCACAAGAGCCTGATCGCTTCGGCGATCGGGCTCTTCGTGTTTCTGGCCCTCTGGTCGATGGCCATCTCCACGCCGCCGCGGCCAACGCTCTGCGCCCTGTCGAGCGCGGGCGCGGTGGCGCTGATCGGCTACTACGTCGGGGTCGTCCGGAAGAGGTACGGCTGACCGGACCCGGTCCGTCAGAGCTTGGTGTCCAGCGTGATGTCCACCCCTGAGCTGCCCACCGGCACCCCAGCCTTGGTGACCCCCGTGAGGTCGCCGGGGGTCTTGGACAGGGCGTCTCCGTCCCCGTCGATGCGTGCGCTCACGGTGACCACCCCGTTGAGCTGGGTGCCCTGCATCATCACGTCCGCCTGGGACAGCGTGTAGGCCAGCGGGAACATCGCGGCCCCGGTGACCGGGATCTTCTTGGCCGCCAGGAGCATCCCCTTGCCCTTGCCGCCCGTGTCGCGGCGGGCCACCAGGAACAGCACCTTGCCGGCCTTCACGTCGCCCTTGAGCCTGCCGTCGAGCTTGAGCGTGCCCTTGACGTCGCCGGCGGGCATGGGCGGGTGGTCGGCGGGTAGCTCCGGGGCGGCCTGGCCGTTGCCGGCGGGCGCGGCGGCCATGCTGGTCGGCTGGCTCGTCGGCCCGCTCGTCGGCCCGCTCGTCGGCTGGCTTGTCGGCCCGCTGGTCGGCCCGCTGGTCGGCCCGCTGGTCGGCGTGGCCTTGTTCACAGAAGGCTTGGCCGAGGTCGGCGTCTTGGCCGCGGCGGGCGCCTTGTCCGACGAGGTCGGCGTGCCCGGCGAGCACCCCAACGGGGCGGCGGCCAGGGACAGCGCGAGCGCGAGCGACGGTGGGGTGTTCATGGCGGCGGCACCCTGCCATAGGGGCTTGTCGCGGTCCACCGGGGCCGCTATGGAGGTGCCCTGGCGACGGCGGCTTGGAACGCAGGAGCAGCAGCGTGACGAACAGCGACGAAGACGGCGACCGGACCCTCACCGACTACGAGAGGTACCTGAAGGTCCCGGAGCTGCTGAGCCTGCAGAAGCCCGCCGATCGCCTACTTCACCATCCGCAAGGGCCTCGGCCACGGCTCCGGCCAGGAGTCTCCAGGCTTCAACGCCATGCTCGCCGGCGCCGAGCCGATCTGGGCCGGCTACACCGCTCTCCTCGAACGCCGCGGCGTCGACCTGTACGCCGTCCAGATGAACCCGGACGCCCACCGCGACCTGTTCCAGCTGTCGGAGGCCCTGATCGACTTCGACGAGCGCTTCCAGCGCTTCCGCTACGACCACCTCAAGTTGGTGCAGCGGGTGATCGGCGGCGGCACCTCCTCGCTCAAGGGGATCCCCGCCGAGATCCTCGAGGGGTCCCTGCGCCACAGGTTCTTCCCCGAGCTCTGGGACGTGCGCGAGCGCATCTTCGCCGAGTTCACTCCGGGGTCTGTGGACGTCTGATCCTCGTGCCGAGCTCCTGACGGCCGGCTCGGAAGTCCGCCACGAAGCCATCGAGCGTGCCTGCGACGATGCCCTGGCGCAGGCCTTCCATGAGCCGCTTGTAGAACTGCAGGTTGTGCAGCGTGAGCAGGCGCACGCCCAGGATCTCCTTGGCCACCAGGAGGTGGCGCAGGTAGGCCAGGGAGAAGCGGCTGCAGCACGGGCAGTCGCAATCCGGATCCGGCGGGCCCGGATCCTCCTTCCACCGAGCGTTCTTCAGGACGAGGTCGCCGCGGCTGGTGAACAGCAGCCCCGTGCGAGCGGCTCGCGTGGGGAGCACGCAGTCGAACATGTCCACGCCCGCCCGGACGGCCTCGATGAGATCGTCCGGCTTGCCCACGCCCATCAGGTACCGGGGCTTTTCCGCGGGCATCAGCGGCGCGGTGAGCCGCGTCGTGTCCCACATGTCCTGGACCGACTCCCCCACCGACAGGCCGCCGATGGCGAACCCGGGCAGATCGAAGGCGCACACCTCCTCGACCGACCGCCGCCGCAGCGCCGGGTCGACGCCCCCCTGCACGATCCCGAACAGGGCCTGCCGATCGGCGGTGGTTCGGGCGTTGGCGCATCGCCCGAGCCAGGCGGTGGTCCGCCGCACGGCGTCCTCGACCGCGGCCGTCTCTGCCGGCAGCGCGGCGCAGTGGTCGAACGCCATGATGATGTCGGCGCCCAGGGCCTCCTGGATCTCCACCGCCCGCTCGGGCGTGAGCAGGTGCTTGGATCCGTCGATGTGCGAGCGGAACTGCAAGCCGTTGTCGTCCATGCGCGACAGGTCGGTCAGCGAAAAGGCCTGAAACCCGCCGCTGTCGGTGAGCAGCGCCCGGTCCCACGCCATCATCTTGTGCAGCCCGCCCAGGGCCCGTACCTGCTCGTGACCCGGGCGGAGCATGAGGTGGTAGGTGTTCGACAGCGCGAGGCCGTACCCCATGGCCTGCAGCTCCAAGGGGTCGATGCCCTTGACCGTGCCGGCGGTCCCGACGGGCATGAACACGGGCGTGGCCACCTCGCCGCGTAATGTGGTGAGGGTCCCCGCCCGGGCCTCGCCGTGGCCCGCCTGCTTGGCCCAGGTCACGGCCACAGCGTGGCGTCTCCGTAGGAGTAGAAGCGGTAGCCCTCGGCGACTGCGGTGCGGTAGGCGGCGAGCACGTGCTGAACGCCCGCCAGGGCGCACACCAGCATCAGCAGGCTGCTCTTGGGCAGGTGGAAGTTGGTGAGCAGCTGGTCCACCACCCGCAGCTCGTCGCCAGGCAGGAGCAGCAGGTCCGCGACGCCCGGCCCGGCGGCCACGACGCCGTCCCCCACCCGGCCGGCGTGCTCCAGCGCCCGGACCACGGTGGTCCCGACGGCCAGGACCGGCCGGCCGCTGGCCACGGCGTTCGCGGTGGCCTCCGGGATCTCGTAGATCTCCGGATCCAGGGAGTGCCGCCGAGGATCGTCCACTGTCACCGGCCGGAACGTACCCGGTCCAACGTGCAGCGTGACCCGCTCGATCCGACAGCCCAAGGCGCGCAGGGAGTCCGCAATCTCCTCGGTGAAGTGCAGCCCCGCCGTGGGCGCCGCCACCGCGCCGTCCGCCTGGGCGAAGACCGTCTGGTAGCGGTCGGAGTCCAGCTCCTCCGCCTCGCGCTTGAGATAGGGAGGCAGCGGAATCGCCCCGTGGGCCCGGAGCCAGGACGGCACGTCCGCGCCGACGCCCGAGAGCGCCAGCAGCGCCGATCCGTCCTCCCGGCGGTCCTCCACCTCGACCGAGGCGCCGCCTGGGAGATTGACCACTGCGCCCGGCCGCAGGGCGCTGTTGCAGCGGGTCAGCGCCACCCAGCGGTCCGGGGCGCCGTCGGGGCGGACGAAGAGCACCTCGACCTTGCCCCCGGTGCGCGCCCGCCGGCCGAGGACCCGCGCGCTGAGCACCCGCGTGTCGTTGACGACGACCACCTCTTCGCCGGTCAGCACCTCCGGGAGCTCGTCGAATCGCCGGTGCTCGAGGGCGCCGGCGCGACAGATGAGCAGCCGGCTGCCGCCCCGGCGCTCTGCCGGATAGCGGGCGATCAGGTCGTCGGGCAGCGTGTAGTCGAAGTCGTCGGTGCGCATCGCGTAAGCTGCGCAGGATGCCGCCTCCCGCCCTCATCGTCCACGGCGGCGCGTGGGATATCCCCGACCGACTCGTCGCGCGCTGCCGAGCGGGGTGCACGCCCCGCCTGGCGTACGCGTGGCGCACCGAGGTCGGCCCCTGAGCCCGGACGCCCAGACCCGGGTGTTCCGCCGCAACCCGGAGGAGCTCGTCTGGCTGGTCTTCGTGCTCGTGGTGGGCGCGGCGTTCGCCGTGTCGTCGACCACCCTGTTCGCGGCCCGCCTGACCGCCGAGTCCCACGCGGGCCGCTTCGACGCGCCCTACGACATCGTCTGGGCCCTGTGCTGCGCCGCGATGCTCTTCACCCTGGCGTACTACGTGCGCACCACCGTCGACTTCCTGCGTCGGACCGTGCGGATCGACGCGGAAGGCATCAGCGTGGGCGATGAGCGGATCGACTGGGGCGCGCTGGTGGAGGTCCGCGAGCAGACCATCCGCAGGCGGTTCCACGTGTTCCATCGCCTCGAGCTCGTCCGGTCCGCCGACGACTGGGTGCCGGTCACCAGCGCCCTCATCGCCGACTACGCGGGCTTCGTCGAGCGGCTTCGCGCCGACGCCCCGGACGTTCCCTGGACCGTTCAGGGCACGGATCGCTAGCATCCGCCGCGTGATCGCCCGCTCCCTGGCCCTGGCCCTGTGCCTGTCGCTGGCCTCGTACGCCGCTGCGTGTGTCGGCGGCGTGAAGGGCAACGTGGGGCCGGCGGGGGGCGACGGCGGCGGGGATGGCGTCGTGGGTCCAGGCGGCGCGGAAGACGGCGGCGGGCCCGGCGACGGCGCGGGGGATCCCGATGACCCGGCCGGCGACGGCGGCGACATCGGCGCGCCGGGTGGCGAAGGCGAGGGCGAGGCGGGCCCGGGCGGCGGCGACGGAGTCGGCGGCGAGGGCGAGGGCGAGGGCGAGGAGGTCGGGGGTGGCGGCGACGAAGGCGACGACGGCGGTGATGCTGGCGGCGACGACGGCGGGGAGTTCGTCCAGCCCGAGGTCCTCACCAGCGACGAGGGCGGCGACTTCAGCAACCCCTGCCGCGAGATGGCCGAGTGCAAGTCCGGCATCTGCGCCCAGATGGGCTCCTTCAAGATGTGCAGCAAGTTCTGCGAACGGGACCTCGACTGCCCCGGCGTCACCCCGGCGGGCAGGTGGACGTGCAACGTCACGCCCATGATCGACACCCGGGACGCACGCATCTGCGTCTTCGCGCGCACCGAGTAGTCGGCGCCTGGAGCGCGCGCTCTACAGCGCCGTGATGGCGCCAAGGCAGGCGGCGTGCAACGCCCCGTTCGTCCCGCACACCCCCTGGTTGAGGGGATCTGGCCGGTTGAAGAGGTAGGCGTCGCCTGACCCATTGGTCGCTCGCCCGGCCCCGGCGTGCAGCAGCGCAACGCCGGCGCAGATGTCCCACTCGTTGCGCGGTCGGGGTGTGAACGTGGCGTCTGCGCGGCCCACCGCGACGAGCGCGAGCTTGTACGCGACCGACCCCAGCGGCGTTGCAGACATGCGGTCGGCGAGCGGGGCGTACAGGTTGCGGCTCATCTCCGAGCGCGACAGCACCACGCGGGCGGCGGCCAGGTCATCGAGGTCCGAAGGCCCCGCGGGCGCCCCGTTGATCGTCACCCCATGGCCGAGGGCGCCCACCATCAGCTCATCGCTCGCAGGGTTGAACACCGCGCCCACGGTCGCCACGCCGGCGACGGACAGGCCCACCGACACCGAGAACTCGGCCCGCCCATGGGCGAAGTCCTTGGTCCCGTCCAAGGGGTCGACGATCCACACCCGGCCCCGTTGCAGGCGCTCCGGAGTGTCGGCCGTCTCCTCGGACAGCCAGCCGTCGTCGGGGAACTGCCCGGTGAGCATGGAACGGAGCAGGCGGTCCGCCTCGAGGTCGGCCTCGGTCACCGGCCCCTTGCCCCCCTTGTCCCGGACCTCAAGGTCCGTGCGGAACCAGCGCATCAGCACCTGCCCGGCGGCTCGGGCCGCAGCGGTGGCGGCGTCCAGCTCGGTTTGCCACGTCATCGGTTGAGGTCCACGGTCTGATCCCTTGCGGTGACCGAGCGGCGCTGCACCGGCCCGGCCGGCGTGCGTACCACGATCTCAGCCGCTTCGGCGCCGCCCATGCCGAAGACGAGCTCGGTGGGGCCGGCGGACAGGTACGAGCTGCCCGCGAGCACCGGCCGAGCGGCCATCGCCCCCCCGGCGGGCGTGACCTGCACCGTCGAGCCCACCGGCGCGCCCCGGATCCGCAGCCAGCCGTGGCCGGAGCGCTGGTCGTTGCGCAGCAGGCGCAGCCCCTCGCGGTCGGCCACGAGCACGTCGTCGTCGCCGTCGCCGTCCAGGTCGGCGGCCACGGCGCCCCGGGAGCAGCGGGGCGGCCCCGGCACCGCGGCCCTGTCCTCCTTGAAGCCCTCGGCGCGCCCCAGGAACAGCCGGTCGGCCTGTGGGCCAAGCCGCCCGGGCGTGGCCCGAGGGCTGCGGATGTGCCCGTTGGCGACGAACAGGTCGGTGCGGCCGTCCAGGTCGAAGTCCGCCGCGACGGCCCCGAACCCCACGTCCCCGACGCTCGGCGCGGCCAGGCCGGCCCAGCCCTCGGCGGGGCGCAGGGCCCAGGCGTCGCCTGCCTTCTTGTCCACCCACAGCCCGTGGGTGTCGGTGGAGAAGTTGGTGACGAACAGGTCCAGGCCGGCCTCGCCCCCAAGGCTCGCCAGCGCCACGCCCATGGCGCCGCGCGGGTCGGCGACCCCCAGGCGCTCCGAGGCGTCCTCGAACGTGCCGTCGCCCCGCCCGAGGAACAGCCGGTTGAGCGACACGTCGTTGGCCACGAACACGTCCTGGCGCCCGTCGCCGTTGAGGTCCGCCGCCACCGCCTGCAGTGACCGGCCCCGGGGATCCTGCGCGCCCGAGGCCGCCGTGACGTCGAGGAACTTCAGCCCGCCCTCGTTGCGCAGCACGCGGTTGGGCAGCGGCCGGAAGTTCACGGGCAGCACCCCATACGGTGGCGGCGTGACGTACACGCGGTCCTCCGCCTCGAGCACCTCCTGCGCCTGCTTGCCCCGACCGTAGGCGGCCACGTCGGCGGAGGCCGCCGGGGGCGCCGGGGCCGCTCGCGGATCGAAGTTCACGTAGCGGGGCAGGTACAGGTCGAGGTCGCCGTCTGAGTCGAAGTCGCCGAAGGCCGCGCCTGCCGACTGGCCGGGATCGCCGAGGCCCGAGCCCTTCGTGACGTCGGTGAACCGGCCATCACCGGCGCCGCGGTACAGCCGATCTGGGCCGTAGTTGGTGACGAACAGGTCGAGCGCGCCGTCGCCGTCGAGGTCCACGAGGACGGCGCCCATGCCGACCCCCTGGAACTCCGCGCCGCTATCGGGTCGGCGGACGAAGCCTCCCTTGCCGTCGTTGAGGAACAGGGCGTTGCTCGCCCGGCTGCTCGCCGGCCCCTTGAACGAGGCGAGCGCGTTGACCGCGACCGCGTAGACGTCGAGGTCGCCGTCGCCGTCGACGTCTCCGACGGCGACCCCCGGGCCCATGTCCTCGATGATCCAGCCCGCTCGACGCCCTGCGAACGCCCGGAACTTCAGCCCCGCCGCCTCGGTGGCGTCCGTGAACATCCCGGCTGCGGGGGGCGCCGGGGCGGGGGCGGGCGCCCGCGCAGTCATGGGCCGGGGCGCAGCCTCCGGCGGAGTCGCAGCAGGAGGCGACCCGGGCCGGGTCAGCGCCCACGCGCCTGCGACGGCGCCCACCCCGGCGAGCACGATCAGGATGGGGCGGCGGTCCGACAAGGCGGGTCAGTATCGCGCGCCGGGCCGTGCGCAGGTGGCCGATGCCGTCAGTGATTGACCCGCCTGTCGCTGGCGAGTTAGACGCCCGCCATGGGCAAGAAGAAGCGTGCGAAGAAGGGCGGCCGGGCCGCCGCGTCGGTGGACCCGGCGATCGTGGCCGAGGTGGCCGCCCTCGAGCAGGCCGAGGACACCGCAGCCCTGGCGGCCGTGGCGGCCGACGCCGCGGGCGGCAGGCCCAGGCGCGACCTCGCTCGCAAGGCGCTCCATCGGCTGCGTCAGCGCGGCGTGGAGGTGCCCGAGGCCCGGCGCGCCGGCCCCTCTGCGGGTGATCGCGTGCGGATGGCCGCCGCGCAGACCGAGGACGTGCCGACGTCGCGGGTCACCGCCCCCGATGGCACCGGGACCGCCGTGGTCTGGCTGGTCCGCCCCGGGGGCCGCGGCGGCGGGCTCCGGGTGGCCCAGGTGGTGGTGTCCGAGAAGGAGGGCGTCGAGGAGATCGCGATCCACCGCCCCAGCCGCTCGGAGTGGCGGCGGATGTGGATGGACATGGGCGCCGAGAGCGACGTGATCCTCGCCGAGCTGCCGGCTTGGGAGGTCGCCGCCTGGCTCCGCCCGGCCCTCAACGACGACCCGGCGTCGCGGCAGGCCCGCCAGCTGGTCACCGAGCTCCGGGAGATGGTGGCCTCGCTGCCGGACCCGGGCGACACGCCGCCGCCAGTGTACGCCGCGCTTGGCGAGGACGTCGACGACGGCGAGGCGGACGGTGGCGAGGACATGCTCGACATCGTCCCGCTGTCGACCTGGATCCCGGACGTTCCGGCCATGGAGGGCCTGCTGGCGGATCTCGAGGAGGCCGAGGAAGGCGTCATCGAGCTCACCGACCAGCAGAAGGCCGAGCGGACCGATCGGCTCGTGGACAAGCACGTCAACGGCTGGGCCACCGCCGCGGTGCAGGCCCGGCTGAGGCGCCGGATCGAGCAGACCGCCCGGGTGTTTGCCGCCCGCGGCGAGGAGGCCTCCGCCCGTCGCCTGCTGGCCGGCGTGAGGGCGATGGCGCGGGCGGAGACGCCCAGCGCGACACCGTGGATCAGAGCGCTGGTGTCCAAGTGGCTGGCGCCCGCCGGCGCCGCCGCCTTGGCCGATGAGCCGGGCGCCCGCAACCCCGCGGAATCCCTTGACCCTTCCGGTGGAGATCAGTAGGGTCCCCGAACTTTTTCAGGCCCGCTCCCCCCCTGGGCCACGGAGGATGTAAGCGATGGTGAAGCTCAGGTTGCAGCGCCGCGGGGCGAAGAAGAAGGCCTTCTATCGGATCGTGGCCATGGACGAGCGCGACCGTCGTGACGGCCGCTTCCTCGAGCAGCTCGGTCACTACGATCCGAAGATCGATCCGCCCGAGATCAAGCTGGATCTCGACCGGGTGGACCACTGGATCTCCGAGGGCGCGCAGACGTCGCCCACCGTCCGGACCATCGTCAATCGGGTCCGGGCCGCCGCGGCGTCGGCCTAGTTCAGACCAGGACCACCATTGTCCGATCGCGAACCCGGCGCCCAGCTCGCTGAGCTGGTTGAGTTCATTGCCCGTGCACTCGTAGACATCCCCGAAGAGGTGGAGGTCACCGAGATCCGTGGCGAGCAGACCTCCGTGCTTGAGCTGCGGGTCGCTCCCGAGGACGTGGGCAAGGTCATCGGCAAGCAAGGACGGACGGCGCGGGCGATGCGCACGCTGCTGTCCGCGGTCTCCATGAAGCTCCGCCGGCGGGCGGTGCTCGAGATCATTGAGTAGGTTGTCCGGGAGCGTGAAGTGGTGCCAGTGGCCCGAGTACGCCGCGCGCATGGAGTCCGGGGAGAGCTGCGCGTAGAGTCCCTCGGGGACGCCTCCGACGTCCTCCACGACCTCAAGCAGATCACGATTCGCGGCAAGGACGGGGCGGAACGCGCCTACGACGTCGTCACGGTGCGACCTGGCAGCGGCGGCGCGCTGCTGGTCAAGCTGAAGGGGCTCGACGACCGCGACGAGGCGGACGGGCTGCGTGGCAGCGACCTGCTCGCCGCCGAGGACTCCCTGCCCGAGCTGACCGAAGACGAGTACTGGTACTACGAGCTCGAGGGGCTGGAGGTCGTCAAGGCCGACGGCACCTCGCTCGGCACCGTGGTCGGCGTGTTCAACGCCGGCGCCTCGGACGTGGCCACCGTAAAGGGCCCGGCCGGGGAGTGGATGCTGCCCATCGTCGACGACGTGGTGGTCGAGATCGACCCGACCGGCGGACGGCTGGTCGTCGAGCCCCTCGAGGGCCTGATGGAGGGTGGGATCTGATGCGCTTCACGGTCCTCACCCTGTTCCCCGAGATGTTCGAGGGGCCGCTGTCGTCGAGCCTGCTGGGCAAGGCGGTGGCCAAGGGCGCCATCGAGGTGGAGCTCGTCGACCCGCGGGACTGGGCCGAGGGCCGGCACCGCCAGGTCGACGACGCCCCGTACGGCGGCGGCGAGGGCATGGTGATGAAGCCCGAACCCATGGTCGCGGCAATCGAGCACGTCCGACAGAAGAGCCAGCCGGACCGGGTGATCCTCATGTCGCCCCAGGGCCGCCGGTTCGATCGCGACGTCGCCATGGAGCTGGCAGCCTGCGAGCAGGGCATCACCTTGGTCTGCGGCCGATACGAGGGCTTCGACGAGCGGATCCGAAGCTTCGTCGACGACGAGCTGTGCATCGGCGACTACGTGCTGTCCGGCGGCGAGCCGGGGGCGTGGGTCGTCATCGACGCCGTGGCGCGGCTGCTGCCCGGCGTGCTGGGCAACCCGGCGAGCCTCGAGCAGGAGTCGTTCGAGGGCGGGCTGCTCGAGTATCCGCAGTACACGCGGCCCGCGGAGTTCCGCGGTCGAAAGGTGCCGGAGGTCTTGCTCTCCGGCGACCACGCCCGTATTGCCCAGTGGCGGCGGGAACAGAGCATTCAGCGCACGAGGGAGCGGAGGCCGGACCTGCTGGCCGCCGCCCCTGCGAGCGAACGGACAGGGACAGGAGGACAGGCATGAACGTCATCGACTGGATCGAACGGCGCACCATCAAGTTGAACGCCCCGGAGTTCCGGGTAGGCGACACCGTGCGCGTGCACGTGCGCATCGCAGAGGGTGAAAAGGAGCGGCTGCAGCCCTTTGAGGGCGTGGTCATCCGCAACGCCAGAGGCGGCAATCGCGGCACCTTCACGGTGCGCAAGATCAGCTACGGCATCGGCGTGGAGCGTACGTTCCCGATGCACTCCCCCCGAGTGCACTCCGTCGAGGTGATCAGCAGCGGCCGGGTCCGCCAGGGCAGGCTGTACTACCTGCGCAGCCTGTCCGGAAAGAAGGCCCGCATCAAAGAGCGGCGCCGCAATTAGCCCGTCCCTCTCACGAGCCGCACACCGCTCGCCGCACTGGCCGCCCACTGCTCACGATTGCGCCGCCCTTGAATTGGCGCGCTGCCAGTCCTGCGGGCGTCGCAACCGCAATCAGCGGGCGGCCCGCACGACGATCGGCGCACGTCCCGTGAGAGGGTCGGGCTAGCCCGCGTCAGCCTCGCGGGCGAACGCCATCCAGCTCGACCTGCTGTCCTCCGGCGCCTCCACCCCGCCGGGCTGGAAGATGGGCGACGTGGAGCGCTGGGCCAAGGCCCGGGATCTCCACCTCATCGCCGGCTTGGACGAGGCGGGTCGTGGCCCCCTCGCCGGCCCGGTGGTCGCCGCCTGCGTGATCCTGCCGCCAGGCACAGACCGCCGCCGCCTGCGCGGCCTCGATGACAGCAAACGCCTGACCGCCGCCGTCCGCGATCGCCTGTACGACCGCATCCTGGAGATCTCCCTCGCGACGTCGATCCAGTCGGCCTCGCGCGCCGAGATCGACGACCTCAACATCCTGCAGGCCTCCCTGCTGGCGATGCGCCGATCCCTGGACGCCTGTCGCAAGATCCTGGAGGGCGGCCCGGACCTGGTCGTCGTGGACGGCCGCCAGACCCTCCCGTCACACCCCTCGGATCCCCGGCACCCCCCGCTCCCCCCGCCATCCCTTCCCCAGCGAGCGTTCGTGAAAGGCGACTCCCGCAGCTACAACATCGCCGCCGCCAGCATCCTGGCCAAGGTCGCCCGAGATCGCTTGATGACCGAGCTCGACGCCACCTACCCCGGCTACGGCTTCGCCCAGCACAAGGGCTACCCGACGGCCGCCCACCGCGACGCCATCCGGCGCCTGGGCCCGTGCCCGGAGCATCGGACGAGCTTTAGGCTGCTCGCCTCGGACTAGTCGGTCGCGCAGAGTGCGTCTGGCGGATTCGCCAGGCGTGCTCGGCGAAGTGCCGCCAATGTCCAACACGCTCCTGATACCTGATCAAGAGAGGGGATCGACCCGACGGCTCCGCCGGCATCGGCGTGAACTAGGGAGTTGCTGACGATCCACGCTGCACCGGTCACCTCCACGATTACGAGCACCCGCACGAGCACGAGGCGATAGCGGGCGGGTGCGGGTGCGGGTGCGGG
>PVBE012974701.1_pt1 | contig 14960 bp, 15 predicted proteins | sample 1631181 | NCBI WGS metagenome assembly PVBE01 (sample SAMN08397723, study PRJNA350692) | Marine metagenome, whole genome shotgun sequencing project. | isolation source: water | place: Pacific Ocean | collected 2012-04 | reverse complement strand
TGGTGAACAACCCAACATCTTTACGAAGTTTTAATGAAAAATTGGTTACCTTGAATTTTCAAGATATTGTCCCACCAACTATAGTAACCTCTTCGATTACCCAAATAAAAAATTTTGCAAACAAATTTGAAGACGGTGTTGTAATTAAACCAACAACTCTGTGCGGGGGGGAGGGTGTGTTTAGGTACAGTGACGAGCAAAAGATAAATGATACGATAATAGCCCAACGATTCCTTCCTAATGTTTCTAAGGGGGATAAACGAATTGTGCTTCTCAATGGAGAGCCCATTGGAGCTATCAATAGAATTGCGAAAGAAGGAAGTTTTATTTGCAACTTTCATGCTGGAGGAATACCCAAAAAGACCAAAGTTACACAATCCGACAAGGACATATGTGATAGAATAAAACCTTTCTTGGTACAAAATGGAATCTATTTTGCAGGCATAGATATTATTGATAATATGCTAACTGAGATAAATATTACTAGTCCTACAGGAGTACAAGAAATAAACCGGGCTAACAATTCCAAACTCGAAACAATTGTTTTAGATTTTATTGTTGATAAACTAAAGGGATAGGTATAGATTAAAATGTCAGTTGATAAAAAACTTGTATTGAAGATTTCTAAACTTTCCAGATTGTCCATTGAGGAAAAGAGCCTAGGTTCTTTTGTGAAAAGCTTCTCTGAAATTTTAAATTATATGGACCTACTTAACTCCGCCTCCAATCATGAATCAGACCTAAAGATGGATAGCAATATTGATTATGCTCAAAGAGATGATACTGTCATTTCAAAATTACCTATCGATGAAGTATTAAAAAATGCACCTAAAAAAGATGGTAATTTTTTTTCGGTAAAGAAAATTATAGATGAGGAATGATTAAATGAAGAGGATGTCCATTGAAAATATTGTTAATGGTTTCAAGAATAAAGAATTTCTTCCCTCGGAAGTAACAAAAAATCTATTTGATAATATAAAAAAGATTGACTCAAAACTTAACACATACATTTCTTTGTTTGAAGAATCTGCGACTAAGCGCTCTATTCTCCTCGATGATGACGTTATCAAGAAGAATTATAAAAGCCTAATCCATGGAATTCCTATTAGCTTGAAAGATATATTCCTCGTGAAAAATGAGCTTTGCACATGTGGATCTAAAATGCTGAGCAATTATATATCAAATTATAATTCAACGGTGTATGAAAAACTTAACGCTGCGGGGGCTATCATCCTTGGTAAGAACAATATGGATGAATTCGCAATGGGTTCATCAACTGAAACATCCTTCTTCGGTCCAACTTTTAACCCTTGGAACTACGATAAAGTACCAGGTGGTTCTAGCGGAGGCTCTGCTGCAGCTGTAGCTGCTGGGTTGGCAATAGCTTCTATAGGGACAGATACAGGAGGCTCAATTAGACAACCTGCCTCTTTTTGTGGGGTCGTGGGACTTAAACCATCTTATGGAAGAATTAGTAGGTTCGGAATGATTGCATTTTCTTCATCTCTCGACCAAGCTGGACCTTTAACGGTTAGCGTTAATGATGCTGCCATACTTCTTGATATTTTATCAGGCTTTGACTCTAAAGATTCTACCTCTGCGAACCTGCCTAGTACGCAATCTTATAATCTTCTAAAAAAAGAAGATTTCTCCCCTAAGGAATTTACTATTGGCATTCCCTCTACTATGTTGGAAGAAGGATTAGATAAAGAAATAGAAAAAAATTTCAAAATTCTTGTTAAATCCTTGAAAGGCACAGGTTTTAGGATAAAAGATATAAAACTACCAAACGCTCAATTCGCTGTTGCTACTTATTATATTATTGCACCATCGGAAGCTAGTTCTAATTTGTCACGATATGATGGTGTCCGATATGGATTTTCCGAAGATGTAAATGACGGAACCTTAGAAGAGTTTTATGTAAACAATCGCTCTAAAGGTTTTGGCGATGAAGTTAAAAGAAGAATAATGCTTGGAACATATGCTTTATCGTCAGGTTATTATGATGCCTATTATTTAAAAGCGATTAAAGTTAAGAATATGATAATCGATGATTTTAATAAAGCTTTTCAAGAAGTTGATTGTATTTTGTCCCCGACTTGTCCGGAACTACCTTTTAATGTTGGTGAAAAGAAAAACAATCCTTTAAGTATGTACCTCTCTGATATTTTGACAATACCAGCAAATCTTGCCGAGCTCCCATCGATATCCATACCTTTTATGTTGTCAGGTGATGGACTTCCTATAGGAGTTCAACTAACAACGAACAAAATGGAAGAGAATAAATTATTAATGATTTCGTCTTTGATAGAAAAGGAAGTTGGCTTTAAGGACCAACCTTAATCTCTATCCCATTTCTTTAGAGCTTCCGAATATATAGTTTTCTTACTCATGCTCAATTTCTTGTTTAATATATCCACACTCTTTTTGAGCGAGATTCCTTCTTCTTTGAAAATGTCTAATAATTCTAATAAATCTTTTTCTTCTAAATTATTTGTATCTTCCGCAGATGCTTTGACTACTAGAACGAATTCTCCCTTATCGTAAAACGAGTTGTCTATATTTTTCAAAATTTTTTTGGAAGAACCTCTTAGTGTTCCTTCATGGATTTTCGATATCTCTTTTGATATCGATACAAAAGAATCTTGAAAGTTTTTATCTATAATTTTTACAATTAGTTTAAGATTCCTTGAATTTGCAAATACAACAACGGGTATACCTAGACATAAATTCTTTTTTAATATTTCTAAGATTTTTATATTTTTTCTTGGGAGAAAACCAAGAAAAATAAAATTGCTTATATCCGTTCCTGACAATGTGAGTGCTGACGTAATTGATGTGGGACCGGGAATAGATACCGGTTCTATGCCAACCTTAATTAGTTCTGAAACAAGCTTGTGCCCCGGGTCTGAAATTAATGGTGTACCTGCATCTGAAATTAGAGATACAGTTCCACCATTATTTATTTTCTCAATTACAGTTCGTGATATATTGAAGAATTTGTCATCATGATAAGGAATCAACAATTTGGGTCTGATATTGTAGTAATTCAGCAATTTTAAAGCTCTAGTCTTTTTTTCGCATAATATAATCTCTGAATTTTCAAGAACCTTTATGGCTCTTCTTGAAATATCGTCTAAATTCCCAATAGGGGTAGCTACAATATTAAAACTCATAACTTCTCGGAGGGCCAGGGACTCGAACCCTGAAGTCCGTGAGGACGCCGGTTTTCAAGACCGGTGCATTGCCAATTCTGCCAGCCCTCCACATTAATTGGATTGTATATTCTATATTATCCATTCTTCTTTTCTATAGAACATTCTATATGTTTCTGATTTGATTTTGAAATTATTTATGTTAACTTTTCAGCTTATATTCATTATGAGCGATGAGCGAGTAGAACAAGTTCAAAACGACCAGCCTGAAGACGGTGTTATTACTATGAAACAGCTTTTAGAAGCAGGTGTTCATTTTGGTCACCAGTCAAGTCAGTGGAATCCTTCCATGAAAGAATATATCTATGGTTCCAGGAATGGTATCCATATTATTGATTTAGAAAAAACCTTACAATCGTTCTTAATCGCTTATGATTTTGCACGAGACATGGTTGCCTCCGGGAAAGAGATTCTATTTGTTGGAACTAAAAAACAGGCCCAAGCTATTATCCAAGAAGAAGGCCTTCGTTGCAATATGCCCTTCGTAAACTCAAGATGGCTTGGGGGTACTTTAACTAATTTTAATACTATAAGATCTAGAGTGGATTATTTAATCCAATTAAAACAATTAAAAGACAATGGCGAGATGGATAATTTACCAAAAAAAGAACAAATATCTCTAACACGAGAGATGAAGAAATTGGAATATTTACTAAACGGTATAATGAATATGAAAAAAATGCCCGGTGCAATTTTTGTAGTTGATACTGGCAAAGAAGATATTGCAATTAAAGAAGCCAGAAAAATTGGAATTCCTATAGTGGGAGTTGTGGATACAAATTCAAACCCTGAAGATGCGGACTATGTTATCCCAAGTAACGATGATGCAGTTAGGGCGGTTAAGCTTTGCATTGAAAAGATTGCGAGTGCTTGCTTGGAAGGGCAACATATTTATTCTGCCAAAATTCAGTCGGGAGAGGTTGCTCCTGACAAAGAAGAAGCAAGCGGCGTTCCCGTTGAAAGAAAAGCATTTGTATTTAAGACAAGTACTAACGACAAAGAAGAAGAGTCGATTGCTTATTCTGAAGAAGATAGTGCGACCAAAAAGGAGTAAGAATGACTGACTCCACTTCTTCAGAGCTAATTCGTAAAGTACGAGATAGGACTAGTGCCCCTTTGTTAGAATGTAAAAATGCGTTACAAGAAGCAGACGGGGATATAGATAAGGCTATTGAAATCTTAAAAATAAGAGGGCTCTCGAAGGTAGAAAAAAAGAGTGGAAGAAATACCCCGGAAGGGCAAATATTTTCTTATATTCATGCTGGTGGCAAAATTGGTGTATTGGTAGAAATTAATTGTGAAACCGATTTTGTTGCTAGAAACGATGAATTTCAGTTGTTTGCTAGAGAAATTGCTATGCAAATAGCCGCATCGGATCCTCATTTCGTCTCCAAAAGCGATGTTCCTCAGTCATTTATTGAAAACGAGAAAAAGATCATACTAGCACAAGTTAAAGAGTCTGGAAAAAAACCAGAGGTTGCGGAAAAGATGATTGAAGGTAAATTGAATAAGAGACTCGAAGAAATTTGTCTGTTAGATCAGATTTATATAAGGGATTCAAAATTGAAGATTGAAGATTTGCAAAATGAAATAGTTTCTAAACTTGGTGAAAATATAAAAATATCAAGATTTGTCAGATATCAAATTGGTGAAACTCAAACTGATGGCTAGCAAGAAAGAAACTTTATACTCCAGGGTTCTGTTAAAACTTAGCGGCGAAGCCCTACAAGGGAATCTTGGTTATGGTATCGACAACGAGACTCTAGAGGGAATTGCAAAAGAGATTGCAGAGGTTGTCAAGCTTAAAGTCCAAGTCTCGATTGTTATAGGTGCGGGGAATATATATAGGGGAGTTTCTGCTGCAGCAGAAGGAATGGATAGAACAACTGCAGATTACATGGGTATGTTGGCCACCGCAATCAATGCCCTTGCTCTACAACACTTTTTAGAGAGGGAAGAGCTGGCAACAAGAGTACAATCTGCCTTAGAGCTTAATCGAGTAGCCGAACCTTATATCCAGCGAAGAGCTATGCGTCACTTAGACAAAGGAAGGGTAGTTATTTTTGCTGCTGGAACTGGGAATCCGTATTTCACAACTGATACTGCGGCATCTCTTAGAGCTCTAGAAATTAATGCTGAAATTATTTTAAAGGCCACAAAAGTTAACGGTGTCTACGACAAAGACCCTCATAAATATAAAAATGCCAAAATGTTTAAATCATTACGATATATGGAGGTTCTTGAAAAAGAACTGGAAATTATGGATTCCACAGCAATCTCGCTTTGCAAAGACAATAATATTCCTATATGTGTATTTAATCTATTCAAAAAAAATAATATAAAAAAAATTATACAAGGTAAAAAGATAGGCACTATAGTTAGCTAGATGACCTCAGAGGAAAATTATGGATGACATAATCTCAGATTGTAGCTCAAAAATGAAGAAGACAGTCGATTCTTTTATAAAGGAGATTTCTAAGATTAGAGGCGGAGCGCTTAGCAAATCCCTCTTTGATGAAATTAGAGTTGATTATTATGGTTCTGAAGTTCCTCTAAACCAAGTATGCAATATCAACATGAATGAAAGCTCCACCATTGTTATTACTCCTTATGATCAGACGGTTGCGGACAATATTGTTAAAGCGATACAGAAATCGGACCTTGGTTTGAATCCAAATAATGACAAAGATGTAATTATTATCAACATCCCTCCGTTGACTCAGGAAAGAAGAAATGAGCTAGTCAAATTTTTGAATAAAGAGACGGAATCGTTCAGAGTTTCGATTCGCAATATAAGAAAGGAATGTAACGATGCAATCAAAAATCTACAAAAAAAGAAAAAAATAACAACAGACGATGAAAAGACCGGACTGAAACAAATTCAAGAGCATACGGATAATTATATTAGTTTAATTAATTCGAATAGTACTAAAAAAGAACAAGAAATCATAAATATATAAGTTTACGTTTTACGATATGAAATCCAGATTATTCATATAGGGCCTTATTGCCTTAGGAATCTCTACGCTACCATCTTTTTGTTGGTAGTTTTCTAGTATTGCCACCAAAGTTCTTCCTACTGCTAAACCAGAACCATTTAGTGTGTGAACAAATTTTGTTTTTTTATCAGATTTGTACTTTATATTTGCACGCCTTGCTTGAAAGGAACAAAAATTGCTACAAGAAGATATTTCTCTGTACTGATTTTCTGAAGGCAGCCAAACCTCGATATCGTATGTTTTTGCAGATGCAAAACTCATATCGCCCGAACATAGTGTGACAACTCTATAAGGTAACTCTAATTTGTCTAAAATTGCGCATGCATCATTGGTTAGATCCTCTAATTCCTCAAACGAGGAACGCTCATCAACAAACTTAACTAACTCAACTTTGTTAAATTGATGCTGTCTAATTAAACCTTTTACGTCTTTTCCGTAGGATCCTGCTTCAGATCGAAAGCAGGCGCTATAAGCTACATATTTTTTTGGAAGACTGGCAATATTTAAAATTTCATCAGCATGAATATTAGTTAATGGTACCTCGGCCGTTGGTATCAGATAGTGTTTCGTTCCTTCTATTTTAAATAGGTCTTCTTCAAATTTTGGCAAGTTACCTGTTCCTATAAAACTTTTCTCATTACATATAAACGGAGGAAAGACTTCCTCGTAACCCTTTTTGCCATGCTCATCTAGCATGAAGTTTATAAGTGCTCTTTCGAGCTTGGCACCCAAGCCTTTATATAAATTAAATCTAGTTCCAGTAATCTTTGCGGCAGTTTCGAGGTCGAAAAGTTCAAAATTTTTCCCAATTTCTGTGTGATTAAGAATCGTGAAATCATATTTCTTAATCTTACCAACTTCTCTAATTGTTTTGTTGTCCTTCGGGTTGGACCCGATAGGCACCGTATCATCGTGGATATTAGGATACCCTAATAATTTTTCCCTAAACGACTCATCCGCACTTTTCCGAATTTGCTCATTTTCTTTAACTTGATTTGATAGTTCTTTGATTTCAATTAATTCGGACTTGGTGGGCTTCCTTTTTCCATCGGTAATTTTTTTATTAAATTCGTTTTGTTTCTTCTTCAATTCCTCTACATCTTGAATAGCCTTCTTCCTTGCCAAGTAAAGATTAGAGAAATCTTTAGAATTAAAGTCGTAGCCCTTTTCAAGATACTTCCTTGTAACTAGCTCTTGATTCTCATATATAAAATTTGGGTCTATCACTTAAATTTGAACTCACTTTTTTTTTCGTATATCATAACATGAAATAAATTTACTTACCCAGGGTGTTTTATGTCAATAGAAAAAGGCAACGTTAAAATTCACTATTTAGGGCATGCTACTTTTATTTTTGAGACCAATGAAGGATCGAAAATAATTGTTGATCCATGGCTTGATGACAATCCTCAATGTCCAGATAACTTAAAATCTCCGGAAAACATAGAATATATCTTAATTACCCATGGACATTTTGATCATATTGGCAATGTCTCACAAGTGTTTTCTAATAATAAAAATGCAAAATTAGTTGGCAATCTGGAGCTTTGTACTTGGTATAATTCTAAAGGTGTAAGTGCTACTTTGCCAATGAATCATGGTGGCACCCAAGTTTTTGACCAAACTAAGGTTACTATGGTCAATGCTGTGCACGGCTCAGGAATCCAAGATGGCGACAAACTAGTTTACGGCGGTATTGCATGCGGATATGTCGTTCAATTTTCAAATGGTTTTAGTGTTTATATTGCTGGAGACACAGGTGTATTTATGGATATGAAATTAATTTCAGAGGTATATAATCCAGATTTAGCAATAATCCCCATAGGGGATCATTACACTATGGGTCCCGTAGAGGGGCTTCATGCCTGTAGGATGTTAAATGTAAAGCATGTTGTACCTTGTCATTATGGAACTTTCCCAGTATTGGTTGGGGACCCAGCTAAATTTAAAAAATTAGTCGAAAAAGAGCTAGATACAAAAGTTCACATCTTAAATCCAGGAGATGAATTATAAATGAATAGAAAACCAAATGGCAGACAATATATTAATTACTCTTTTTACAAATTTTTACCTGAGTGGTATTTGATTCCACGAACTAAGCGACAATCTCTTCTAGGTACCCTAAAAAAGATTCTTGATAAATACGCTAGAAAAATAACTCTTAATTCATACTCTACTTTAGGAGTAAGAGCCGAATGCGACTTTATGCTCTGGAGAGTTTCCGAAGAGGTTGAAAATTTTGAGAAAATGTCATCCGAAATTTTCAATAGTGGATTAGGGGCTTACATAGAAACAAAATACTCTTTCCTCTCAATGACCAAAAATTCTCGATATGTGAGCAAGAAGAAAGCCGTTAATCAAGAAGGAGAAAGGATAAAAATAACTCCCAAAAAGAAGAAATACTTGATGGTGTACCCCTTTGTCAAAAAAGTTGATTGGTATTTGCTTTCAGGAAAAAAAAGACAGGAGATGATGTTCGAACATATTGATAGTGGTCGCAAATATCCTTCTGTGAGCATTAACACGTCATATTCTTTCGGAATTGATGATCAAGAGCAAATGGTTTCTTTTGAAACTGATTACCCTGAGGATTTTTTGGATCTCGTTGAGGAAATGAGATTTCAAAAAGCTAGGGCATATACAGAAAAAGATACGCCTATCATCACTTGTATTTATAAAGAATTCCGAGATTTAGTAAAACTTTTTTATTAGATTAAAAATTCACAATATCGTTATATATTGCAAATAGCATTAAAGTTATGAGTGCAGCAAAGCCAATCCTATTTGCAACGTTCAAGAATCTCGGATTTATTTTTCTTCTGGTTATCATCTCTATTGAGTTAAAGAAAATATGACCTCCATCTAATAATGGGATGGGGAGTAGATTAATGATTCCTAAATTAATACTTATTACAATCATAAATTGAAGTATAGAATTTATGCCTTTTTCCGCAGCTACTCCTGAATACTTAGCGATTGCGATAGGGCCCGCAAGAGAGCTTTTAATTTCTTCCAAGCTAGATTCAGAATCAAAAAGATTCGACAGAAGATGCATTATCCCATTAAAGATTAACTTTATAGATTTGATTGAGTCGACATACCCCTTGTGTAGTGATTCAAATAAAGCAAATTTCTGTTCTCTTAATTGGACAAGAGGGGTTATCCCTAGAAGTTTTTTTGATTTATCTTCAGAAAAAAGGACTTCTCTATAGAGTACGTCACCTTTTCTTTCGATTTTAATCTTAAACAAAGCCTCCTTGTTGTTTAAGGTCTCACTTATTTGATACCAACTAAAGATTTCTATTCCATTAATTTTTTTTATTTTATCAAACCTCTGCAAACCAATCTTGTCTGCTTTTGTTTGAGGTATTACTTGATCAACTATCGGAGGCTGTTCTGGAAAAACTTCATCCAAGATATATCTTTTTTCTTTTCCAGTGTTCTTAAAGTCTATTACATGGATTTTATTGCTTCTTAAAACTTCTATTTCTTGTCTCTTGTCTAGAAACTTAGTTCTTTCTTCCGATATCGAACGCCATGATTCTAGTTTTGAATTATTAATTCGTAATATGGTATCTCCCTTTTTAAAGAAAGATTCGTTGACCTCATTCTTATAGTAACCCACGACTGGAATTTCATCTAAAAATTTAGGTACCTCAATTCCAATCATGTAGATAATAGGAAAAAATAGGAATGGCACTATCAAGTTCATTAAAGGGCCAGCGAATAAAATTATTTGTTTTTTATAATTGGGGATATTCTTATAACTCCTTTCTTCCTTGATATCGAGATTTTGATTCTTGCTGGGTTCGTCTGATACCTCATTCTCTCCTTGCATCTTCACATATCCACCTAGCGGTAACAAAGACAAAGAATATTCCGTTTCTCCATAATAAAAGGAGAACATCTTAGGTCCAAAGCCTATAGAAAAAGCTTCAACTTTGACATTTGCCCATTTGGCGGCCAATAAGTGGCCAAGCTCATGAATGAAAATGAGAAAACTAATTATTAAAAGAAACGTAATTATGCTTGTCATGGCTATAACTATAACTTATTGACTATATCAAAAGCATCTTTAGATGCTACGACGTTGATTTTAAGTATTTCTTTAAGTGAATACTTAAATTTTGGACTATGTTTCTCCATCGTTTTTTCAATAATTTTCAGAATGTCCAAAAATTTTATTTTGTTATTTAAAAATTCCCCAACAGCAACAGAATTTGCTGCATTCATTACGGTTGGCATACTTCCACCTATTCTGATTGCTTTTCTTGCTAACTGTATGGCTTTGTAATCCTTCTCTTTTATAGGGATAAGCTCTATTGTTTTGCTTGGCTTGAAACGAAAACTATTATTAGTGTAACGAAAAGGATAATTTAACGAGTAACTAATTGGTATTCTCATATCATTGTGACTACCTGAAATCATATAGTTCCCGTCAACAAATTCTACGACTGCATGGATGTGACTTTCAAGATTAATAACAGGAGAAACAATTTTACCAGGTAAATCAAACATTATTGAAGCTTCAATGATTTCTATCGCCTTGTTCATCATGGTTGCTGAATCTATAGAAATTTTCTTACCCATGTTCCATGTCGGATGCTTAAGAGCGTCCTTTGGTTGTACATTCTTGAGTTCCGAATTCTTTTTATTAAAGAAGGGGCCGCCAGAAGCAGTTATGTACAATTTTCTTATATTCTCTTTTGGCTCATTTCTAATTAATTGAAATAATGCTGAGTGTTCGCTATCTATTGGTATAATTTCACCACTAAATTTTTTTGAAATTCTAGATATTTCTCTTCCAAAAAGTAGATAAATCTCCTTACTTGCAATACACACTCTTTTCCCACGCTTTAACGATTCAATGGTTGGAGTTAGTGAATTAATTCCTGACGTTGAAGCAACAAGAATATCATTTTTAGGATCTTCGCCAATTTGTTTTAGGCCCTTCTCCCCAGAGTGTATTTTTATTCTCCTCAGCAAGGGGTTCTTCTTAAGGGCTATCTCGTCTTTCTTGTTTTGAACGCAAACAAAATTAGGTCCGAATTCTGAAATTTGTTTTAATAGTAGAGGGATATTTTTTCCTGCAGATAGCGATTTAACTTTAAATCGACCTCCCTGCTCTTTGATAACTGAGAGTGTTTGTGTGCCTATAGAGCCGGTTGAACCTAATATCGCCACGTACCTTCGACGTTTATTCATTGGTAGGTCCACCAAATTTTCTATCAATTATCGAATATTGATTGATACAACTCTGAAAATCCAGTTGTGTAAATTCTGGCCATAGTTTCTCATGAACGATTATTTCGGAATATGCGGCATGCCATAATAAAAAGTTTGACAATCTCGATATCCCCCCTGTCCTAATTATTAGTTCGGGATCTGGCTGCTTAGAAGATAAGTATGTATTTTTCTTAAGAATAAATTCGTTGATATTGGTAAAGTCAAAATTCTCTTCATAGAGATTCTTTATTGCATCTATTATTTCTTCCCTACCGCCATAATTAATTGCAACGTTCACACACATGCCCTTGTTGTTTTTTGTTTTTTCGACTAATGTTGAAATTTTATCTATGATGGACGTATCAAGCTCATCTATTCTCCCTATTGGATTGAATTTCATTTTATATTTCATAAAAAAATTACTTTTCATATTAAAAAATTCTAAAAATAAAGTAAATAATGAATCGATTTCAACTTTGGATCTTGACCAATTTTGTGCAGAGAATGCATATAATGTCAAATATTTAATCCCTATCTTACTGGAGTAAATACAAATTTTTTCTGCGGTATCCAATCCTTTTTTGTGACCAACTATACTTTTTGAATTATTCTCTTTTGCCCATCGCCTATTGCCATCCATTATTATTGCGACATGCTCTGGAATGGCATTGTTCATTTCCATTCAACCCAACTCAAAGATTTAGCTATAATGACTATGGAGAAACTAATAAGATACAGACAAAGAAGAACAAAAATTGAGAAGGGGTATGCAACCATAGTGAACACAAGTAGGGATATCTTCTTGAATAGGTTCAGCTTCATCAGCTTTCCTGTTAGATAATCAAACCCTTCAAAAAATTTTCTTACAACTTCAAGCATATTGTCACCAAAAAACCCCTACTCGTTCCTTATGGCCCTTATTGGATCCATCCTTGATGCCTTAAATGCAGGATAAATACCAAAAAAGATTCCAATTAGGCCTGAAAAGATACAAGCTACAAAAATTGATTTCGTACTAATTATTGCGGGCCATCCAACAAAATTCGAGGCCATTTGGCTAAGGACGTATCCCAGAATTACTCCTATTATTCCGCCGATAAGAGAGAGAAGTGCTGCTTCCGATAAAAATTGAAACACTATATCTCTACTTTTTGCTCCTATCGTTATCCGTATGCCAATCTCCTTTGTCCTTTCCGTTACGGAAACTAACATTATATTCATTATTCCAATTCCGCCAACAACCAAAGATATTGATGCGATTGTTGACAATAAAGCCTTTAAAATCGTGGTGGTTTGTAAGATTTTTTTTGTAACAGCCTCGTATGAGACTAACTCGAAATTATCAAATTCATCCTTAAGTAAGCTCCTTCTTTCTCTAAGCATTCTCCTGATAGAATATTTGGTAAATTCTACATCCTCGGTAGTTGTTGAGGATATGATTATATTACTGATCCCATACAATTGTCCCTTATAGTCCCATCTATTGAGCGAGGTATATGGAATAAGTATAAAATCATCTTGGTCACGCCCTCCAGGGGTAAGTCCTTTTTCGGACAAGACACCTATTACTTTAAAAGAAATTCCATCGATTCTTATGAACTTATCTACCGCTCTCAGTGCACCAAAAAAGCGTTTATTTACGGAAGCACCTAAAACACATACCTTGGCACCATCTTGAACATCAATTCTATTAATAAAGGATCCTCCATCGGTTGCCCAATCATTGATTTTAGCAAAATCTTCATTGCTTCCAACTACCGCAACTACTTGTGTCCTATTGGCATAAGTAATTTGATTAGATGTTTTTACAATTGGAGAAACAAATGCAACAGTCGGCATAGCCTTCATTAATTGTAGTTCCTCCTGGTTAAAATCCTGAGCTTGCCCCCTATAGACACCACTCCTTGTTCTTCCTATAGGTTTTAGCACTATGGTTTTAGCACCCAAGCTTACCAATTGTTGCTCAATTATAGATTTCGCCCCGTTTGTGATTGCAACAAGGATAATGACGGAAGTTATACCAATGACAATTCCTAATGAAGTTAGCAAAGTTCTAGATTTATTTCTAAATAAATTTGATCTTGCTTCTGAAATATTATCTAGAACATATCTTCCAAGCATAAGCTAAACTATTCTACCATCTCTTATATTGATTATATCCATCGTTTCCTCAGCAATTTCAGTGTTATGTGTTATAACAATTACCGTTTTTCCTGATTCATGGAGTTTTTTTAAGAGTGCTATTATATCCCTACTTGTTTGTGAATCTAAATTTCCTGTCGGTTCATCCGCGAGTATTATGTCGGGATTATTAATTAGGGCTCTTGCGATAGCCACTCTTTGTTGCTGACCTCCCGATAGCTCATTAGGATAATGTAGGGCCCTGTCGGTTAAATCTACCATCTCTAAACATCGCATTGCTTTTTCTGTTCGTTCGGTCTTATCTACGATTTCTGAATAATGTAATGGCATTTCTACGTTTTCTATAGCGGTATGACGAGGTATTAAATTAAAGCTTTGAAAAATAAAACCAATGGACTTGTTTCTTATCTCAGATAAGTCGTCATTAGATTTCGAATTAACGTCTATCCCTTGTAGTTTGTATTGACCTGAGCTTGGTCTATCAAGGCAAGCGATTATGTTTAGCAGGGTGGTCTTTCCAGACCCTGAGGGGCCGGCTATTGAAACAAAATCTTTTTCATAAATCTGAAGACATATATCAAAAAGAACCTGAAGCTCAGTTTCACCTAAGTGATAGATTTTGTTAATATCAGTTAATTCAATAAGGGTTTCTGTACTCATTCATTTAATATCTTTTAGGTTGAGGTAAAGAGAACCTGCTCTTTTTCTTTTGTTGCTGATGAATTCTAACATCAGTAACAATATCGTCTTTTTCCGTCAAATTGTAAAACCCCTTTTTCGATGAGCTGGGGTTTTCGGTCACAAGTTCTACAAAGGCATTATCTCTTATTCCAGTCTCAATTGTAATTGCAGAAATTGTACCATCTTTGTTGACAATCCAAATCACGGGTGCTGTTGTATCTGGAGGAGGCTCATCTTTAATTTTCATAATTTTTGGTGGTACAAACCTTAAAGCCGATCTTGGAACCCGTTTTATATTTGTTTTCGTTTGTATTTTAATTGATGCATCGACGCTCATTCCAGCCTTTAATTCTAGAGGGTTTTCTGCTACGTCGGCAATTATTTCATAAAAAACGGGAGCTTTATCTCTATGTGGATTTAAATTAAGAGGTTCAACGATTTTAATTACCGTACCAAATAAGTCTTGATTAGGGTGGGTATCTATTCTAAATGCTACATCTTGCCCTTCCTTTATTTTGGTTATTGCCCTTCCATCCACACTAAGACTTAGTTTGAGACGATCAGCTGATGATGAGACGGTATAAACCCAAGTATTGAAACCAATTACGCCATTCTCCATTGCTTGTTCGTTTACGTAATCGATTCTGCCCCGTATGGGCGCAAGGAGTTTGCTTTTGAGTAACGAATCTTCTAAATG
>PVBE010456657.1_pt1 | contig 14962 bp, 12 predicted proteins | sample 1631181 | NCBI WGS metagenome assembly PVBE01 (sample SAMN08397723, study PRJNA350692) | Marine metagenome, whole genome shotgun sequencing project. | isolation source: water | place: Pacific Ocean | collected 2012-04 | reverse complement strand
CCTGAGCGGGTAGGAGGGATAAGCCCATTTTTTCGGTGCAGCGATCGTGCCTGATCGCCATGCGCGTCCGAGTTTCGCCGTCCTGGCCGCGGCAGGAAATTCCATGGGCTGAAACCGGACTGCTGAGGCGCCCCGGGGGCCCCGCGACGACTACAGTGAGCCGGACCAATAGTACACCGTTCGCGAATCAGGAGAGATCAACCATGCCCAACGGCAAAGAAGGGGACGGCCTGTTATCGGACATGATTCTCTACGGGAGGCATCCCTTCCCGATCCGGATCGAGGAGCTGCTCCTTGAGCTGCTGGAAATGGACCCCCACCTCCATGAGACCATACGGACCGCCAGGGATCCGTCCCGGTGGGACCGCTATTTCGACGAGTGGAACGACAGGATCGGCGTCGACGAAGGCGTCGAAATGTTGAAAGCCCGCCTGGAAGAGCTGCGCGCCGAGCGTGATGGCTGAGCCAGGCGCGCGGCATCGGCGGAATTCTTGGACCCTACGGTGTCGGTTTTCTTGCACCGACGCCAGCCGTTGCCGAAGCGCTTCGTCGCGACCAGGCAGAGGATCGACAGGCACAGGGCGACGCAACCCAGCGAGTACGTGCCGAGGAGGCTCATCGGGATGGAAGAGCGGTTACTCACCGACATTCGACGTCCGCTGCGGTTGTGGTGGGCACCCCAGCGCAGATGGAGCGTCTATCCTCATAGCTGGCCTTACTCTTGGCGGTGTCATCTGGCCCTTTGCCGCTACTTCAAGCTGCGAATGTAGGCCAGAAGATCCGCTACCTGGGCTTCCGAGAATCCGTCAATCAAGCCGCGCGGCATCACCGAACGACCGGCAACGAAACTAGCCGAGGCAATCTCCGTCTTCGGAATGAAGAGGCTGGCGCCCCCCATGAACCGCATCGTCGCACCTCGGGCGTCATCCTTCTCCAGATACCCCTCCACCGTCGAGCTGTCGGTCTTGAGGATTCGATACAGGGCGTAGCTACCTTCAACGGCGGCATCTGGGTTCAGGATGGCCGTCAACAAGCCCTCCGGATCACGGTGCGCAGAGCCGTCCAGGGCCGGCGCAAAACCTGCGCCCGTCGCCCCAACTGCGTGGCAGCTCAGGCACAAGGCCTTGAAGAAGGGTTCGCCCTTGGTCGGATCGCCGCCCTTCTTGGCTGCCACCGCCATCAACCTCTCGAGCTTTGTCGCGAAGGCCTTCCGCTCCGCGGCGGCGGCCCTTCGCCTGGTTGCGACCCAGCGCGCCGCCTGATCATCGTCGCCAAGCTGCTGCTGCAATCGCAGCGCCGAGGCCAGATCAAGTGCGCTCTCCTTCAGCAGACCTCGGGACATGAAGCGCAACACGATCCGACTGCCTGCTGCTGACGACAACAGCCGACCGATCAAGACCGACTGATCCGATTCCACTAACCTCTCGGCCAAGACCGCTGCGTGCTGCTCCGCCGCGGCCGCATCGACTTTGGCGACCGCAGCTACGGCGACCATGGCCGCGGCGGAACTCAGCACCCCGCTGTTCAGCGACCCGATCAAGACCGCTCCGTTATGCTGCGGATCTCGTGCCAGGACCTGGACCGCGTCGACCAGTACTGCGGCGGCCCCAGACCCCGCCTTCAACAAGCTCGCCAGCGCAGGGTCTTGATCCGGGACACGCAATCGGTCCGCCGCCCTCGCCCCCAGTGCTACCTTCGCTGCCTCGCCCGATCCCAGCAGGCGCCCGCAAGCGCTCGCCAGCAACTGACTCAACTGCGGTGACAGAGTCTCGGCCTGATGGGTCAGGGCCAACTCCACCAGATAGCCGGAACCGGCTCCATCGAAGACCGGTTTCACCGCGGCAAACACCTTCGGATTCCGCAACATGCTACAGACGAGCTTGAAGGTGGACTCGTCGAGAGGCTCCTGCTGCCTCGACTCCCACTGTTGCAAGAATGCCACTTCCCGCTCCGCACTCGGCAAGGCCTGCGCAGCCCAGATCAAGTGACTCTCCGGCTGCCGCTTCGCCAGACCCGAATCCAGGTAGTTTCCCAAGCCTACTGGATATTGCTCCAGGGCCTTGCGCGCCAGGTAGCGCTCGAACTTTCGCTCGTAGCCACCGCCCAGTTTTCCTGATTTCGAATCCGGCAGGCAGAACTTCACGGCCAGATCGATCAGATCGGGGGTAGCCCTGCCGTACTCAGCCAAGGTTCGCAACAACTGCGAGCGCACCATCACATTGGATTCCTGCTCAAGCGGCGCCAGCATGGCAGCCAATTCCTCCGGCCGCACCGGCAGGGTCGCCATCGCCCGGACCGCTTCACGCCGTAAATCCGACAGCTCGGACTTCAGCAACCTCGCCATCAAATCCCGGTCGTACTGCTGCAAGCCCTCGAGCGACCAGAGAGCAATGATCCGGGTAGCTTCGTCCTGCGCCTCATCACGGCAGATTGCGGCCACCGCCGAGGTCAACTCCCTGGCACCACGATCCACAATCTGGTGCCAGGCCGCCCGCTTCGCCCACAATCTCGGCGACTTCAACTGCGCCGGCAACTCAGCAGTCGGCAGCTTGTAGAAGTTCTGCACCGTCGACGGCTTGGCTCCCGTATATCGAATCCGCCAGATTCGCCCGTGCAACTTGTCCCGGTCCGGATGAGTCCGAGACACTTCGTTGTGCGAGATGATCTTGTTGTAAAAATCTGCCACGTACAGGCAACCGTCGGGACCAAATTCCAGGTTCACCGGTCGGAACCAGTCGTCTTCGGAATCCAGGAAATCGCCTATTCGTTTCGAACTCACCGTTCCGTCCGGATTGCGCACCGTGAGTACTGCGTTGATCTTGCAGGTGATCGGGTTCGCCAGGAAAGCCACACCTCGCCAGTCCTCGGGATACCCCTCATCGGCATCATCCGAGAAGGCCAGGCCGGACAGACCCGTCCCCCCCACTCGGAATCGATTCGGCGGCGGCAGGAAGGGTTGGTAGCTGCGCAGTCTGGCCTTTCCAATCCCTGAGTACGCGGTCCCCGCCTCCATCGGCGTCACCGCATGCCCCTGATCATTGGCCTCGCTTCCAAACCACTGGCCGTTGGCCCGCAGAGTGTATCCCCAGATGTTGTTCAGCCCGGCGACGATCACCTCATGACGCCGACCGTCCAGCGAGAACCGGCCGATCTTTGCATTGTCAACACGGTTTCGTTCGCCGGTCTTGACGGTCACGACATCGCCCTTGTTCAGGGCACCGTGGGAGTAGTTCACCCAGCCACCCGGCGCACGAACTAGCAGGTGCGACATGGTGTGGGTGTCGGTGTAGCCAAAGCCACTCAGCACGGAGCTACGCCGGTCCGCCTTGCCGTCTCCGTCGCTGTCCTCAAGAAAGATCATCTCTGAGCCATGGGCGACAAAGGCGCCATTCTTGTAGGGCAGGAAGCTCTGTGGCATGGCCAGGCCATCAGCCCAGACCGTCGCTGGCCGTGGCTCGGCGGTCGGATCCTCGATGATCAACAGCTGATCCTCGCCGCGCCGCTTGCCCTCATAGACCTGCCGAACCTTGCTGAAGTTTGGTTCTGCGGCCTGCAGCGATGGGTTGTTCATGTACTTGAGTGTCTGGCTCCAGGTCGCACCGGGATCCGGATCGAGGGGGTACATCTTCGCCGTATTGGTCCACAGGCGCCCGGCATCGTCGAAGGTAAGATCGATCGGGTTGATCACTCCGTGCTCCTCACTCGCGACCAACTCCACGACGAAACCGTCCGGGACCTTGAAGCCAGCGAGCTGTTTCTCAGGCGAGTAGGCCTTCGATCGACCGGACTGTGTTTTCTTGCCGACCTTCTCCTTCTCAGCAGGCTTCGGCTTCACGTTGCTGAAGATAATCTCGTCAACTCCAATGTTGCCCCAGCCGCCGCGCTCCGCGTCGACAATTTGGATTTGCGCCATCTTGCCCTTGTGAGGCTTGGTCGAAAAGAACTTCACCCGCATGGTGTTGTGGTTGTTTCCGGTCAGCTCCTTCTTCGCCGGTTTACCATCGACGAGCAGCTTGACGCAGGTGCGCCCCTGGTGCTTGCCGCCGCCGATCCGCATCCACAGATAGTCGTGGGTCACCTTGAAAGAGACCGAGGTAAGGGTGCCGGTGGCCGCATCACTACTGCCCGCTGAGGCGTGACTGTTGACGCAGTACTTACCGTGAGCGTTCAGGTCGCCTTGATAGCCCGGCGTCTCACTCACCTTCAAGGGTCGCTTGCCAAAGGCCGTGCCCTCAGCCACCCAACCCTGGTAGGTACCGCTCTCAAAGTCGGCAAAGACCACGTCGTCGCGGTGCCGCCGGGTCTCGATCTTCGAACTCGCCTTGCCTGCGGCCTTGGGCTTTGGCTTCTTGGGCTTGCTGGCCGATTGCGCGTTCGGCCCCGCTGCCTTGGCAGGCAAGGCGGGCATCGGTCGCAGACTGATGTCCTTGTATTCGATGCGGCATACCCCACCGGAGTGAAGCTGCAGGGCGATTCGACCCTTGTCGGGTATCGCTGGATCCTTCTCCAGGAATTCCATCGTCTGGATCCCGTTGATGAACAACCGGATCACTGGTCCCTGGGCCCGGATGACGTATTCATTCCAGCCGAATGGCTGCAGGCTGCCACGCAGTTTCTTGACCTCCGACCGGCCGATCAATCCACGGCGGCCCTCGTCGTAGATGCAACCCCACCAGTTCGGCTCCCCGATATCAGCCTGGTAGCCCTTGGCATGTCCGTTGCCGTGCCGGGCGCTGCGGAACTGAATCCCGCTATTGACAAGACCGGTCTTGGGATCCCCGGTCAGGCGGAACATGCAACGGAATTCAAAATCGTCGTACTCCCCCTCCGAGAACAGGAAGGTATTGCGCGGCATCTTCTTTCCAAGGCTGTCCGCCATGATCACGCCGCCCTCGACCCGCCAGAACTTTCGATCCCTCTCAACCGTGGACCATCCCTTCAGGGTCTTGCCGTCGAACAAGGCCGCGGCATCTTGCGCGACCACGTAAGACTCCAGCGCCACCAACAGTCCGAGCACGGGTTTCCAACTCGCTTTCATTCTCTTATTCTCAATCTCTTCGGTCCCTGGGGGGGGGTGGGTCAACCCAGCGGGCGAATCCAGCTGGGCATCTGCATCTTTGGGTCACACGGCAAAGTCAAAGACGACCAGCCGCTCCAGGTGTGGAACCACAATCGCCTTGACCTCCTCATGCGCCGGGTGTGGTAAGTACGCGTCTCGACTCTCAGCACTGTCGAAGGTCATGATGAACCCGTGGGTGAAGCCGTCATTCAGACCCTCGCCACTGTCATAGGGCCCGTGCTCCATGTCCAGCAACCCGGGGATCTTGCCGACCATGTCCATCATCACAGAAAAACACCTGTCGATGTCCGCCTGGGTTGTGCTGACCGTGAATTGAAAGACACCATAGTGCTTCATCGCCATGTCGTTTCTGCGCTCCTGTTCGATTCCTTGATTAGGCGTCTCGGCTAGCTCATGTGTGCCAACAGAGCCTTGACGCAGGCTTCTGCGAATTCGCGATCGTTGGTGCCGCAGTCGCGGTCCACCACTGGCACCTTGGCGTGGGCATGGATGGTTGTAAACAGGGCCGCGTCGGCAGCTGGGCAGGGGTGTGTACCGATCAGGAGATGATGCTGAAGACGAGGCGATTCCGTGCCGGATCGCGCATCAGCGACGGGCCGTGACAGGCGGCGATGTCGGGTTCTTTGCTGGGGGCAATGCCGAAATTGCAGCTTGGAACGTCTATCCTCAGATTGATGTCCTTGCTGTTGACGCGGAGACGGATCATGGTCACCCAAGGTTAGGACTGATCGTGACCGTTCTCCACCCGAGGACTTGTTCAGGTCGCCAGTTTGCTCGCACTCTCGCGAGATTCACGCACGGCGAGATCTCACGTCGAGGAGAGAGTAGCGGGCACCCGCCCGCGTGAGTTTCCTCCACGCCGAGCAGTCCCGGTCCGCTACGCTCCCGGCGCGATGAAGCAAGAGAACCAAGGCATGGATCGACGTCGATTCCTGCTCGGCGCTGGTGCCCTCCTCGGCTCGTGTCGGGTCCAGCAGGTTCGGGGCACGGGGACCGCCGCCGGCGTGCACGTCGATCGAATCGAGGTCTTTCCGGTCCGGTATCCGATGACCGGATACTTCAAGTTCTTCACCGGACCCCACGGGTCGCGCGGTCGGGCCGCCGTCATCATCAAGATCACGGCAGACGACGGGACGGTCGGGTTCGGCCAGAGCGTGCCGGTCGCGAAGTGGAGCTACGAGACACTCGAGACCGCGACGATCGCCCTTCGGAATTACTACGCACCGGCCCTGATCGGCCACGACGCACGTGACATCCCGGGGGCACTCGACCGGATGGACCGTGCGATCGCACCGGGGTTCTCGACGGGCATGCCGATCGCGCGCGCCGGCATCGACATCGCACTTCACGATCTCCTCGGCAAGCTCGAAGGAAAGTCGCTGGCGCAGATGTGGGGTCTGCCTCGAGGCGAGCGCCTGACCTTGAGTTGGACCGTGAACGCCCGCAACCTCGACGAGGTCGACGGTCTGATCGAGCAAGGAAAGCGGCGTGGCTACCGCCACTTCAACATCAAGGTCGCCCCGGATCCCACGTTCGACGTCGAATTCGCGAAGCGGGTCAAGGCCCGCGCCCCCGACGGATTCCTGTGGGCCGACGCCAACGGCGGCTACGAACCGGCGACAGCCCTGCGGGCCGCGCCCAAGCTCGCCGAAGCTGGGGTCGACGTCCTCGAGGCACCGATCAAGCCCAACCAGATCCGCGGCTACCAGGCGCTGAAGAAGCAGGGTGCGTTGCCGATCTTCATGGACGAAGGGATCGTGTCCCCGGTGGAGCTGAGGGAGTTCATCGAGCTCGGGATGCTCGACGGCGTCGCGATGAAACCATCGCGGTGCGGCGGACTGGTGTCGGCGAAGAGACAGATCGAGATCCTGCGCGGCGCCGGTCTCCAGTGGCTCGGCAGCGGACTCACCGACCCGGACATCTCGCTCGCGGCGACGCTCGGACTCTACGGCGCCTTCGGACTCCAGAAGCCGGCCGCGCTGAACGGCCCGCAGTTCCTCACCACGGACATCCTGCGCGATCCGATGACGGTGTCGGACGGGTCGCTGGCGATACCGAGCGGTCCCGGTCTCGGCATCGAAGTGGACGAAGCGAAACTCCGTCGGTTGGTCGACCAATCCACGAAGTGACGCACGGGCGTCACCCTCAGCGTGCCGCTCGAATCCAGCTGTCGTACAACGCGGCGATACCGGCTTCCGCCGCCGTGCCGGTGTGGACGATGACGCGGTAGCGCAGCACGAGAGTCTTGCCTTTGTGTATCTCGAGCCGCCCACCCGGGAGCCAGTGCATCGGCGTCGGCGAGAAGAATCCGTAGTCGCGGGTGAACCACGGTGTCGGCGACCAAGGATTGTCTGGGTGGGTGAGAATCGCGATGCCCTCGACGAGCGGAGGATCGTGATCCGCGACCTTACCGTTGTAGTCCATCCACGGCGTGCGCACGCCGAACGTCGCCTTCTCACCGCTCGCTCCCTCCGCATTCACGAGCGAACCGCCGGCAGACACAGCGAGCGCCTTGACGACCCGGGCCGAGAACAGTGCATGATTTGTCCGCGTGATCTCGACGTCCTGCAGCGCGGTCCACGCGATCTCGATATCGAGGACGCGCAGGTCCGCCCGCGGCGCGAACACCGTGACCGTTCGCCGATCGCGAAACGGCGCCGGCGCACCAGGGCGGTGCCAGAGATTCTCGCTGACGAATGAGACGCGCAGGCCGTCGCGCTCCCCGACGCGCACCCGTTCTTGCCGGATCTGGCCGCGTTCGAGTCCCTCTTGCCAGTAGTTGCCGCCGTTGACGCGATCGCAGGCGAAGAAGAGAGAGTGATGGTGCGGATAGGGCTCCGAGGACTCAGTCGTCACGCTACGACCGCTCGATGGACCGTTGACCGGATAGAAGTAGGGGTACTTCTGGCTCGGGGCGTACCGGTACTCGGCAAACACGTCGCCGCCGACGCGGATGACCAGTCGATCGTCGCGCTCCTCGATGGACGCGGACAATCCTTCGCTCGACGGAGCAGCGCAGGCGGCGAGGACCATCGCCAGGATCGCGGGAGCGAGATATCGCATGCCTACTTCCCGTACTCCTCGAAGAGACGCTTCATCCGCGTCGCCTCGAATCCCGATCGGTGCAGCACGACGCGGTAGCGAAGCACGAGCGGCTCGTCCGTCGAAAGATCGACGGGGTGCTGTCCCGGGTAGACCGGGTTCTGGCAGCTGTTCTTGCGGCGGATGGTCCAACCCGGCGGAGACCCCGGCGTGTCCGGGTGGCAGAGGATCGTCAAACCCGACGGACCGCGCGTCCCGCCAAACGTGCCCGAGAAGTCGACCCAGGGCGCCGGCCGCGTCGGTTTCTTGAGATCGGGTGCGAGCGTGCCACCGGGACCTTCGATGCGCAGATCCCCGGGCAGCGGAATGCGCACGGAGAAGCCCCCGTAGCCCTTGGTGTTCATGGAGCCACCGAGGCGGACCTTGGCCGCGAGCGCCCGCAGGGAGATCTCGAAGTCGATGGCACGCGCGTCATCGCTTACCGGATGCACCCGGATCACCGTGACCTCGTCGACGATCGGTCGCTGTCGCTTGCGCGCGTTGACCCACAGCGGGGACTTCCAAAGCACGTGGGCGCGCAGCTCGGCGATGCCGTCGTGGTTCGTGATCTTCACGTCGCGCACATCCCAGATCATACCCTTCTGTTCCCAGGGATGGCCGATGCGTTTCTCGCCGATCCACAGCTGGGTCCACGCCCAGAAGACACCACGGTGGTGCAGGTGATCGCCAGGCATGTCGTCGGTCATGCGTTGACCGTCGAGGCCGTACAGCGGATGGATGTAGTGGCCGCGCTTGTGATCGCCGCCGGACCGCGAAATCGGGTCGCGGTTGTAGACGAGCACGACCTTTCCGCCGTCGGTCACGGTGTATCCCCCGGGCGTTCGACGGACGTACGCCCCATCGATCTCACCGGCACGCCGCTCGGCGAACGCGGTCGAGTCGGGGACCTGAGGCCGCCCCACGGATCGAACGCCACCCTTCTGCAAGCGAGGTCTCGATCGCCCGGGCTGTGGCGTGGGGACTGGGGGCCGCGCCATCGTGGTGCCACTTCGCAGACGATTCAGGTTGTAGACGATCCATGGGTGCCCGAGCGGCGCACCATCGGCCGAGCGGATACCGGCGAGGCGAAGGTCATAGATGCGGCCGGCCCGCAAGCGGTCGAACGTCAGGGACACGCGGAGTCCGCCATCGTGCACGCGCACGGCGGTGATCCGCTCGGCCCCGAGCTCGAACTTCCTCGATCCGTACGTCTCGTGGTAGTTGTAGAAGTAGCTCTTGCACGCGTAGGCGGCGAGGTGCTCGGCGGTCGACGGGTCGACGGGTCTGGTGAAGTTCAGGTCGAAGCCGGTTTCCGTGAGGCTCATCGACTGGATCTCGCAGGGAACCACGCCGGTCCACGTGAGGCGTTGCAGTCCGCTCTCGCCCACCCAGGTCTCGTACAGGGTCTGGCCGATCCACAGCGACTTGCCGTCGGGACCGAAGGCGAGCCGGTTGTTGCCGCGGTGGAGCCCCTTCCCATCGAAGAAGATCTGGCTCGCTCCTTGGAGCTGCCCATCGACCTCCTCGAGCATCACGCGAAGGATGCGCGGACTGTTCATCTCACCGAGGAACATCTGCCCCCCGAACGGACCGAACCGGCCACCCGTGGTGTCGCACAGGGGCTGCGTCGGCGAGTTCGACATGTTACCGTGCGGGAACACCGCGACGGGCCGCTGGCGCATCGCATCGAGTTCCGCGATAGGAACATCGAACGGGTGCCGATCGAAACCCTGGCGCCATACGAGTGAGTGCGGATGGCCGTAGAACCGACCCTCCTGCACGTGGAACAGCGCGCTCGTCCCGACGAAGTCACCCTGGTTGTCGATCGTGAAGAGTCGACCGGCGAGATCGAAACCGAGTCCGTTGGCCTCGCGAAATCCGTTGGCGAACGGCGAGGTCTTCCCGTCGGGCGAGACCTTCATGACCCAACCACGGTAGGGGACACACGAGTTCATCCGCCCGTAACTGCCGTCCCGACTGTACGTCCCCCGCACCTCGCCAGTCTGCGGCATGCCGAAGGACGATCCGGTCCCGAGACTGAAGAACAGGTTGCCTGCCGCATCCTTGACCGGACCGAATGTCCACTCGGCGTAGTTGCCGGACAGGCCGAACTCGTCGGACACGACCTCGTAGTGATCCGCCTTCCCATCCCCAGTCGTGTCGGAAATGCGCGTCAATTCCGGGCGCTGCGCCACGAGGATCTCGGTGTTGCTGATCGGCCAGATCCCCAGCGGCTGATGCAAGCCCTCGGCGAAGAGGTGCCAGACACCGGTGTCGGGTCGATACGTGTAGACCCGTTCGAAGGACAGACAGCACACCAGTCGGCCATCGGGCAGGAACGCCACCGCGTCCACGCTGTGTTCGCCCTTGGGCAATTCGATCGTGTCGAGCCGGTAGCTCGCGTCCTCGGCCGTGACGGCTTCCTTGCCCTGCGCGGGAAGGGCTTGCGATGCGACGAGCGCAATCGACATCGCCCGAAGGGTCCGCAAGTTCATCGCCCCGCCTCTTTCTGCGTGGCACCGGCATCGCGGTACGCGATAGCGATGGTGAAGGCCCTGCCCTGACCAGGGCCGAACCCGATGTACGAAGGGGACCCGGACTCACCTTTTCGAATCCGTCCCTGCGGCTCCGCGACAGGGGTGACGTCAGCCGCATGCGCGAACCAGATCGTCTCGTCGCGGGAATCTGTGTGGAACGTCCGTTGGACCTTGCCCCGGCTCATGGTGACCCTCTCCCGCACCTTCACACCATCGACGTCATACTCGAATTCGGGTTCACCCGCGGCGTCGAGTCGGTAGCCGCGGTAGCGCACGCGTCGCGGTCGTGACCCGGGGTCGCTTCCGATGCGCAGAGGGAACCCGACCGTCTCGTTGTAGAGCAGCGGCCCGGTGAGCTTCGGCGCCTTGCCCATCTTGACCTCGAAGATCGGGCCGCCGGCCCACACGTAGCGCAGGCGACACGCTCCTGCGTCCCAGCAGTACGATCTCCCGTCAGGCTGGGACACCGCGATCGACGCCGGCCCTGCATCCGGCATGAACATCCGCCTGAGGGTGATCCGATCGACGGCCCCGTGGTGGTGTGGCTGGTTGGGCGTCGCGAGCACCGACTTGACTGGCGGTTTCGGGTGATCGGTCACGACCATGCTCCCGAACATCACGAACCCGTGCCCCGGGTAGGTGCACACGTAGGGGTAATCACCGGGAGTCACCGGCGCCTTGAAGCGCAGGCGTGTGGTCTCGCTCGGCTTGATGACACCCACCGACCAGAGCACGTCGGTACTCTTGGGAACGAAGTCCATCGCGACCGCATCCAGACCGAGTTCCGCGGTCTGCATGACGACCTTCAATCTCTTCCCCGGCTTCGTGATGACGAGGTTGTGCATCATCGCGTCGCGGTTCTCGATGACGAGCTCGACCGCCACCCCCGGTTTGACATCGAACCTTACGAATTCGTATCGCAGGCCCACGAGTGTGGCCATGCGAATCACCGTGGGTGAGGATCGTCCGGAAGCACCTTGGGCAGGCACGACCGCGGCCAGGACCGCGAGGAGAGAGAGTCGAGAGACCATGCCGGCACGGTAGCCGCGACCGCTGGGTGACACCAGCGCCCGCGGTCGACGCGAGCGGACCGTGACCGCCGTACCTCCCCCGTCCGGAAGAGTCCGTGCCAACGTCGAGCGGGCATCGGTTTCTGGAATCCGTTCGAGAAACCCCCCGCGAAACCCGCCCAGTGGTGAGACCAGTGCCATCACAACTCAACCACAAGGAAACGACATGAATCTTCGTCCTCTTCTCGCCGGCGCCGTCGCGCTGACCCTCTTGTCCAACGCGTCCGCCCAGCATCCCCGCTGCGAGTATATCTACGTCTTCGGGGACAGCCTCTCCGACAACGGCAACCTCTTCCGGCTCACCGGCGCATCGTACTGGATGGGGCGATTCTCGAATGGCCAGGTTTGCGTCGAGCAACTCGCCAGGACGTTCCGCGCCACCCCCAACAAGTTGCGGGACTACGCGCTGGGCGGCGCGACGACCACAGATGTCCTTGAACGACAGGTCCAGGCCGCCCTCGCCGCCGTGAGCGGGAGGCTTCCGGGCAAGACGCCGTGCTACATCACAGCTACCCCGACGGCGTTCCCTACGAGGCTCGCCGTCTTCCGGCCGACCTTCGATGAGTTCAGGAACAGGCGTCGGTTGCCGGGCTCGAACACGGGGTGATGAAAGCCTGGGCTCGGCAGATCGTATTGAATCGATGGCTTCGGTTCGTCCGCGGGGAAGATGCTCAGTCGAGTTCCTTCGGGTCCTCTGGTCGACTCGGTCTTCGTGGTCAATGCCAGATACTCGCCGTCTTGGCTCCAGCGTAGGCTCTCCGCGCGTTTGTCCAGGAGTTTGACACGCTTGTTGGTGAGCGCCTGCGCTCTGCACGCCGACCTCAGCCGGGATGCCGTGTTCCGAGCGACTACGCGGCACCGCGGAACGGACGGGGTCTGCTCCGCGAATCGTGACACGGCACCTTCAGCGCGGCTTGGCGTGGCCATGCAGCGGGCGCCGCAGCGCCCAGACGCCGACCAGGCGGCTGCGTTGCCGCAACCGCCTTCTCCTCCGGAGTTCGGGGGGTCGTGCGACTCGATTTCCGAAACTAGTGGCCTGGCAGGATGCGGCCGTAGTTACTCGACGTCATCCCGAACCCGTTGGCATTCGCGTCGGCTGGGAATGCCTGGGTGTAGATGCGGAGGCAAACCAGGCTCCTGTCCTTCGGCACGGTGAACTTGAGTAGGTAGGCGCCCGCCGTGCTGGCAACTTTGGGGACAATGATGTCCGTACTCTCGTAGAGAAGGCAACCGGGAGCGCCGGCAACCCCGAGGTCGATGCCGGCCCCATAACGAGTCAAGCCGACCACATGCAACGAAATGGCGTTGGGAAGACAATTGCTGACATCGATCGACATGACCGCGCCGAGCGCAGCGCTCCCGGTGAATCCGAGCGCCGGGACCAATCCATTGCTGCCCTTGCACCCGTGTCCGTACCGGTGCATATCAGGCTTCAGAGAGACCACATTGACCTTAAACGCACCGATGCCGCTGGTGCCGGTGGTCGGTGGGGTGCCGGTCCAGCCGAAGCTGTAGACGCGCATGTTCGGGCCCTGGCGGTGGTTTCCACTCCCAAAGTTGGTGAGGCCGCGGGCGCCGGTCACCGTGATCTGGATGACGAGGAAGGGGTGATTCCCCTTGAGGTAGAGGTAGGAACTGTCGAGGCCGATGCGGTCCCACATGCCTGCGTTCCTGTACCAGTCGTAATTCTCCGCCTTGAGCACCGTCTTGACGTTGGTCATGAGGTTCGCGGAGAACGTCGTGGAAAGCGTCGCGGTAGAGCTCTGGCCGAGTACTACTTCGATCGTGTCGAAGTGCTTGACACCCGTGGCGCAAGGAGACCAGGCGAGGTCACAGATCTCCAGTACGGCGCTGTTGCCGAGCTGGGCGTTGGACAGGTTCTGCTGGTAGACCTGGTTTGACCAGGTTGGACTGGGCGCGGTGCTGCCCGTGCCAAATGGGATCACGTTGCACGTGCCGGTCGTGGGCGAGTTGTCCGGGATGTAGTAGTTGGCGCCCTGAGCGAACGAGGTCATCGCGATCAGGCAGCTTGCGGCGGCGGTGAGTATCAGTTTGTACATGGTTTCTTCTATGGTCTACGGGTTGGAGGTGACTGTCAGCGCTGGAACTGGAAAGAGTGGAGAGTTACCCAGGCCAAGGTGGAGGCATGACGCGTCATGCTGAACGTCGGTAAGCTATCATGACCACGGCTCTGCGCTAGCCGAAGCTCGTCCCGAGGTTGGACTATCTTCCAAATTTCGTTCCAAATTTCGTTGTGCCGATATACCAACGCCGTCCCAAAGATGGGCCGATATGTTGGGTCGAGGTCGGTTGTGTTATGCTTCCGCCGCGCTGTGCCGCTTGTGGCGCCGCACTCGTTTCGTGAGTCCCGAACAAAGGAAGTTATCCATGTACCGAATCACAGCCGTTGTGCTCGCCTTCGCGGCATGCACCCACTGCGTGGCATCTCAGACCACGACATTCACCTCGCCCAAGGGCCTCGCGGCCACAGAGGGCAACACCTTGTTCTACGCATCGACCAATCGCGTTTATCAAGGCATTGACGCGACCCACAAGGGGACGGTTCGGGTCATAAAGGAGTTTGCCATGCGCCGCGACAAGGTCACGGCGAGCACACCGGGAGCTTCGACGGTCGACGCGACCCTCACGATCGGCGAGACGAACATGACCATGGTTCACTCGGATCCGACCCGGAACTTCAGCGTGAAGAAGACCCTCGTGTTCCCGAAGAAGAATATCAATTGGCCCGATTGGAGCACCCCGAGTTCGACGCCGGCGCCATTCGACTTCAAGATTCCGTTCGTCACCAACTACATCTACCTCGGCCGTTACTCGCTCGTCTGGAATCTGACGCTGGAGAACGGCACGAACACCGGCAACAAGTTCGATCGGGATTACACGATGTACAAGAGCGGAACCTCGGCGTTGTTGAGCCCGGGATGTGCCTCGTTCGCGCACGGCGCCGTGATGGAGAGCAACGGACCAGCCATGACGAACTACGGAATGCGGCTCAAGGCAGGGGTTACGGGCGGGCCACCCTCGGCGCCGGTGTCGATGAGCTTGGCGGTGGCCGATGCAAACTATTCGCTCCCCGCATTCTGCGCGAAGGTCCACGCGATCCCCCTGGTCGTCCTCCCGATGGGCGTCGCCGGCTCGACTGGTAGGGTCTTCAACTGCTACTGGAATATCCCATT
>PVBE010822046.1_pt1 | contig 14963 bp, 9 predicted proteins | sample 1631181 | NCBI WGS metagenome assembly PVBE01 (sample SAMN08397723, study PRJNA350692) | Marine metagenome, whole genome shotgun sequencing project. | isolation source: water | place: Pacific Ocean | collected 2012-04 | reverse complement strand
TATTCATCTTCGCAACATACCTCGGTCTACTTGGTCCTTGGTTGTCCGATCATTATGGTCGGAAGAAAGTCCTGAGGTTGTCTGCAATCGGTTCAGTTGCCTGTTATGTAGGGCTGAGCGTCATGATGCTCATTGGAGCACCAGAAATTGCACTCCTCATCCTTTGGATGCCGACTTTGATGATTACTGATTGGCTCATTTTCACCTTCTTCACGACATGGGCAGAGGTGAGTGACCCTCGATTGGGTCCCACTCACATGGCTCTATACCAAACCACTCAAGCCGTAGCAGCGACATTCATCTGGTTTGGATTGGGTGTATTCCTCATCTATGCAACTGGTGGGGCCTATTGGCTGATTTTTCTCTTGGCTTGTTTGGGTCCACTCATTGGCCTCAGCCAATTCCACAAGCTCAAACTTGGCGACGAATATGGTGAAGACACCCTCGATGTTCGAGAAGAAATTTCCAAAATTCAGAACCAATTGAAACGGATGCCTTGGGGTGTAGAACCTGTTGACAAATCTTCTCGACGTCGCTTGACAATTGGTACAGCAATGGCCGGATTAATCCTTTCAGTTGCCTTATTCACCGGGCCTTTCGTGTTGCTCAATTGGGAAACTGAAGAGTCTGAGGTGAATTGGAGTTTGCTGGCTTGGAATGAGACCGTCATTACAAGTGAGCAACCATTCACACTTACTACAAATGGTATTGCACCTGTTTCTGTTGAGGTCCCAACAACCCAAGGTGGCGTACTTTTTGGCTCATTCAGGGTTGACGTAGAAGACAACCAATGCGATACTGTGCCGGGTGGCGCGCATTGGACAACGACATTTTCGATGGAAGACCGAGGGAATTTATCAGATGGAAGCAATGAATCTAGTTTCGTTGCATCAGATTGGGCCGGAGAAATGGGCGTGGATTTCGATACTGAAGCCATTAATTTGACCAATTACTCTAGTGAAGAAAATCTTCGAATTGCCCTCGATGACATTTCACGAGAAATTTGGTGGGGGCATGGCCGTGGTTATTGGGAATTGACAGTCAAATTCGATTCTTCAGATTGTGCTGGTGGACTTTTTCCGACTCACCAAGTTACCTTCACACTCAATGTAACGGTACATCATCTCATTCTCCCTTCGACCAATCCCGACGATGGCATGGTCGAAATTTCGACATCGCCGCCCATTATCACTGAACATAACTATGGGACTGCAATCGGTGTTCTTCTTGGATTCCCCATCCTAATTGCAACACCTTTCCTCGCATGGATTGGTGGGCGCGACCCAGAGACAATGTTGGCCTGATTACCACTCTGCGTGACTGCCATCTTCGTGAGTCCAAGTTGTGGGTGGATGTGGATTCCACATCTCCATGTGCTCTTCGATTCGTTCTTCCAAGACCTCAATTCCAAGCCCTGGTCCTGATGGGACAGCAACATGACCCGCTTCTATCGCAAATGGCTGTGCGATGAGTTCGAATGCCCAATTCTGGCCACCACCGGGCGTGCCACCACCAGAACCCGCACCGCCCAAGGATTGGAATTCTTGAATCAAATGGGCTGGACTTGCCGCAGCCACCTGCATGGAGGCTGCAAATTGAATCGGCCCGTAAGGGCAGTGTGGTGCCATCGAGACTTGGGCGGCTGAAGCCATCGCACCGATTTCCACCGAGGCCCTGATTCCACCAACCATGCTCACATCCGGCTGAATGATATCTACAACAGGTGAAGGTAAGAGATGCTGAGCAAAGGCATGTGCACTTCGCAATCGTTCTCCAGTCGCAATGGCGACGGGTTGGGCTGTTCGTAACGCTCGCAGGTCAGCGATATGCGATGCACTGCCATCGGGCAAACACGGTTCCTCAATGAAGAACGGATCCAGTGGAGCCAATGCATGAACGGCCCGACGTGAGGCTGCAGGTGTGAGACGACCATGCAAATCAACTGCCAAATCCACATTGGGCCCCACCGCATCACGTACGGCCCTTACCACATCGACCATGCCGTTGAGAGCTGCTCTTGAAGCAACATCAGGCGTGGGTCCTGCTGGACTGACTTTGGCAGCTGTCATCGATTGAGACATTGCTTCTCTAGCAGAGTCAGCAAATTCCTCAGGTGTTCTCCCCCATAGGTTTCGGTACACGCGCACGCGCTCGCGCACGCGACCCCCAAGTAATTCGTGAACAGGTGCACCGAATTGCTTTCCTTTGAGGTCCCAAAGCGCCATCTCTAGAGCGGAAAGTGCTGTATCCAATACAGGTCCATCTCTCCAAAATCGAGTTTTTCTTTGCGTTTCGATTGTTCGAGTAATATCGTGAATGCTACTCCCTTCAACTCGTTCACCGATTGCATTCAGCGCAGTTTCAACCTCATGGTGTAGGTCACCAATCGCCTCACCCCAGCCGATTTCGCCATCATCCGTTTCAACCCTAAGAAAGAGCCAACGCGGAGGGCACCGCACACAAATGGCAGAACGAATCGTGGTCACGCAACATTACGCCGGCGTTGGAGTTCCATGAATATGTCCCGTGCCGTTTGTTGTTCAGAATCGAACCAAGTGGTGCTTTCATGTTCATCATCGCTCAAATCTGAACCACATAGATTTGAGCCCATGCCAACGCACCATGCTCCAGCATCTAGCCAATCCCACATATTCTCATTATCAATGCCTCCAACTGGTATCAATGGCAAGGAAACCGAAGTAAGTTGTTCGATTTTCCAATCAGTAGCAGGGAATAATTTTGCAATTTTGGCACCATTTTCAATGGCAACCTCAAGTTCTTGTAAGTTGGAAACGCCAGGGACTGCGAGCATATTCGAAGAGTGGCAATTCTCAATCATCCTATCAGGATGGGTCGGTGAAAGCGCAAATTCGGCACCTGCATCAAAGCAGTTTTTCGATTGGTCAACATCTAGCAATGTGCCGACGCCAATCAATACTGAATCGGGTAATTGTTTTCGCAATGAAGCGATAACTTCCAATGCCTGTGAACTGTCTAGTGTGACTTCAATAGCAGTGCAACCCATATTGGCGAGTTCAATTCCTCTCTGAATCATTCGTTTGGGATTTTGCCCACGAAGAATGGCAACGACTCCAGCATCCTTCAGATGATCTAAGATTGAGTTGATTCGCGCCTCATCCATGTGCTCACCTCAGATACTCAACGTTCGATGATTTTCGGATGAAAAATTTCGTTTAGCTTCGAACTCATCGAGTTCTTCGCGAGTAACCATAGAGACATCACCTCTGGAATTTTGACAGAGTGCGGCCAACAAGTCTCCACGCAATGCACCGATGAGAGGTGATACTGGACCATGTCCATGTTCACTCAATGCATCGATAAATCCTGCTAGCCAAGCATCTCCTCCTCCCAAATTTTCCACGGGTGAATGGATGACAGCATCATCCTCAGTAGAATCCATTCCAAAGGCATGCGCAACCACCGACCAACGCTTCTGTCGATTATCTGTTTCAGGTCGCTTGAAGGTACAACAGAGGTGAGGAATCAGGAATTTTCGGCGTAGTTCCGCCAGCGCCTCAATATTTTCGTCGTAGTTTGTAGGCGTATCAATCCCTTCGAGTTCTGCGATTCTCGCGAGACTATTTGGTGAAAGAACGAGGATGTGAAACATTCGTAACCGTGGGCGGATTATTGTCCACAACTCCTCAATTGTACCAAGCGTTGGACGATGATTCAGGTCCATGGCAATGAGTGTACCATCCAATTCAGCAAAAGTCAGTGCTCCCCCCCAAGCAGATCGTGGCCCATCACCTAGTAAGGGCGTTATTCCACTTACAACCAACCACCGTGCTCCAGTGAGGATTCTTCTCCAATCAAAATCTACTGGGTCGAGATTGGCGAAGGCAGAATTATTTCGGTTGTATTCTACAGTTTGAGCAACTTGGTCAACAAGATAAGTTCCGATTGGAAAATTATTCTGGCGAATATCCAAAAATACGCCTGATTCAATGGCCAAATCCTCAATTTGAGTCGGTTCATTGGACATTGCACTCACCCATGATGATGCAACACCCAAACGAGATAGTGCGCAGGCGACGTTGTATTCAGCACCGCCTGGTGTCACAATGTCAGAGGAAGTTCGCAACATCGCTTCACCGAAGCAGACGACACGACCAGGTGGTGCTTGCATTGAAACTCCGATGTCGCTCCAATCCTCAAGTCTTCGGCGTGCATTTGTCGGTTTGATTATTCTAGAGACCAACGCAACAATCCAATCGCTCCACCCATGCCCATCAGTTGCTCACCGGCATCATGGTCAGCACTGGCCTGAACAACTTCACCATTGACTGATCGGACTTGGGAAGCAATTTCAGTCCAGAATTCATCGCTACGCAGCATTCCCGCCTCGATGATTAGGGATTCGATTGCACCTTGATTGACTGCATTTTCCAATTCCTTACGTCCATAAGCAACGGCCCCATTGGTTGAAATTCGTGCCAATCCTTCTTCAATTAGTCTGACTTGTTTGGCCATTGCGAATTCACCGAGAACCGCATCAGCAGCACCTTCGCGCATGACTTCGTTGGCTGCCGAACGTCCACCAATACTAGTGCCAATGTTCAATGTTCGATGCCCCACACCAGTTCCTTTCAACAAGGATTCGAATTGTTCCCGAGCCATCCCCGGTCCACAAATTACCACGGGCATTTCAGAAGAAATTGCTTTGGAGGCTTGTTCAGCTACTTTTGCAAGGAATGCATTGCGAATTTCTGTGGATTTCCCTTCTCTTTTTCCACCGCCCCTAAGGGTGAATGTATCGCCAACTTGTCGCATTCCATGTTGGGCAATTTCAAACAACAATATTTCGTCACTTTCAACCACAGCAATGGCAACACGACCGCGCCCTCCATCCTTGACTGCTTCAGCCAACAAACTTCGATCGGATTCAGAAATGCCACCTGTCCAGGAAATTTCGACTTCGTCGCGAGGACTTACTGCGTGTGTGTGATGGCTACCTTTGTCCATGTCAGCCTCGCTAATGATACCATGAATACGGAGGTTGTCAGTAAATTGTTGAAATTCGGTTGATTCAGCATTCAGAACAATCCACATGGGTTTTCGGTCAGCCGCCTTGGCCCGACCAGATTCTTGAGTGCCAGTACTTTGGTCGCGTCGAAATCCCATCATTCCCACTTGGCACCCTGGTCGAACCATTTGTGCAAGTGCCCACAAATCGTCTTCATGCTGAACACGAAGGCGAACACCATCTTCGATATTCTTGATTTTCTGCAAACTCAAACCTCCTCTGGGAAGAGTAAGTCCAAAGCATCAGAAACTGAATTGTCGTTTTGTTGAGAATGCCAATGAACCACACCGTTTGGAGCAACGATGGCGTAGGATGGTGTACCTTGCATATGGAATGAAGAGAACCAATACAATTGACGGTCATCAACATAGGTCCAATTGTGTGGTTCCCCGGGACGGTACATACAATTGTCTCCATTGTTACAACCTACGAAATCAGATTCATCTTGGAACGCGGCGATCTCATCCCAACTTGAATCTGACCAAGAGAAATTAATGATGAATGTGAAGAATGTGACATTTTCACTGTATTGTGTGTGTAGATTACTCATCAATTCGGCACCATTCCAGCAATGTCCACAATCAGTTGCAGCAAACTGAATGAGTACCCAATCTTCTTCTGCAGAGGTATTGGTCCATTCAGCATTTAGTGAATCCCACAATCGCCAAACAGCCCATTCACCATTTGCTGGTCTTGCAGCGGCTTGTACATTGGGAAGTAGTTCACCCTCCCATGTCCCAGGGGTGGGACCTGCATTCACAGTTATTGTTCGATTTACGACGCTGTTTTGAGTGATATTATCCAAAAATTCACGTACGATATCAACAATAAATCCCTCTTGCCATGGATGAGTGGAATGAATGCCCCCTTCGACAGTGACATGCCAATTGGAAGTTTCAAGTGAATCTCGAAGAATGAGGCTTTGATTGAACGGGACAGATTCATCATCGGTCCCGTGCATGATTAGCATGGGTTTGGTTTGGCTATTTGTCATCAGTGCTGGACTAGCACTTTGTGTTTGATTGTCACACGAACTTTGGTTTCCACTAGGGTCGCAACCTAGTAGTTCGGTTATGGATGAATAATCACTGCCGCTATCATTTGCTAGATTGGAAAAGATACTGAGGTCAGTGGGACCGAACCAGTCTATGGCTGCTGAAATATTTGCATCGGGGGATGTCGCTAACATCGAGGCAAGATGGCCACCAGCACTTGAGCCCCATGCAACAATTGTATTTGGGTCTAAATTGTATGCCTCTGAATTATTCCAGATCCAGTCAATTGCGGATTGTATGTCGTTCATTTGGGCTGGCCAAATTGCTTCACTAGAAAGACGATACTCGATACTGACAACTGCCCACAATCCATCTGAAACGATTTGCTGAGATGCATGATGGGTGGATAACAATCGGTCGCCTGCCCGCCACCCTCCTCCATGAATCCACATGATGACCGGGTGAGGTCCATCGCTTTCGGGAAGGTATAGGGCTACGTTTAGATTGACACCATTAGGTGATGCAAAGACCAAATCCGTTGGAGGTGGTGTCAATTCTTCTTGAGTTTCATTTTCTTCTGGCAATGTAATATCACAGGACTCAACGTCTTCATCAGTACAACCTTCGAATCCTGTATAATCTGGCGTACTATCTCCAAAGCAACCAGCCAATGATGCAGATAGCATCAATATCGTGAGAATCAAAGCAATACGCATCGAATCACCTCAACCGAACATTCCGAGGAGGTTCCCATCCTCATCCATATCCATATGTTCGCCTGCAGGGATGCGCGGAAGTCCAGGCATTGTCATCATCGTACCACAGATGGCCACGATAAAGCCAGCTCCTGCATTGAGTCTGAGTTCACGTATTGGTAATGTAAATCCACTAGGCGCACCCAATTCTTTCATTTCATGAGAAAAAGAGTATTGTGTCTTGGCCATGCAAACTGCGAGATTTCCATAACCCCAATTTTGCAATGTCTTGAGTTCCTTCATCGCCTTAGGTGAAAGATCAATACTAGCTGCACCATAGACATTGGTCGCAATTCTCAAGATTTTTTCCTCTAGAGGTGCATTGGGTCCGAATAGTGGTTCAAATGGCCGTCCTTCAGCTACGTGTGATTGACACGCTGAGACGACAGCACGGGCCAAGTCTGCACCACCTTCACCTCCACCTGAATGAACCCGAGATATGACTGCACTTGACGCACCAGCTTGGAGTGCTTCATCTAAGAGTGCCTCAATTTCAGCATCTGTGTCTGTAGGGAATACATTCACACTTGCGACAACTGGTACACCGAATCGAGACATGTTTCGGATATGTCGTGCCATATTCGTATTTGCACCAGCACGAACCGCATCGACATTTTCCTTGGCTATTTCTTCAGGTCGAGGTCGCGCACCTCCACCTGTACTGAATCCACCACCGTGCATTTTCATGCTACGGACCGTGACGTTGACAACAACACAATCAGGTGCAATTCCACTGGCTGCGGCTTTGATATGCATCATTTTCTCAGCGCCCATGTCAGCCCCGAACCCTGCTTCAGTGACGACATAATCCGTGACTCCAAGAGCGATTCTGTCTGCAATTACACTGGAATTACCATGGGCAATATTTGCAAAGGGACCTGCGTGAATGAACGCAGGGTCTTGTTCAATAGTTTGTACTAGGTTTGGCAAGAAGGCCTCTCGTAGTAACAATGCCATTGGACCAGCGGCCCCAATGTCGTCGGCTTTGACAGGGAATCCCGTACGACTCTCGGCAACTACAATTTCACCTAGTCTATGCCTCAGGTCTGCATAATCGGAAGCAAGAGCAAGAATTGCCATGACTTCGGATGCTGCTGTGATGTCAAATCGGTCTTCCCTAGCAACTCCATTCTTAGAACCGCCCAAACCAATTGCTACGTTGCGAAGTGATCGGTCATTCATGTCAATCACACGAGGCCAGAGGATTCGATTTGTATCGATATCAGTTTCGTTTCCAAAATAGATGTGATTGTCAAGCATTGCTGAACAAAGATTGTGGGCACTGGTCACTGCGTGAAGGTCACCTGTAAAATGAAGGTTAATCGCCTCCATTGGCAATACTTGGCTGTAACCACCACCTGCAGCACCTCCTTTGATTCCGAAAACAGGGCCCATGCTGGGCTCACGAATAGTACAGGTGGCATTTTGACCGATGCGATTGAGTGCTTGCGTCAAGCCAATTGTCGTGACCGTTTTCCCTTCTCCAAATGGTGTGGGGTTTACACTGGTAACCAAGACAAGTGAGCCACGGGGTGTGTCAAATCTAGATTTTAGAGCATCCCATGTGATTTTCGCCATACCTCGACCCATGGGGACCAGTTCTTCAACTCCGATTCCCAGTTTCCATGCAACCTCTTCAATCGGGGCGGGTGATGCCGCGTGAGCAATCTCCAGGTCGGTGGCCATGTACAGGCTGCTGCGCTTCCGGTATTCAAGTATTCATGGGTTTGGCGCACCGTAGGTGCGCATCCGGTTGGTTTGTGAAGGAGAGGGGATACGGGTTTAGCGAGCCACATGCGAATTCGATATGCCGTCGCTGGAATGCCGATTCAGCATTCGCTGTCTCCGTTGCTTGCTGTACTGACTGCAACGCATTTGAAACAAGCAGGACTTGAAGTGGAAATTGATGAAATCACCCTCCTCGAAACTGAGGATATGACTTCACCAATGGCTTGGGCTTGGGTCGATAATAATAGACAGAATATCGGTATTGAAAATACATTATTTGGTGACCCTTCAACCCCGTCTTCCCATTCCAAACTGTTCCGCATCGCCTCAACTGTGATGTCTGAAGTCAAAGCTGCTGATTCAAACCATGTGCCTCATGGTGAGACACTTTTTCATAGAGGCGAAGAGAGGGTTAAAATCCGAAGAGGCACAAGTGAATCGTGGATATCATTAACAAGTCCATTGAAGCATTTATTGTCATCTAGATCGGGTGTTCATCCAATTGATGCAAGCCTTGAGAATGGGGCTGTGAATCAACTTCGATGGGATGGAGACAATTGGTTCTGTGCAGGTACGGACGGGAATGGTGTCGTCTCACTAGCGAAACATTTCGGCTTTGATTTCGAATTAAATGGTTCTGAATCTCCCCTATTGTGTATTGTTGGTGGTGGTGGTTCCGCCCGTTCATGTGCTTCAGCATGGGCTGAAGCCGGCGGGTCAATTTGGTCGATGGGTGGTCGACGTTCATTGGGAAAACGAGGGCCATGGGTTGACCACTTAATTTCGGGGGATGCCGTAGTGGATAATATTGGATTGCGCCTTTTCGTAGATTTTGATATTGAACCGGGGGTAATTGATTCTGAACAGACCAGTGATGCGGATTTACATCTAATTTCATCATATAATTCTCAGGAGATTGGTTTGGCGATTGATGAATCGGAATCTGGAATAAAACTCGACGGGAGGTGGTTACTAGCAGCCCAACATCTAGATGCATGGGCTCGTTTCTACAGTCCAGAAGCTGCCCATTTACTTCCTGGTTTGGGCCTCACTATGACTCGATTATTGGCGATGGAATCTGCCTTAAGGGCGGATTAACAAGTCGGGGTACCCTTCAAGTGTTATCGCCTTCCTTGACAATATGATGGCGACCTATCAAAGGGCGTTGGCTCTTTCGTTCCTTCTTTTGATTTCATCATTTTCAACCATTACTTCAGGTTCTGAAAATTTCAGTGATTCACATGAGGTTGATACATTTCCAGCAGGGTGGCAAAACCTAATCTGGGTTGGATTGGACAATGAATCCCATTGGGCTCAGATATACTATCCTGCCAATGTTACTGGTTTGGGCAAACCGATCGATAACGTCTCGGGGCCATACCCAGTTCTAATTTGGATTGGTGATGATGGAGAGTCTAGCGAACAGTATGATTGGTTGGGGAAAGCCGCCGCAACATCCGGATACATCACAATCGTTCTACCACCTGATTGGACTCCAGACAATACCATGGAGCAGTGTGGAGATATTTTGGCAATGTGGTATCGGTTGGAATATAACAATCAAAACGGCAGTTTTGAGGGGGATCCTGCAAATATGCGAGAAGCATTTGACCTCAATCATTGGGGGATTGGTGGTCACGGCCAAGGTGCTAAACAAGCAGCATTGTGCCAACTCATTACGACTGGAGGGTGGAAGGACTACATCAACAATCCTCCACCGACTGCATTGGTTGCACTCGGCCTTGAAGATTCCAATACTGACGTACCAGATTCCTACTTGGGTCGTGCTCCAGAACCTGGCATGGGTCTATATCTAACAGGGACTGAAGATGAAATTGCAAAAGCAGATACCAATATCGATACGTGGTTGGCTAACAATTACAGTCCATGGCATTACATGTCGGTTACCGGTGGAAATCATATTCAGTACCAAGATGAATCTGGCTTCTGGGAAGGATTCTCTGATGGTTCAGCAACCATCTCTCCAGAACAACAGCAGAATCATGCAATTGAACACATTGTTCCGTATTTGGATCTCATGCTAAAAGGTGACCATACCCAATGGCTTCATGCAACCAATCGCGAAGTAAATTGGCAAAGTCCATCAGATTCCGATGCTGATATTTTTGAGGATTTATCAGAGGCTCAATTTTTACCATGGCTTTCATCAGATGTTGTTGAGATTGAGGGTGTATCTGGACGTGTAGTATCAGTCAATACAAAACTTACACATCGAAATGGTGGGCTTCCAATAGGTGCAACTGTAACTTGTACAATATTGGAGGGTGGAGATTGGTGGGACCCGATGGACTATGCCACTTACACAATCGAATCCACTGGGACATTTACTGGTTCGGTCGAAAATGGAACCTCTTCAGCCACTGATTGTGAAGTGTCGACAGATGGAGTCCCACCTGGAAATCGTTCGCTTAGAGTCGATGTTGACTGGTATGGGATGCCGTCCCACTTGGGTCTTGATTTCTTCAGAGAAAATCGTGTGCCTACACTGGCGTCACCACTTCCTAATATCCAAGTGCCTCAGCATGGAAATGCCAGCTTATCCTATTCTGAATTCGCTTTGGACCCTGATGGTTCAGTGATTGTTGTTGAAATGGCCCCCCACCTTCCAAGTACGAATCAAATGCATTGTTATCTGGGTGATAATACAGTGGTCTGTGAACACACAGGGGTCCCTGAGTGGACGGGTACTGAAATTCTCAACCTGACAATTTTCGACCGCTATGATTCAAATTACTCTGAACAATTGAATTTGAGTGCAACTGTGTTCGCAGTTGATGACCCAGTCGTACAAATCAGTGAGATTCCCGCGGTATCAATGCTAGAGGATGATTCGCGCTTCACATACACGATTACATCCCATTTTACGGATCCTGAAGGTTCCAATGCTACCATAGTGAGTGCGGTAGCAACAGAAGGCTTAGATTTGACATGGACTGATCACAATGTGGCCTTCGAACCGTATCTAAATTGGCATGGTTCAACAACAGTAGAAGTTTTGGTCAGTGATGGGAGTACATCCCCTGTTTTGACCTCATTCACAGTTGATGTGACCCCTGTTCCAGACCTACCAAGTTTGAATGCGACTAGGGTATCATTGATTGAAGATACACCACTAGAGATTCCACTTGAACTACTTGGATGGGATGAAGATGGCGATTCAGTCGAATTCAGTATAGATGGAAACCATCCACATTTATCGGTGACCATTCTCACAAACGTCCTCAGAATAGTCCCCTCTTCAGATTGGTCTGGTTTGTCTACGGGATGGAATCTTACTGCAACGAGTTCAGACGGTAATGCAACCTCCCCCATTGAATTTGATGTTGCTGAGATTAATGACCCACTTCAGATCACATGGGGTTCGTTGACAACAGAGGGTAATTCTGCAAACTTCATTGTCGCTATCCATGATCCTGATGATGGCACACCCTGGACCCTGAGATCTCAATGGGATTCTTCCTCTTGGTCTGAATTTGTTGCAGATTGCACAGTAAGTGATCCAAATGCTGAGGACCCAAAGGATTGGGAATGTCATGTTCAAGTCAGCATGAGTGAATTACAACCTGGTGCCCATCGCCTTGAGGTGCAAGTGTATGAGGATGGTATTTGGGTTGAAGATAAAGAAAAAACATATCTTCATACGGTGCCACCTCCATCCAATGCTTCATCTGAAGATGAAAATACATCTGAAAAATCAGTTGATGATGAAGATGAAACATTTTCAATTTGGATTGTCTTTGCAATAGTTTTCGCAGGTGTCGTGGCCATTGTTGGATTGTATATGATCGCAACATTGTCTAAAGAAGACATGGAGAATATGTTGGGTGGTTCAAAACAAGTCACAAATTCATCAGATGATGATTTGGCTGAATTAGAAGCTGAAATGGTTGATTTTGACTAGAGTGGAATATTGCCGTGCTTTCTGGGTGGTTGCCAAACTCGTTTTGATAACAATGATTTGAGTGCTCGTATTAATCTCAATCTCGTCTCATTCGGTTCGATAACATCGTCCAGCCATCCATTTCTAGCGGCAACATAAGGGTCGCCGAATTTATTCTTGTAATCCTCAACTAATTCCTGATGCTTTGATTGATAATCTTCTGCCTCTTTGAGTTCACGGCGATGGACGATGTTTACCGCGCCTTCGGCTCCCATTACTGCCAATTCACCAGTAGGCCAGGCAATATTGTAATCAGATTCAAGATGTTTACAAGACATGGCGAGATATGCTCCGCCGTATGCCTTACGAATCACTACAGTCATCATTGGAACCGTGGCCTCAGCATAGGCATAGAGCATTTTCGCACCATGTCGAATTATCCCTCCCCATTCTTGTACTGTACCTGGTAAGAACCCTGGGACATCTACGAAAGATAGTAGTGGGATATTGAATGCATCACATGTGCGAATGAATCGAGCTGCTTTGATACTCGCATCGATGTCAAGGCATCCTGCCAGGATTTTTGGTTGATTTGCAATAATGCCGACCGGGTGTCCTGCAAGTCGAGCCAATCCAATTACGATATTGTCAGCATAAATCGGAAAGAGTTCAACAAAGTGTCCATCATCTACAGTAGATTGGATGACTTTGATCATGTCATAAGGGCGATTGCTATCATCAGGCACAATTGATATCAAATCAGGGCAATCTCTGTCGTGTGGGTCTCCTGAATCTAGGTGTGGTGGACTTGCTCCACAATAATCAGGGAAGAATGAAAGCAATTCTATTGCGATTTCCATGGCATCTTCCTCATCACTCGCAGTTAAGCAGCAAATACCTGAACGAGATGCATGCATTTGCGCCCCCCCAACTTCGTCAGTTGTCAATTCTCCACTAGCGGTTTCTTCTGTCTCAAGCGGGCTAGACAAAAACAACTGACCATGTTCTTCCCCTAGGATCACAAAATCTGCTAGTGCTGCTGCTAAGGCTGAAACACCAACAACTGGGCCAAAAACAAGGCTAATCATGGGGATGCGCCCAGAACAGGTGACAAAATAATCCAGCATTTCACCTGTTGCAGCCAATGAATGAACTCCATCGTGTGCACGCTGACCACCGCCATCCCAGATGCAGATAACTGGCAGTCGAGACCGTTCTGCCATATCGATAATTTTGGAAATTTTCTTAGCATGCATTTCGCCCATGGATCCTCCAAAAACGGTAAAATCTTGACTGAAGCAAAATACTCGCCTCCCGTCAACTGTACCGTGGCCTGCAATTACACCGTCTCCAAATTGGGGGTGCATATGCATATTCCCTTCTCTATTCCGATGTGTAATCAAAGCATCAATTTCTGTAAATGAATCTGGGTCTAATAAGAAATCAATCCGTTCTCTTGCCGTCCCTCTCCCCGATGAACGGAGATTCTCTAGGCGAGACATTCCTCCGCCATTTGCGGCTTGGGCTCGACGCCATGCCAAGTCCTCCGCCCTGTCGCCCATAACGCTCTCCATAGGAGAGCGGTCTTTCATGAAAGTGGTTGTTTAGAATTGAAATAATTCAATTGAAAAATCGAATTGTCAATTGAAAATTGAAGATTTATTCTCTCCACATAAATCGGTTTTCCACCCTGCTCGCACGTCTTCACCAGTTGATAGCAAGAAATGCAATTTGACAAGGGCGGCTTCAGGTGCGGTTGTGGCCTGATTTCCAAGTATCCCTAGTTCCTGTTGATCTCGACCCTTGCTGTATACATCCATATGTATTGGTCCGTGAATACATTGTGTAGTCATCACAGCAATTCCACCATTTGAACAATATTCTGAAACTGCCTGGCGCATAGCGACATTTTCTGGGCTGTCATTATTTGGGTCTTCAATTGGAAGGTGGCCTAGGCCGGTGCCATGGAACAAGATGGCATCATATTTCGATGCGAGTTGAATCTGGTCTGCAAACATATGTGCTCCAGCAACAAGTTGTAAAATTCTTGTATTTTCATCAAATTCAATTGGTGAAACTGCAATTTCTTTAGTTGTCTTGTTTGAATCCATTTCTATTTGACAACTTCCGTCTTTATTGACTCTAATCATTCCCAATGGTTGTGTGTTGATACCTTGAAATGCTTCTCTTTTACTTGAATGGAATTTACGTGTCGAACAACCTGGCATGATTGAACAGACTCCATCATTACTACCTGCGTGCATGATAATGACACTCGCATCCCCATTTTCACCGGTTGGGGCAGGGCCATGTGCAGCCCAATGTACTGCTGCGAGTAGATTTTCAGTACCATCGGTTGACCCTCGGTCACTGCTACGTTGAGAACCAGTGAATGCGATTCGCCCAGGTGGCCTCTTGCCACTTCCTGCCCATGCGAAAGCAGCAGCAGCAGCGGAGTAATGCATCGTATCGGTGCCATGGGTAATTACAACTCCAACAGCTCCTGAATCAAATGCCTCTTTGGTTTCCCTCATCAT
>PVBE010743520.1_pt1 | contig 14964 bp, 11 predicted proteins | sample 1631181 | NCBI WGS metagenome assembly PVBE01 (sample SAMN08397723, study PRJNA350692) | Marine metagenome, whole genome shotgun sequencing project. | isolation source: water | place: Pacific Ocean | collected 2012-04 | reverse complement strand
GGGAGGATGTCGCCCATGGATTGGGCCAGCAGTGTCTTTCCCGATCCCGGTGGGCCGAACATCAGCATGTTGTGACCACCGGCGGCGGCGAGAATCAGTGCCCGCTTAGCTGCCTCCTGACCTCGAACGCTGTCAAACCGTCCTGAGTCCTGATCGTCAGGGCGCGTCGGGGACTTCCCCACCGCCGGTTGGTGAGGAACGAGTCCCCCCATGAGGCTCAGGGCCTCGGCGACGCTTCCGACTCCATAGACATCAATGCCCTCGACCAACGACGCCTCGGCGACCGCGGCATGCGGCACAACAAATCCTGCGGCCCCCAACTGGCGACAGGCCAGAGCCTGCGGTAGCGCTCCTCTCAAGCCGGTCGCCGCTCCATCCAGGGCGATTTCACCGGCAACGATGAGATCGGCCCCATAGGCCAATGAAACCCCATTTGCCAACGCTGCAAACGCCACGGCCATCGGCAGGTCCAACCCTGTCCCTGCTTTTCGCAGGAAAGCTGGAGAGAGGTTGCAGAGGACGTTCTTGAAAAAGCGAGGTGAACAGAGCGGCAGAACAGCCTGACGCACCCGCTTTGCACTCTCGCGCACTGCGGCGTCCGGCAACCCCACAATCTCCATTTTTTTCCCGTCATCACCGAGGATCATCTCCACGGTCACTAAGGTGGCCTGCACTCCATCTGGAACCAGCGAACGCACACGACGCGCATTGCTCCGTTGTTGTGTTTGATTCTCCTGCATCACCCATCAGTCGCAGATGATGGCGAGAAGTATCGATGATTCTCAGAAGAAGATCAGTCAGCCCGAGAAGAAGATCGGATCTTCTCAAGTCGGAAAGGAAGGATTACCGCCAGATGGGCGCACCACAGACGAGGCGCCCTCGCTCCAGTTGATTGGGCGATGACTGCTCAATGAGCCTTAAGAAAAGGGGTGAGTGGCCAGAGTGTCAGAAGGTAAAGGAGAACCCTGCTTCCAAAATGAAGTCGGCCTCCAGGACGCGAACAGGGACATCGACATAGAAGGGGACGTCGACCCCTACAAACAGCGACAGGGAGTCTGTCGGGTTGACGACCAATTTTGGATGAAAGGACAGGCGCGTTCCTCCGCCTACGTCAAGGTTTTCGCCATCAAGAATGTCACGGCCGCTGAATCGGGCGTCAACGGCCAGGCGAACCCGTGCCCAATCGACAGGACATACCTCCAGCCCCAAAGCAACGCGGCTCGAAAGTCCGCCCTGATACTCGTTGTCGTTGGCATAAAAAGGAAGGGTGAACCATGCATCGCCGGTTGCAGCCAGACCGCCCCAGTCGGCGCGGGCTGAAACACCGAGAACCGGCTGGAAGGTGCCAGAACCTGTTTGCAACAGACTCATGGGTACGCCGGGAGAACCGGGCACCTGACGTGGTTGACCGGTGGGAATGGTCCAGCCGCCTGTCAGGCGAAGGCGCCACCGCAGAGGCTTGAGGAAAGCATCGGGATCAGTGTCTTCTGGAAGGTCGTCATGGATGGGAGTCCAATGTGCTGAAAGAAGCGTGTCACCTACGCCATTGATGCTCTCGCGCAGACTGACGGCTGCGAGTTTGCGACGAATGTCAATGTAGCTGAGCGTTGCAGAAACGCTCCATTCTTCATCGATGATGTACTGAAGATCCACAAAATGCCGCTGAATGCGAACCGTTTCGCCCAGAACGCTCGGGATCGTGTGGTCGCCTGCAATGAGGCGATCGCGGTTTTCCAGCAGCGACCATGTGCTGACTCGAAACTTGCCCGCAGCGGCCGATTCTCCATGCATGGGTCGTCCAACGGACGACGAACTCGTGGCTCAACCACCTCATTGGCCAAAGAGTGCAATCGGTGCGACTCCAAGGAGGAGTGCGAGGAAGAGAAACTGAACTTTCATGGACTGCCTCCAAGGTCGATCTCAGCAGGGATCTCGAAGTTCACAGCTCGCAGGATACACGGTGGTCGAACCGACGGCCGAAACCCCTCGCGTAGCCAGACCAGAATCTCATCCAGAGAATCTCGGTTTTCAACAAGGCCTGAGCGACGCAATTTCGCAAAACCGTAGGAAAAACGATCCCGCGAAAATGAGAGCCGTGATGCCTTGTAACAGAATGCAAGCGGGCGGTCATCGGAGGTCAGAAAGAACCACACCTGACAGCGCCCTCCACCCGTTGCGTCAGGGTGGACAGAGCGAACGGCAAAGCCTGTCGATTTCTGGATTTCCTCCAGATCATTCCGATCCGCTATGAGCTGATGAATCTCCTCCAGAAGCGATGTCATGTCCGAAGACCCTCCAGGGAACCGCGCACGCGACGGGGCTTCAACTCACGGCGAAACTTCAGCATCGCCAGTCGTTTGAGAATTGCACTGCGCCACTCCTGCAGCTGGAAGCGAAAGTCCCGTGGAACGAGATAGCGAGCATCGTCAGGATTGACGATGAGCGAAACTTCGATGTTCGGCGCGATCCCAATGGGGATACCGGCCCTCCGGCACGACAGATACATTTGCCGCATAACCTCGATCATCTCATCGGTATCGGGCGATGGATACTCCTCCATGTCAGAGCCGATGACAGGACGAAAAATACAAACCGTGGGGAAGGCCCCGACACTTGTAATGTAGTCGATGGCGCGGAGCGTATCTTCGATGGGTTCGACACCAGCGATGATCTCGCCGCTGCAGGCACCCTTGGGCATGCGTGACTGGCAGTACTCAAGCCCACGGAAAAACGACTGCTGTCCGACCGTCACGGCCTTCCCGGGCAAGTAGCGGTCGAAGTACTCTTTGTTGTGGAATTCGTAGCAAAACGAAAAGTGATCGGTGCCAAGATCTCGGAGTCGGTCATAGACCCACTCTCGCCCCTCCTCGACGGGGACAGCCTGAACACCGACCAAGAGCCCGACCTGCTCCTTGATGGCTTTCACATAGGGGGCGATCTGCTCCAACCCGCGCCCGTTCTGGTAGCCCGTATTGAAGTGGCAGAAGGTCACACCTGATTCTGCCTTGGCGCGAGCGGCCACTGCCACAACATCCTCGATGCTCTTTTGCACAACTTCGTTAACGCCGACATTGGATCCGGTGGTGCAGAACTGGCAGTTCGTCGGTTCATTGCCGTACCAGTACATGCACGAATTGGACACGTAGATACCAAGATAGGTCCCCTGCAGGACCCCGATTCGATGCATCGGCGCACCTGTCGGCGCCTCGGCCCGATACCAATCGGGTTCAGGCGGAAGGCGAACCCCATACCGTGACTGATCGCGGGCGTCTTCGATGAAGTAGTCGCCAGACTTCTGTCTCAGCAGAAACGGTGTAGCGCCGACAAAATCCTCCTCGACAGGAACATTGAGCCAGAGGTCCTTCAGGTCACCTGGAATGATGAGCTCCAGACCACTCCCCAGGCCCGCACGAGTGCGTGAGAGCTGGCGTGCATCCTTCACGAGGTCCGTGCTGTCGTCGATCTCGACGCCACGGCAGAACAGATCGATCTGAAGTTCTCCAGGATTCAGCATGGCGGCATGATACGCCGCAGATAGGTGGGAGCAAACAGCGGCTTCATGTCGTCGTAGTCTCTCCTCGTCGGATCAACCCGTTTCCCACGGAGGGGTTTTGGGTATCATAGCGCGACCTCTCCTTGCGAACTGTATCTGTGAAAGGATTCTGAATGTCACCATCAATCCGTCCTGGCCGATCGGCACCTCTCGCCGTAGCGGCGCTTCTGATGGCGTTCTTCGCCCCAACACTGCATGCACAGTCTGAAACAGCCACAATCATTGAGCGTCTGGCTGGAAAGAAAGGCACGACCCTTTTTGAGGTCTCAGATGCATTGACTGAACTGACCAATCCAGACCTGGGGCTCTTGAAAGGCGCCCTGAAATCAAAGGACGAATCAACCCGCCTGGGGGCTGCCCGAGCACTCTTGCTTCTTGGTGAGGAGGATGACGCGGTCGAAACTCTGGTGCAGGTCGTGAAAGACGGCAATGTCGTCGGCCACTCTTTGGCGGTCATCGATCTTCTCGTCCAGGAACGCATCGCCGAAGCTGGCGCACCCCTTTGGAAAATTGCCGAAGGAGTCCTGAACGGCAAGGTGAAGATCCGACTGCTCGGAGGTGTTTGGCAGCTGGACCCGCGCGAGTTCGGATTGCTTGCCCGCAAGGAACTCACCGCGACCTTGCGTTCCACCGATCCGGCGATGCAAGCAGAAGCTGCTCTTGCTTTGGCCGAGAACTACGACTACTCAGCCCTCCCCGTTCTCAAGAAACTGGCTAATCGCGGTGATGACGCAGGTCGCCTCGCGCGTGCCTTCCTGCAGATGCGCACCATGACGAAAATCATGGAGCAACTGTCGTCCAACCGTGGCAAGAATAGCGCGAAGAAATCAGAAGAGACAATTGTTGATGAAGCGGCTCGCCTCATCCGCGACTTTCACAACGAGGTTGCTATCCAGGGATGGGATGAGAACGAGCTGGAAAGCTATCTGGAGGAGCAGGCTGTTCGCGGGATGCTTCGCGGACTGGACCCGCACTCCTCATTGCTGACGAGCGACGAACTCCAGAGCTGGACCTATGCCCTCAATCCCAGCTACTCAGGGATCGGCTCCTATGTCGAGCGCGATGAAGAGGCGAACATCCTCCTCCTCTCGCAACCGATGTTCGGCGGCCCTGCCTACAATGCCGGCGTGGAGCCGGGGGACCGCGTCCTCAAGGTGGATGGCTGGGACGCACGCGGCAAGCCAACGCTGGAGATTACCGCTCGCCTGAAGGGCCCTGAAGGTACGCCGGTAAAGGTCGAACTCTATCGGGCAGGTTGGGAGAAGCCTCGAACGCTCACAATGATCCGCGAGACCATTCAGATCCCCACTGTTGTTTGGGGACTGCTGCCCGGCGACATAGGGTACGTGCGCTTGACGACGTTTGGTGGCAAAACCGCTCAAGAACTGGAGCGGTCACTGGAAGCGCTGGAAGCGGAAGGGATGAAGGCGTTGATTCTGGACCTGCGCGACAACACAGGCGGCTATCTGGGTGCTGCTCGGGAGATCGCAGGCAAATTTCTCGATGGCCGCAAGGTCGTCTGCTACTGGGAGGGCCGACCAGGCGTTCAGGACCGTGAGTATGAATACTCTTCGCCATCGAAGCGAACATGGCGGCTGCCGATGGTGTGCCTGGTCAATGGCCGATCTGCCAGTGCCAGCGAGATCGTCAGCGGTGCCCTTCAGGACCACGGCCGCGCAACACTTGTGGGCACGCGCACATTTGGCAAGGGCAGCGTTCAACGAGTACGCCCTATGCGTGCCCGTCGCGACGAGCGCTTCACAGACTCTCGGCGCATGAACGGCACGTGGGACCGAGGCGAGAATTTCACAGACAAGAACAACAATCACCGCTATGACGTCGGTGAGAAATTCCTCGATTCACGCCGCAAGAATCGCCGCTGGGACAAAGCTGAGGAATTCACAGACGCCAACGAAAACAAGAAGTACGACGAAGGCGAAGACTACGTCGACTTGAATCGCGACGGTTCCTGGAGCGACGAAGAGGACTACGAGGACACAAACGGCAACGGCAAGTACGACCTCGCCCCGCAGATAAAACTCACTATCGCACGCTACTTCCTACCCAATGGCAAGTGCATTCACACCGAGCGTGACAAGGATGGAGTCGTTACAGAAAAAGGCGGCGTGCTGCCTGCTGTGGTGATTGAACGGGCGCTGCTGGACGGCTGGAAAGTAGAAGAAGTCACACGCATCCTCGCGACCAAGAAACTCGATACCTACATCGATGACACCATCGTTGCAGATAAAGAGCTCTTCACAAAACTGAATGTCACAGACAGCAAGTCTTCAAAGAGCTACCCCAAGTTCGACGCACTCTACAAGGACCTCGCAACGCCGCTTTCAGAAGATGACGTTCGGATCTTCCTTCGCATGCGCGTTCGCCGCAAATGGGCCAACCATGTAGGGCGCCCGTCCATCGAGGACTTCCAGGAGGACCAGCAACTCCAGCGCGCGATCTTTGAAGCACTCGGTCGTTCCCAAGGGAAACTCGAAGGGATCTCCGCCTACAAGGTCTTCCACAAGGACGTTCCGAAGCCAGTGAAGCCCGAGGACGATTCCAAGGAAACGTCCAAGGAAAAGTGACCCGACGAGATCTCAATCAGCACGATATACCCAGTGCACGGTCCACGTTTGTGCTCGGGGGAACAGTGGCTATCCCCCGCCCGAACAGGCTGTCCCCGATTCGGGGCGAGGTCAAATGCAACCGGGGAGCCTAATCGTAGATGAGCTTCTTTTCGAAGACGTCTTCGAATTTGAAGGCCTCGACGAAATCGGCGGGAGAGTCAGTTTCCTGCTTTGAGAGCAGCCCCTCCTCCACGAGGGCAAAGACAATCTCGCCGAAGTCCTCGGTTCGAGTCACTCCCCAGTGGGCAAAGACCGTCTTGGTGAGATAGCCGAAGGAGCGAGATGCATAGTCGCAGATTCCCTCGCAGAGCTGCTTGCCATCTATGTGACCGAACTCGCCCTGGTGATTGAGTTTCTCAATCGTGAAGTTGAGCGCTTCAAGGGTGAAGACGTAAGCCTCGCGCTGATAGCACCCCATGGTCTCTGAAAGCCGCTGCACTTTTTCTAGCTTGTCACGATCCACGAATGGGCTCCCTACAGGTCGGTTCCAAGGTGACGCCCCCACGGCATCAACATGGGTCGCGTTATAACGGAAGGGGGTGCCGACGCGAAACGCGAAGTTGTCGGTTGGCGTCACTCATTCAGTCCTGCTGGCGCGACTGACCTTGATGGCCCCCGACAGGATACGCTGAGAGAGAATCTTGCACCTTTCGAGAATCAGGCGCGGAGACACATTTGCGCCAACACGACGCTTGGAGTCAATGAGCAGTTCCATGAGCTCTACCCGTGCACCGTCATCGATTCTGGACAGATACTCCAGTCTTGGTTCCCTGTGAGGAAACGGTGGACGAAGAGCGGCCAGGGCAGCATCGAAGACTGATCGCAGGTGATGACGAGCATCTGAGAGCGGGAGTCGCTTCCCGTCACTGTCCTTCAATTGCCGCTCAGTCAGGCCAAAGGGCATCACACTGATGTTGAGCAGCTCTTCTGCAGCGCTCCGAGCCCGCTCGATGGACTCATCGCTCAGCTGATCAATCGCACGCCCGATACTCCCTTCCGATGACTCCAAAGCCTCGGCAGCGTCGTGTTCACTCGCTCCTGCCTGTTCAGCCACGCACTGTACGCCGCGAGGCCCGCCCACAGGGCCAATGAAAACACTCTGAACCCGCGAATGAATGGTCTCGAGAAGCCCCGACGGTTCGGAAGTGCAAAGCATGATGATCCCCTGGCCTGGTGGCTCCTCAAGGATCTTCAGCAGGGCATTCTGCCCTTCAAGAGTCAATTGATGCGCTGCATCTATCACGGCTGTCCGTCGCCTTGATTGGTAGGGAGAAAGGGCGAACCACTCCTTCAACGTGCGAATCTGCGCGATGGAAAGAGAGACCTTCCCGTCCTCTGGAGCCACAAACAGAACATCAGGATGCTGCTGCGTCCTCATTGCAACACAACCACTGCACGTACCGCACCGATCTTCAGCTGAAGGACACACACAGTGCAGCCGAGCGATGAAAGCCGAAGCAAAGGCCTTCTTGCCACAGCCAGCGGCACCATGGAGCAACAGCCCGGTCGGCAGGCGATCGCTGGACAAAAGTCCATCCAGGAACTGCATCGCACGATCGGGACCTGCGAGATCGCGCCAGGCTCTATCCGGCAATCCCATCACGTTCTCTTGGCACGCGTATGCAGCGTTTCCTCAGAAATACGAGTCATGAGCGCCTGCAGATCGGCGTCGCCATAGATCTTTGCCTCGTATTTCTGATACATGAGACACACGGAGGTGTGGCTGCGATCGCCAAGCAGGCGACCGATCTCCTTGTAGGTCAGTGACGCAGTGTCCTTGAGGAGACACACAGCGACGGCGCGAGGGAGTATCAATGCTCGGATTTTTCGTTTCGAACGCAGGGCCTCTGCGGAAACGCCCAAGGCCTCAGCTACTGCGTCAACAACCGACTCAAGGTGCTCTGTTCCGCAGCGGGCCTGCGGTCGGAGGTCATGGAGGTGGCGAGCCGCGAACTCAGGATCGAGGCGCTCATCACGCAACGCCGCGTAGGCCTGCACCTTCATGAGCAGGTATTGCAGATCGCGAACGCTACCTTTAGCCAAGGGTGCCAGTTGCTCCACAACGCCAGGGTGCACGGGGCGGGAATCCTGCCCCAGGCCGGTCTTCTGAAGAACCAGGCGGAGCGTCTCGTCCGAATACCGATGAATCTGCACGAACATGCCAGCCAGAAACCGCGACACCAGGGTTGAGTCAAAACTATAGATGTCCTTGGGATGGTGGCGCCCGGCCAGAACGACCTGTTGCCCGCCACTGCTGACGCGGGTGAGCAGTGTGAGGAATTCACGCTGTGTCGCGCGGCGTCCCTTCAAGCGGTGTACCTCGTCGACCAACAGCACATCGTGATCATTGAAAGTCTCGCGAAATGACTCGACCGATCGATTTCGAAGGGCAGTTGTAAAGCCATTGGTAAACCGCTCAGCATCAGTGTGCAGGACTCGCAGGCGACCGCCCTTTGCAGAACGCAACTCCTTGCCGAGCGCCGACAGAAGATGCGTCTTTCCAACACCTGGCGGTCCCACCAACACGAGCGGGTTGAGACGCGGTTGTGCATCTGCAATGAGATGGCGCACCGCACGCACGGCGCAGTCGTTTTCTGGAGCGGTGACGAAAGTCTCGAGCCGCAAGCGACCCGACGATTCCACCCGAGTGGATTCCACTGCCAGTTCGCTTGCTTTCCGTACTACGTCGCGGCGTTCGCGAAAGAGCTCCGAGTCAATAACCAGCTCAACCGTGAGAGACGTTCCGAAGGCATCTAGTGCGACCTCCTCCAACGTCGAACGGTAGTTGTCGTCCATCCAGTCACGATGAAAGAGGTTGGGGACACCCAGGGTCAATGTGCCACGGAAACACCGCACCAATCTCAGGTTCTTGAACCAAAGATCATAGACGCTGCCATCGAGTCGTCGGGCGACCGAGGCGAGCATTTCTTCGTAGGCTTTTTCAATAACCGTGTCTTGCATGACTGCCTGGTAGCACACATCGAGAACCGTCAGCTCCTCTCGGGAGTCTTCAGATTCTCTTCCGCCTCTCTCAATAATTCCTGAGCTTCGACATCATCGCCGTCCAGAGTGACGGCGCGTTCAAGATGGTAGACCGCATCATCGTATCTGTCGAGGGTTGAAAGGAGTCGGCCGAGTTCTTTTCTCAGATTTCCCTCGGTCGTTTCATCTGAAAGAGAAAGGGCGACCTCGAACTCCACTACAGCGGCCTCTACTTTTCCAAGGGCTGCCAGAGCCTTTGCATGCTGCTCGCGCACCTCCACATTAAAGGGTGTGATCCAGATGATCTCCTGCAGGAGTTCCCCGACCTTCAGAGTATTCCCCTTGCCTCGATAATAAGCCAGGAGCTTCCTACGCACACCGAGAGCCTTGTCGCTCATGGCGGTGAATGCCTCCAGCGCCCCCACCGACTCAACCGTCCGCCCCTCGCCCTCAAGAAGCCTGGCCACATCAAGCAGAGGTGAGGCTGCCTTTGTTCGAGCAAACGGATTGCTCCGAGCAGCTGCCTGAAAGAAGGTCAGCGCCTCGGCGCCCTTGCCCTCGCCTTCGGCATGCTTCGCAAGGCCCATCAGCATGTCAAAATCTGTCGAGCCCGCTCTCATCGCTTCCTGCCAAAGTGAGACAGCGATATCCGGGCGTTTGGCGCGGGCTGCGCGGGAAGCCTTCAGCAGCGTCAACTCCACATCATCGCTTCCACTCTTCAGGAGGGGCTCAATCACACGACCGGCGTCAAAGGACTTCCCCATGCGCAAATACGCCCATGCCAGACGAATGCGTTCCTTGTCGGTGGCCGTTTCGTCCGCGACCTTCGTAGCGACCTTTTTAACTTCATCAGTTCCCAGGGTCGGCACCCGCGACATCGTGCCAAGATACTGCTTCACGTATTCCGCAAATCGCTTGTCGAATTCCTCAGGGCGAACTCCAAGAGACTTGGCAAACGCTTCATCCAGCGCACGATCCTCCCCAAACAACCGCAACAGATGCGACACCTTCGTCGGCCCAAAATCTCTCATGAGCAAGTTCGCCATCAGCCCTGCCTGAAAATAGGCGAAGCCAATCCGCGGACCGGAGAAAGCAGAATCAAACCCCCGCACATTGAAAAGGGTGTCGGTCATGAGTGCATCGTGCAGAAGCACCTCCATCCCCCTGCCCCACCCTTTGTTGCGCCTTGTCTCTTCATGAGTGGAAAGTCCCTCTGTCAACCACCTGGGGACGCGATTGCGCGAAAGCTGCAAGGTGAAGACATGGGCCAATTCATGATGGGCGGTGGATGCCCAGTTGTAGCTGCCTGTCGGGCGCGCAGACGGACCGTCCATCGCGACGGTCGGGCCGAAGCAGACACCAAGCAAACCTAGCCCGGTCAATCCCATGGTGCGAACGGAAAAACTCTTGTGATCCGCGAACACCTCCCAGAGTATCTTCTGGGGCGGTGTGCAATCATAGCGTTTCTGAAACTCGGCGAAGGAGTTTTCAAGAAACCCCGGCAAGTCCTGACGGAATGCTATTTCGTGGTTCTTGTGAACGCGAATCAGAAAATGCGGCGTCTCGATGAGGACGTAATTCTTGTCGAGAATCCGCAGCACTTCGTGCATGTTGTTGCGCCAGACGCGTCCGAACTTCACGAGTGAATCAGCCTTCTTGAGCGCCTTCTGCCCCTCGTCCTCCAAGCCAAGATAGAGACAATACCGAGCGAAGTCGTCCCAAAGTCGGGGATCCCTGGAGTCGGTCGCAACACCTTCGCGCATGAACTCGAGCGATTCACTCCATCTGCGACGGTTGTTCAGAATATCCGCGGCGATCTGAAAAAGGCGACCATAGGTCGGATCTCGCCGAAGCACACCGTCCCGTGCAGAACCCCACGCTTCCTCGCCACCCTTCAGGTACGCGATTGTCGCGGCACCTGACAAGCATGGCTTGTGATTTGGATTGAAGTCCAGCCCCTTCTTGAACGCTGCCGATGCGCGCTTCTCCGTGCCGCCTGAGAGCAACTCGACTCCCCGCATGAAAAGAGCGTCGGGGTGGTTGGGATTGATCGCCAGGGCACGAGCAATCGCGGCCTTCTGTTCCTTCCCTGCAAGACCCAGGCGCAACTGAGCGGCACGCGCCAACCCGACCTCATAGTCAGGCCACGAAGGTCTGATTTTCAGGAGATCAAGGTACTCACGACGCATGTCTGTGGGGCGCTCTTTGCGCAGCTCATACACCTGGGCAAGCAACTCGCGAACGCGCACATTGGCTTCATCGCGTCCCTTTGCTTCAACGAGTGCCGCCTCGGCAGGATCCCCACCGTGCGCGTACGAAAGATACGCCCGCGCCAGGCCGACAAGCTGCAGCGGCTCGCGCACGATTTCCTTCTTGGCTCGATCAACAAGTGATTCAAAGACCTGACGGCTCTTCTGGTCACGCCCTCGATCTGCGTGAATCTCGCCGATAAGGCTCTCAAAAAAGTAGTTCGGTTTCTTGCGAACCCGCGTCGTAAGAAGAGCCAACGCTCGATCATCAGCACCTGTTTCAATCAAGAACTCGACGCGCTCAAGGAACCAAAAAGCGCTGTCGGCCTCTGCCCGACCCCGCCAGATGCGAATGAGTTTCGCTCGGGTCTCCTTTGCGCCTGTTGCACGGGCGGCAAAAAGAAGGGCCTTCGCCATTTCCTCATCGTCAGGATCAGCGGCGAGGACCTTTTCCGCCGGTGCGATAAGCCTCGACCACTGCCCGCGGCCGAGGTAGCGACGAACGCGTTCCGCCCAGCTATCGATCTCGTCGTCGGTCTGTGCAGGCGCGACGAAAGCGGCACCCACCAGTACCAGCAGAGCCGACAATTTGGTCCTCATCATGTTTGGCAAACTCCGACGTGTCAGCGATCAGTCATAGAGGGCGCGAATCGCGGCGATCTCGTCGGCCGCCATCTCGCGAAAGCTCTCTGGCGATTCGATCTCAACACCTGAGCCCTGCCCCAGGATCCAACGGATCGCACCCTTCGGACGCGATGTCGGGATCTTCATTTTGAGTTCGTCGCGATCTGTCATTTCCCACTGACGTGGATCAACAGTCTCGGCGATCCAACGGGCGGTTCCACCCCGCGCAATCAAAGTAACTTCCGTGGCGTCCGGGTCGCGGACGGAAAAGAAACCATCTGCTGCGAACTGCGCCAGTGAGAATGAGGGATCCGGAGTAAATGATTCATTGAGCACAACGCACGAATGGACGCGATCCAGGCGCATCCAAATAGCGTGGCCACGCATCTCATCAAAACTCGGGATATAGGTCACACCGTCCTTGACGATGACCCCGAGGGGGTGAATGGTGCGCGTCTTCATGCGGGAGTCGCCCCCTGAGAGATATTCGATGCGTACCTTACGACGGGCTTCGATAGCACCCCTCAAGCCTCGGAGGGCCTCTGACTCCGACTCAGGGTGATCCTGAAGACTGACGCGGTCACCCTGGTCCAGGAAGAGCCGCTGCGCTTGAGGAAGGGCCTCTTCAATCTTCGTCTGCAGGCTCTTCAGTCGCTCAGCAACCAGCGGTTCATCCGTCGGCAATCCTGCTGTTGTGAGAGCCAGGTGTAACGCGGTGATTTCGATGGGAAGGAGCGTTACTGGTCGACGGAAATGATCCGCAAACTCAACGTAGACAGCGTCCCCTTCCATCCAAATGCTCACATAATCGTGCGGCATATAAGGCGGCGCGCCACAGAGCATGAGCGTTGGAATAAGTTGATTGACGATCGTCTTCTCAGGCAAGCTGATGCGCCGCGCAAGGTCGCTGAGCAGGATGCCCTGATTCTCTCGAACGATCGGAACGAGATCGAGGCACCGCATGACTGTTTGCAGGGAGAGGTTCATGCGCCTGCCCCTACTGTGTAGAGGGATGCCAGTTGATCCAGCCGAACCTTGAGTTCATCTATGAGTGAGTCCGGGCTCAGCAGGCGTGCCTGGGGGCCGAGCGAGATGATCCAGTCGATCATGCGCGCAGGGCTTCTCGCGGGGAACTCCAGAACGGACAAGTCGCCGTCGGTTTCCACCACCTTGAACTCGAGCCCTGACTGGTGCGAAAGCTGCAGCCCAACCTCACGCGGCATTCGGACACGCACGTTTGTCGGGTTGCCTTCACCAAATTCCCATGGCTCGCGGTGAAGGTGATCTTCCATGCGAAAGCCCACGGGAATCTTGAATTCGTTGGAGGAGTCGGACGGGCCGATCGGTGACACATCGCCCACGATTCGCGACAACTTGAACATGCGGACGGCATCGCGGTTTTGACAACGCCCCACCGCATACCACTCGCCCCGCGAAATGCCTAAACCGTAGGGGTCGACAGCACGCATGTTCGGGGCCTCGTCCGCACGCCCCTCATAACGAAATCGTACCGAACGACGAGAGTAGACGGCAGCACAGAAAGTCCTCAGAACGCGACTCGCCTTCTCATGCCCCGAACTGACCTGAAGCACACTGGGTGTCTCCGTCAGCGTCTGGTTCACTTCAGGCATGTCTACTGAGAGCTTGCGAATGGCAGACTCAAACGCCGAGCGCATCAAGGGGCTTGAAGATGATACGCCGCCGCTGCGACCAGCGATGGTCAGGAGCAGCGCGTCGCTGTGATCGATGTCGAGTGGCTTCAGGAAGAACTTCTCACGAGGAATGATGTACCCCGAGGATTCGGCGAGTCCCGTGTCCACATACTCAATCGGGATCCCCATGTTTCGCAACTCGGCCTTGTCGCGATCAAAGCGCTTCTCAATGGAGTCAAGTCGAGCGCCGTCATTGTAGCCCACCACAGAGCCGGCGATATCAGCGAACGGAACGGGGGTCCTCGACCTAAGCATCAGTGAGATCAGGTTCAGGAGGCGCTCGGTTTTGGAGACTTTGGTACGTTCCGCCATGGCAGTCAGTTTTACGCCTCAAGGGCTGATGCTGCAAGTGTTCGCTTGAGAAGAACACGGCAATAGCCATGATTCTTCAAGGCTCGAAGGCAGGGCTCACGCTGTCAGAGACAGCAGCCCCAGCACCTCATCCCGAAGTTCGATGAAATCAAACGGTTTCCGAACCACTCGGAAACCGTCTTTCTCCAAACCGCCGATGGCTTCATCACCCAGAAAACCGGTCATGACGATAATGCGCGTCCGCTCCACCATCTGATACGCCTCCAGCGTCTCAAGGACCTCAGTAGCCGTAATATCGCCGAGATTGTAGTCGAGCAGCAGCACATCCGGCCTGACCTGAGCCGTCTTGAACCCTGCTTCATAACCGCTGCCTGCGGTCTCGAGGACCAGGCCGTCAATCCCTGAAAAGAGCTCTGTAAGACTCTGTAGAAGAACCTGATCATCGTCTGCCACCAGCAGCTTGCGCCGTGCATCAAACAGAGCTGGGTCGTGGGGGATGCCGCTCTCCACCAAAAAGAGTCGGAGATTCTCCCGTGGTATCCGTCGGTCCTTTGATTCTGGGATCTTGTAGCCCTTGATGCGCCCCGATTCGAACCACTTGATCACGGTCCGAATGGTGACACGGCAGATGCTGGCGACCTGTCCTGTGGTCAACACATCCTTCAGTTTCGAGACATCACGATCCATACGACCTCACAGATTAGATGATTTGTACTCACAGCATAGCAAACCAGCCACCTGAGAGGATGGTTGGAAAACGAAGAATCGTCGGCCAAGCCCAACCTCGGATGCTGAACCCTGACAATTCAGACAGATCACCTTGAAGGGATCAGAGCCCTGCGGCACAATGCGCCGCCCATCATAGGGCGTATAGCTCAGTTGGTCAGAGCGCTACGTTGACATCG
>PVBE012957482.1_pt1 | contig 14969 bp, 5 predicted proteins | sample 1631181 | NCBI WGS metagenome assembly PVBE01 (sample SAMN08397723, study PRJNA350692) | Marine metagenome, whole genome shotgun sequencing project. | isolation source: water | place: Pacific Ocean | collected 2012-04 | reverse complement strand
CTACGGTGCTCAGCTTCATGGCGCTGATGGGCTCGTTAATCAAGTCCTAGGAGAGCGCTGCCGCCACCATCACCGTTAAGGTCGACGACGCCGAGGTCCGCACCCTCCGTGTCACGAAGGGGAACGTCGACATCATGCACCTCGTCTCCCTGGGCGACGAACTGGCACCCGGAGCGCACACCGTAGAGCTCGTCACCGAGGGTGGAGGGCTGCTCCACTACCAGGTCGTGGGCTCGTACTATCTGCCATGGTCGCACCCCACGGTGCTCGCCGAGCGCTCGGCCCAGGACATGGTCGGGTTCTCGCTCAAGTACGACAGGACCGAGCTTGCCACCAATGACATGGTGACCGCCGACGTCAAGGTATGGAACAACGGTGCCGGCGTGGCGCCCTTCATCGTCGCCGATATGGGCATCCCGCCCGGGTTCGCCGTCGTGGCAGAGGACCTCGAGAATCTCAAACAGCGGGGTGTCATCTCTAGGTACTCCGTGAAGCCGCGGCAGGCGATCCTCTACATCCAGAACCTGGACAAGGAGGGGCTGAAGTTCACGTACAGGCTCGTAGCGCTCTACCCGGTGAAGGCCACAGCCCCGCGATCCATCGTGTACGACTACTACCGTCCGGACGCAAAGACCGAGGCACCGCCCGTGGACATGATCATCACGGGATAGGAGTCGAGAGAGGACATGCCCGTCACCATCCGCCCCCTGAATCCCAGCTCTCCCGCCGACCTCGCCGCTGTTGTAGCCCTGGATCTCACATTCACCGAGGAGTTCTTCCCCGAGAGGGTCTGGAACGCCGCCGAGCGAGAGCGCGAGCTCCGCGAGAGCCTTGCTCGGGGCGAGCGGGTGGTGGTGGCCTGCGATGGTGAACGCGTCGTCGGCGCTGCATGGTTCCGGTTCACCCGCGACCGATGGAGCGGCCAGGACGTATGCCGCCTCTCCTTCATCGCCGTTGACCGGGATGTTCGCAGCAAGGGTGTGGGCCGCATTCTGATGGACCACGTCAAGAGCGATGGTCAGCGCGAGGACTGCTCTGTTCTGGAGGTCTCGGTGAACGAGGGCAACGAACGCGCCGCCGCGTTCTACGAGCTCTGCGGCTTCGTCCCGGTGCGGCGCGTGCTCCGGTTCCCCTTAAAAACCAACCTATAAAAAACACGAACGCGGATTGTACTCCTAGCAGGTAGACGAAGGTCTATCGAGCGGAGGATCTATCCGTGGAAATACCGGACGGGAAGTGGGGCATCTGCCTTGTCCTTACTGCCCTCCTCGCCCTGGTGGTCCTGCCCGATCTCGGCATCGCCGCTTGCGATCCGGTCTGCAACGCGTGCCAGGACTGTGTCAGCGATGCTTGTCAGGCAAAGACCGGTGGCATCTGCTGCGGCGGTAACTGGTACGCCGGGGGCAACTGCTGCTCGAACTCAGAGTGCGGTGCCTGCAAGAAGTGCGACGGCGAGAAGAAGTGCACCGGCCTGAAATGCGGCGGTGGGGGCTACAACTGTGCCGTCGGGAACGCGAACTGGTGCTCGAAGTGCGCCAACAGCAACGGCGACAACGACGCCAACAGCTGTGTGTGCAAGGGCGGCTCATGGAAGGCCAACAAATGCTGCGGCGACGACGGCTCCAATGACGACTACTGCTCGGGAACGAGCTACTGCTTCGACGGCAGCTGGTACACCGATCCGGACAAGAAGAAGTACGGGTGTCAGACATGCGCGAGCAAGGTATGGCTCAACAACAAGTGCTGCGGGGACGACGGTGCGTCCGACGACTACTGCGCAGGCTCCACGAACTTCTGCCTCGACGGTGTCAAGTACACCGATCCGGACAAGAAGAAGTACGGGTGCGAGACCTGTGCGTCCAAGAGCTGGCTAAAAAGCAAGTGCTGCGGTGACGATGGTGGGGCCACCGACACGTACTGCGATGCGTCCGGGAAGTACTGCGAGTCGGGTACCCTCCACAACGATCCCGACGAGTCCGAGTACGGGTGCGTCACCTGTGGCAGCAAGGTATGGCTCAGCAACAAGTGCTGCGGCGATGACGGGGGGTCGACCGACACCTACTGCGGGCCGACCAACAAGTACTGCGATTCCGGTGTCTACATCACCGACTACGACCAGTCGTCCTACGGCTGCCAGACCTGCGGTTCCAAGCTATGGTCGTCCCAGGAGACTATATGCTGCGGTGACGATGGCGGAGCCACCGACGACTTCTGCGCAGCCACCTCGTCTTGGTACTGCCTGACCGGGTCCAAGACGGTGGACGGTGACGATTCGAAGAAGGCCTGTACCTGCATCCTGGGAGCCGACCACTGGGCCCGGTCCACGTGCTGCGATGACGCGGGGGAGGATTTCTGTCAGAGCGCCACCTCCGGTGCCGGTACCTGGTACTGCGACGACGGCGCCCGCGAGCCCGACGCCGACACGACCCAGCCAGCCTGCGACTGCGAGGCCGGGTCCAACCTCTACACCACAAAGAACAGCGGCAATAAACGATGCTGCGGCGGGAACGCAGAGGAGGCCGGAGAGACCTGGTGCGAGAGCCCGACGGCGGGCAGCGGCACCTGGTACTGCGACGGCGCCGTGCGCCAGGACGACGCCGACTACAAGCAGGCGTACTGTGACTGCGAGGCAGGTACCAACCTCTTCACGGCAAAGAACGCGGGCGCCAACAAATGCTGCGGCGGTGTCAACGAGGAGGCGGCCGAGACGTGGTGCGAGAGCCCTACCGCCGGTGGCGGTGACTGGTACTGCGACGGTGCTACACGCAAGGACGACGCCGACGTCAAGCAGGAGTACTGCGACTGCGAGGCGGGCGCCAACCTCTACACCACGAACAACGCGGGCTCGAAGAAGTGCTGCGGCGGCACCAACGAGGAGGCCGGGGAGACGTGGTGCGAGAATCCCACTAGCGGTGCCGGCACCTGGTACTGCGACGGTGCTGTGCGCATGGACGACGCCGACTACAAGCAGGAGTACTGCGACTGCGAGGCAGGCACCAGTCTCTTCACGGCAAAGAACAGCGGCGCCAACAAGTGCTGCGGTGGCGTCAACGAGGAGCCCGGCGAGGTCTGGTGCGAGAGCCCAACGCCCGGTGACGGTGACTGGTACTGTGACGGCGCCGTACGCGTGGACGACGCCGATACGAAGCAGGCCTACTGCGACTGCGAGGCGGGGCTACGCCTCTACACCACCAAGAACAGCGGTGCGAGCATGTGCTGCGGGGGCACCAACGAGGAACCTGGAGAGACGTGGTGCGAGAGCCCTACCGTCGGCGACGGCGCCTGGTACTGCGACGGCGCTGTGCGTGTGGACGATGCCGATAGCAAGCTGGCCTACTGCGACTGCGAGGCCGGTCCCAGCCTCTACACCACCAAGAACAGTGGCTCGAACCGGTGCTGCGGCGGCGTCAACGAGGAGGCGGCCGAGACGTGGTGCGAGAGCCCCACCGCCAGCGACGGCCAGTGGTACTGTGACGGCGCCGTGCGCGTGGACGATGCCGACGTGAAGCAGGCTTACTGCGACTGCGAGGCCGGGGAGGAGCTCTACTCCACCAAGAACAGCGGCGCCGATAAGTGCTGCGGTGGCGTCAACGAGGAACCCGGCGAGACATGGTGCGAGAGCACGAGGATCGGTGACGGTGCATGGTACTGCGACAATGCTGTGCGCAAGGACGATGCCGATAGCAAGCTCGAGTACTGCGAGTGCGAGGCCGGCGAGGACCTCTACACGGTCGACAACGCAGGCGACGACAGGTGCTGCGGTGGTGATGTCGGCGAGGTGGACACATGGTGCTCGAATCCCGTACCCGGTGGCGGCGAATGGTACTGCGACACCAACGTCCGCAAGGACGATGCCGACCTGAAGCGCGACTACTGCGACTGCGAGGCGGGCCCAGACCTCTACTCGGACAAGAACGGGGGACCGTTCAAGTGCTGCGGTGGCGTGAACGAGGAGGCCGGAGAGAGCTGGTGCGAGAGCCCTAATCCCGGCGATGGTGCGTGGTACTGCGACAACGCCGTGCGCGAGGACAACGCTGACGACAAGAAGGAGTACTGCGACTGCAAGGCCGGACAGAACCTCTTCACGACCGACAACCCGTCCGGGGAGAACCGCTGCTGCGGTGGCGACACGGAGACCGACACCTGGTGCTCGTCCCCGTCCTACGGCTCACAGAATTGGTACTGCAACGAGAACCAGCGGACCGATGAGCCCGACTTCGACCAGCCCGCGTGCCGGTGCATGACTCCCAACGGCTGGTGGTTCAGGAGCGTCGACGACGACATCGACACGTGCTGCGGTGACGACGCGGGGGAGAGCTGGTGCGGGCTCGAGGAGGACGGCTACTGCCTCCAGGCGGCCTGGTTCCCCGTGGCCGATTACGACGACGACGAGCACTTCTGCACCGCTTGTGCGGGCAACATCTGGGAATCGCTCTACGACCTCTCGGACGAGGAGTGCTGCGGCGACGACCCGGGCGAGTCCTGGTGCGGTGACCGGGGCTACTGCCTCGAGGGTGTGTGGCATCCTGTCGCCGATCCGGACGACGACGCCCACTACTGCGAGCAGTGCGTGGAGGAGGAATGGCGCGAGGGGACGTGCTGCGGCGACGACGTGGACGAGAAGTGGTGCGGCACCGCCGGCTACTGCTACCATGGCGACTACCATCCGGCCATCGGCCTGGAGGTGTTCGCCCGGGAGACCCCTGTCTACGCGGAAGAGGCCTGCGCCACCGATCCCCTCCGTGATCCGTTCAACCAGGGTAGCTGCGCCGAGAGCAAGACCTACGAGGTGTTCCCGGGCGCGTCCCTGGACATCAACATTTTCACCTGCTCGCTTCTGGGATGCCATTGCACCTACCCGATGTTCGACCTGTTCGACACCTACCAGGGCCTCACCTATCTCAAGGGCCGGTACCAGGACCTACCCCAGGAACTGGGCTATGCCACCCATATCCGGCTCAACGCCACGGGCGAACGCGTAAGGATCTCGGCAACGACGGACCAGTGCTTCTACTCGTCGGTCACCCTCTCGTACCCGACGACCATGTGCGATGTCTGTGACCGCACGGACGGGTGCTTCGACCACATCGACAAGTGCCAGGTGCGGCAGACACAGTGCCACTTCTGCCTGTTCCATCCCGAGAACTGCACCGATGAGCTCATCGGCGGTCTGGAGGGTTGCTTGTACACGGACGCGTCCAACAACAACCGCTGTCTCAAATGCGCACGCCACCTACAGACCTGTCAGCGTTGCCTGGACGACGAGGAGTGCCGTGAGCACTTCGACCTCTGCATCGACAACACCCAGATCTGCGACGGCCTCCTCAACACCGACATGATCACATTCCAGGAGTGCTTCTTCGGCGGGCTCACCGCCTGCCGGGAGACCCTGATGGCGCTGGCGGGCCGGGCGGCCCTGCTGTGCGAGTTCGCAGACGACGACCTTGCCAAGGTCGTGTTCATGTGCAACGTCCCGCTGGGTCTCGGGTATCGGTTCGAGGACGTGAACAACCGGTTCGCGGCCCGCAGATACGCCGACATCCTCCCGCTGACCAAGAAGAAGGAGCTCACCAGGATGCTCGGGCCCGCTATCAACGAGATGGTGGCCAACGCGGCGGGCGAGACCGCGGTCCTTGCCGCCCAGCTCCAGGACCGGTTCCCGAAGCTCGCCCAGGCCCTCAACGCCACCATCGCCCTCAACGCATCGATCAAGGATACTGCCACCGAGCTCGACTTCAACATGGAGGAGGACCTCTCGCGGGCGCTCGATTACGGTGTCGTTGCCCTCTACCGGCTCACCACAACCCAGGAGTACGCCCGCACCGCCGGGGGCATGGACACCGCGCTCTTCATGCTCGAACGCATCCAGGACCGCGCCCGCTCCCTGGACAACCTCCGTGCCATCATCAACAACAGGACCATCGAGCAGTTCTTCACCAAGGCACAGCTTACCGACCTCCCGTCGGATGATCTCATGACCACGGTGACCGCGCTCCGTGTCCTTGTGGGCATGGTCAACACCGTGTTCGAAGTGGACGAGACGAAGGTGGCGCAAGATCGGCTCGCCGAGCAGGAGGGTCGGCTTCGGGACGCGATCCTCGCGACGAGCGTGTCGGGCGTCGCCGTGGACCCCGCGTTCATGGACGAGGTGCGGTCCAAGGTGGCCCAGGTCGCTGCCGGATGGGTGACCATCACCATCACCGAGCGCGAGTCGTACCGGCTGGAGGTGGAGCGCGAGGACGTATCCAAGACCGCACTGGCGCTCAAACGGCGCACGGACATCCTCACCCTCAACCTCACCGAGGACAACCTCATCGCCGTCACCGTCCCCGCCCTCGTCGAGATCTCCGTTCCCGATGGGATCGAGTACTACTGGTCGCTGTTCACCATCAGGCTCTACAACGCCAAGGGCCAGGCCATGGAGGACGTTGTGGTGCCCTACCGCGTGAAGAAGGGCGTGACCCACAGCATCGAGGAGCTCCACTTCGACCGTAAGGTGAAGGTCCTCGACGCCGTCTCCCTGGTGGCGTGGGAGGTGCCGCTCCTCGAAGTGGACGATGTCCTCGAGCTGAAGTTCGTGGCCAAGAAAGGCCTGTGCCGGACCGTCGCGGACTGCAAGGAGGGAGAGGTCTGCGATAACATCCATCCCCTGGGCGTCTGCAACACCCAGTGCACGGCGTGCGGGACCGTGTGCGACTCGGGCGATCCTGCGTACGAGGTGTGCAACGGCAATGGTGCATGCGTGGCCGAGAGCTCACGGCTCGATAAGGGCCAGGCCTGCCAGTGCAACGAGATCTGTGCCTCCAACCTGTGCACCATGGGCGTGTGCTGCGCCAAGGGGGAGTTCGCGGATCCGATCAACATGGTGTGCTCCAACAAGCTCAACCTTCTGCTCATATCGGAAACCCAGTTCGAGGTAATCCTTGGCGATTCGTACGTCATCGCCGTCCACATAGCAAATCCATCGGGTGTCGCAAAGACATTTACCGTGCGGGCCAGCGGTGTGCTCGCTGACAACGTGATGATCTTCCGCCCGACCTTCGTGCTCCAACCCTGGGAGTACCGCCAGCTCCTGCTCCAGGTGACCGGCCTCATCTCGGGGAAGCGGACGCTCGTCATCGATGTAGAGGAGAAGGACGGCGAACTGCGCGACTCCGGTGCTATCGACGTGGTGGTCCGCTCGCCTGCCCAGTCCATGGGCGTGGAGATGCGCACGGCCCCGGGCCTTACCGTCGCCCATCTTGCCCTGCTCGGCCTCCTGGCAGCGACGGCGATCGCGAGGAAACCTATATATGCACCGCGTGGGAGGGTATGACCGTGGTCGCGGTCCGCCGTTTCGTGCTCCTGCTCATCCCGCTCCTACTCGTGACGGCCACCGGGATCGCCGCCTGCGAGGGCGCCGACCTCTCCCGGCTCGGCTCTAGCAGCTTGCGGTCCTGCGCTCCGTACAAGGATCTCTTCCTCGAGTTCATGGGCAAATACGGCGTCGACAAGATCATCGATCCGGTGATGCTCATGGCCCAGGTCATCAGGGAATCGTCCTGCAGGGCCCAGGTCAACTGCGGCGGTATCATGCAGGTCGACCACCCATGCCGGGTGGACAAGGGGTCGCCCGACTACTGCAGGTGCAAGACCGACGTCCGGTTCGGTATCGACCTTGGTATGAAGCACCTCAAGGGGAGCCTGGACAAGGCGATGAACATGGGCGCGAACGAGGACGAGGTGCTCACCCTCATCCTGTTCGGGTACAACCGGGGCAACGGCGCCATGGCCACCGCCATCGAGAACCGTAAGCAAGGGATGTCGCTCGCCGACGCCATGATGAAGTCGTGCATCAAGTACTACGGGCCGGGTACCAAGTGGAACGATGTCGACTACTACTGCAAGAAGACCGGTACGGTCTATCCCGAGAAGATCTACTCGACCTTCCGCAAGGCATGCAAGGAGCTGGGGGGCACACCCGCCGACGTCCCGGCCCTCTCGCCTGCCGCCGGTACCGTCAACTGCCCGGACTACCTCACCAACAGCCAGTGGATCTGGCCCCTCAAGGGCAGGATCACCTCCCGGTTCGGACCGCGTCCCAAACCCTGTGCCGACTGCAGCTCCTACCACCACGGGCTCGACATCTCTCAGACCCAGGGCACGCCCATCGTCGCCGCGGGGGCCGGCAAGGTCAAGTACGCCGGGTGGGCCACGGGCTACGGGAACGTCGTGTACATCGATCACGGGAAGAACGTCCAGACACGGTACGGCCACAGCTCCAAGCTGCTGGTCTCCACCGGTCAGGACATCAGCCAGGGACAGAAGATCGCCCTCGTTGGTAGCACCGGGTACTCCACGGGACCCCACCTCCACTTCGAGATCAGGGTGAACGACAAGGCCATCGACCCGCTCCCCGAGCTCGAGTCAGGGAGCACCGGGTCCGTGGACCCGCGCAACGACATCGATGGTGATGGCATCTGCAACAACTTCGACGACGACATGGACGGCGACTCCATCCCCAACGCCCAGGACCAGGACATCGACGGCGACGGAACGCCCAACACCCTTGACGGCGACAACGACAACGACGGCCTCCCCGACAACCAGGAGGTCGAGGACTGCCGGTACCTCTACGACTGCGACGGGGACAGCATCCCGGACTCCACCGACGCCGATCCCCGGGTCACCAACCTCGACCTCGACGGCGACTGCATCCCGAACGCTCAGGACGATGACTGGGACAACGACGGGGCGCCCAACGGTGAGGACGACACCAACGCCAATCCCTGTGCTGGGTGCCAGGTGATGGCCGGTACCAAGGGCGGTGGTGACAAGACGAGGGTCGAGATGTGCGTGACCGGTCCCTGCGACACGACGAAGTGCATGGACCACCTCGAGGCGTCGATGCCCTCCGGAGCCCAGAGCGCGCCCGCCATGGCCACGACCGCCACCGGCGCCATCCTCCCGGGCACTCTCGATCTCGAAACGATCCCCTACCTCGGCACGAAGTGCGAGCCCGACAGCACACAGCGTGCCAGCGTGACCGTCGATCCCATCGATGCGGGTGCCCATGCGTCCGTGAGCCTGGACACGTCGCTGCTCACCTGCCCCGACCGGACGTACGACAACATCAACGAGTACCGCGCCGACCTCATCGAGACGCTGGGCAAGATGAAACAGTTCTACATGGCGCTCAAAGAACACCTCGTCGTCCTCGAGGACGCGCTGAGGAAGCAGGAGAAGCAGTGCGAGAAGGCCATCACCCAGTTCACGGGCGAGTACACATCGTGCGACGAGCTGAATCTCGATCCCGAGGGCGTGGCTAGCCCCGAGTTCACGCCCGCCGTATGCGGCGAGATGGCGGTGAAGGCCTGCCCTGCCGAGCTCGCCGCCTGCCTCAAGGACGCCCGGCCCGCTGACGCCCTGAAGAAGGCGAAGACGTGCTCGCTGTGCATCGTGCTCCCCTGCTGCCCCGGAACGGGATGCGCTGCGGGGAACGATCCGGCCGACACCACCAAGTGCGGCAAGGACGACATCGACCCGGTCGAGGGCGAGTGCCGGTACACCGACAAGGACAAGTGCGAGGAGGGGTGCCCGGCGGGCCTGCGGACCGTGCCATCCAGCGGGTGCACGCTCACACCCAAGGAGGAAGGGGACGGCGGTGACCTGGGCGTCACGTCGTGCGAGGTCTCCGGCCAGTCGCTCACCGTTTCCTGCTGCCACGAGAAGGACGGAGATGTGTGCAAGGACGGGAAGCGGTTCACCGACACCGACGCCTGCTCGGCGGTCGTGGTCTCGAAGGAGAAGCGCGAGCACGCTCTCGTGTTCCCCCGCACGCTGGAAGAGTGCTATCAGAAGGCCTTTGACGTAAAAGACCTGTGCACCGTGGAGGGCTCGGCGGTCCTCGGTGACGGACGGACGCACAGCCCCGGCCACGTGGCGGACGCCATCGGCCGCGCGGTCCGGTTCCTCGAGCACTACGACAAGGTCTACCCGTCCCTCGAGGCCAAGATGCGCGAGCTGGCACAGGCCGAGGAGGAGAACCTGCGCCAGGGCGCGGCGACGACACGCAAGGACACCATCGACATCCTGCTGGGCATCGAGCAAAGCTCCAACGAGCTCGCCACGAACGGGGAGACGACCCTGGCACAGTTCCAGAAGCTGGCGATCGACATCGTCGGCCTCGCCGGGAGCAACGAGCTCAAGAACGACGTGAGCGGGACCCACAACCAGGAGGCAGGAGATCTCAACTCGTACCAGATCAAGGCCACCGAGGGATGGAAGGGAGCTGAGCTGTGCATGTTCGACGGGACCGTGGACACCTCTGTGTTCGACGACGAGTGCGTTCTCACCGGACCTGCGACCCTCCAGGAGATCACCGCCGTGGCCAACGATCTTTCCTGCGATGGGTGCGCCAAAGAGAACAAGCAGGTCGGCCGGTGCCTCCAGGAGCCCAAGCCCGTCACCGTCCGCGAGTCGAACCTGGACGTGTGGCCGGACGCCCCTCTTATGAGCCTCGTGTCCATGGGCAAGCTGGACCCGCAGGCGATCTTCCTCGACTCACAGAAATGCTTCGACTACCGTGGCCCTCCGTCATCCTCCCCTGGCACGGGTCCGGGGGGTGCGAGCGAACAGTGCTCGCTGGTGTGCGGCTCCATGGGCGCTCCCCAGGGGCACTGCCATCCCGAGCTGGGAGTGTGCGTGTGCCTGGTCGAGGGCCTACAGCAGATCACCGACGCCACCTGCGACGAGAGGGTGGACTCGGCGCTGGCCGCAAAGCTCGCGGCGTGCTGCGAGAAGATGGTGGGCGAGACCGCTGGCGTCGAGACGTTCAAGGGTGCGACGAGGACCGACTCCGACAAGTCCGACGCCGTGTGCGGGACTGCCAGGGAGTACCTGGGCTGGAACTACGAGATGTCCACCAAGGTACCCTACTGCTCCGGCGGGAAGTGTTACATCGACTGCTCGTCGCTCACCCAGCAGGTGTTCAAGAAGCATGGCGTGAACATCCCCCGCACGGCCTCCGCCCAGTACGAGTGGTGCCGCAAGCAGGGCAAGCTCGTGGACGAACCTGTGCGCGGGGACGCCATCTACTTCAAGAACACCTACAAACAGGGCATCTCCCACACGGGTATCTGGCTCGGGGACGGGAAGTACCTTCACGCCGCCGGTCGTAAGTACGGCGTCATCACGAGCACCCTCACGGCCGATAGGAAGGCCAAGCACTGGGCCGGTGCATGCCGGCTCATCGGGGACGTCTCGACCACGGGCACCTCCTCGAAGGTCACTTTCGGCCTGTGCAAGGACGGCTCCGGCGACCTCTGCTGCACGGGCCGCGGGCTCGAGGCCGAGAAGCGCATCACCGCAGAGACCTGCGATGTGACCTGCGAGGACATGTGCTCGGTCAAGCACACGGCCGGATCGGAGGATGCGATGCGGTGCGTGGCCAAGTGCGCGGGGAACACCTGCCTCGGACGGCCCGACAAGACGGAGTGCGAGGGCGGGCTGTGCTGCAAGGGCCAGTGCGTGCCCGACGCCTCTTCGTGCGATGGCGAAACGTGCGAGGAGGAGGACAGGGCCTGCTCCGGCGGCTGGTGCTGCGACCTCCTGTGCGTCCCGGACGCCACTGCCTGTACCACCGACACCTGTGCCGAGGCTGCGGACGGTACCGAGTGCGAGGGCGGGCTCTGCTGCGAGCACCGGTGCGTCCCCGGGGCCTTGGCGTGCTCGATCGAATGCGCGGGCAAGGTCCAGAGCGACGCGTGCGAGGGCGTCGAGGGCCTCTGCTGCGACACCACCTGCATCCCCGGAGCCCAGTCCTGCGGGTCGCCTGACGAGCAGTGCGACATCCACGAGGGCATCCCCTGCGCCGCCGGTGCCGAGGAGGGGATGTGCTGCGACAAGAACTGCGTTCCCGGCGCCAGCGCGTGCTCGGGCTCACCGGCCTGCGATGACAAGGCCGACGGTCAGGAGTGCGATGGCGGCGTATGCTGCCGCGGCGTGTGCGTGGCGAATGCGGACGGCTGCTCGGACGAGGACCGGTGCCAGACCATCTGCTTCGACCGGTTCCCCGACGACGTCAATGCAGCCAGGCTGTGCACCGTCAGGTGCAACGAGATCAACGTGACCTGCGAGAGCAACTGCCTCGAGAACCTGGAGGGCATGGACTGCGTCTCCTCGTGCGGCGACGGCCTCGACAACGACGGTGACGGCGACATCGACGAGGACATGGTCAACACCATCGATGATGACGGTGACGGTCGCCTCGACGAGGACGGCTCGGGCCACGACATCCCGCAGTCCGCCATCCACTGCATGGCCCAGTGCGTCCCCGCCGAGGCCACAGGCCCCTCCGCCCGCATCATCTCCTGCATCAAGGCGTGCCGTGCCCTGGCCCCCTCGCTGCGGTTGAGCGTCTCCTTCGCCGACGACGTGCATGCCGTCCTGCCGGGTGAGATTGTGGACATCACAGCGCGCGTCGAGAACTCCGGGGTGTTCCCCTTCGAGGGATCGATCGATATCGAGGTAGACAAGCTGTTCACCTGCACCTGTCCGGAGACCGGCGGGTGCTCGTGCATGAAGACCGCGGTGTTCGTGTCGGACGAGAACTTCCAGCTCGAGGCACGGGACAACCTGACGCTGACCAGCGACCCGCTCGAGGCGGACAGACAGGGGAACATCCGATTCCTGCGCCCCAAGGCCTCGGTCTCCACCTACGCGGGCGACAAGGTTGTCTCCGAGATCGGCGAGCTTGCAACGATGCTCGACGTGGGCGCCGTGCGCGACGGCTCCTTCATCCTCCTCCCCGAGAACACCACGGCCCGCGAGGCCTATCCGGGGGACACCGTGGCGGGCGTCGTGGTCGTCGAGGGCGAGGGCCAGCTCACCGTCACCCGGACCATCACCCATGACGGGAACATGCTCGACGGCACGAAGAGCGAGAGCACAGCGACCACGGGCTCCGAGGGGACGACAGAGCTCCACACACGGACGTACACCATACCGCCGTCGATGGACGGGGCCACGTTCGGGCTCCATGCGGAGGTCATCAACTCCACGGACCACGTCCTATTCCGCGACGTGCTCCACGCCGAGGCCGGGGACAATCCGTGCACCGGCTCCACCGTTACCCATGACTGCCTCGCCCACGATAATCCGAAGATCTACGCCGATGCGCGCCTTAAGGTCAGGGCGTTCGACCTCACGCTCACCTATGCGTTCTTCATCGACAGGGAGGACCGTCCAGTCAGCCGCTCGGGCGAACCGCTCGACGTGCGTGCGGCCATAGAGCTCCAGAACTGGCACCCGCGCCCGTTCTCGGGCGAGGTCGAGCTCTCGGTCGTCACCGAGGGCGGCGAGGTGCTCCATGCTGCCAACCACTCGGTCGAGCTTGCACCATACATCACGGCCGATATACTGGTACCGCAGGAGAGCGCGTCCCTGGTCTCGGATCCCGTCAACGTGCCGGCCGACACCACAACGCTCATAAGGATCGTCGCCCGTACCGACGACGGGACCGTGTGGCTCGACATGATCGTCCCCTCCGACCTGTTCCCCGAGTCGCGCCTGGTGGTCATGAAGCAGACCGAGTTCGGTGACATCGACATCGACGCGTCCATCGTGTACGGCGAATGCAAGCTCAAGGTGACGGCGAAGCGCTGCCTGGACACCTGCGAGCTGCACGTGGACAAGGACGTGTGCACAATCGAGCCCAAGGAGTGCGGGTGCATCCCCACCGTCGAGCGCATAGTGCCGCAGGCAGAATTGCCCGGGAGCGAAGTTACAGGGTGAGTACAGTGATGGCGATGATACCTCGTGATGCTGCTGTGCTGGCGATCATCGGATGCCTCCTCCTCCTTCCAGGATGCCTGCAGGGTGAGGACGTGGCGCCGGGTGCCGCACCCGCCACGACGAGCACGCCAGCAGCAACATTGAAGGCCGCAGGTGAGGACTGTCGCGAACATGCCGAGTGCACCTCGAACGCCTGCGACCACTACAAGGCGGACATGGGCCGGTGCGCTGCGTCCCCGTGCACGCCGGGCGACCGGACGGACAACAACAACCTCTTCTGCAACGGGGCCAGCGCGTGGGAGACCTCGATCAAGGACGGGGAGGCGTGCGAGGCAGACTACCAGTGCTTCGAACCGACGTGCTTCATGGTACCGACCTGCCAGCTCACCGACATACCGCGGACACGGGCGCTGTGCCGCGACGGCCGGTGCGTGCTGGAGGTTGGCGGTGATGGTTGCGGGCCCGAGGGCGGAGTGCGCGTGCTGCGCAAGGACCAGTACTCGGTGGCGGAGGACGGCACGTGCATGGAGAGCATGGCCCAGATGGAGCTGCCGACCGTTTGCGCCCCATGCGGGAACGGTGTGTGCGACGAGGAGCTGGAGTCGCCGTGCAACTGCCCTGAGGACTGCACGGGGACGGAGGAGGCTGCCGTCGAGTGGTATCTTGCATGCGGTTGCGGGTGTTGCGGTAATGAACCACAGCAGAAGTGCCTCTATCGATCCAAGGGGGACGACCTTTCAAAGATCATCGAAGAGGAAAAAAGAGTGGTCAATGAGCAGAATTGTGCCTTGATGGGCTGCAGCTTCGGTATCAATTATACCTACTGTGACTGATGCTCCGGTCCTCGCCTGTCCGGGGAACGGGTCGGTCCGGATATCATAGCATTTCAACATGGCATCCGAATGTCGGATAACAACCCGATGTGGATAAGCGTCTATTTTTTAAAGAACGTAACGTGGGGCCCGGATCAGGAGAATGGTCTTATACTACTTGTATAGGGTAATCCCTCCGCTCGACCCCCCACTAACTGTTTACCGTATCATTAAGGACACGACCGAATACCGGCACCTTTTAGAATTTTACCCCTGAGCTGAACGGCCTCGTTCTTGAAAACGCATAACGGAAACGTATATATTGTTGTCGAGAAATAGTCGTATAGCTGCTCCAACCCCCCTCGAGGGGGGTCGGCGGCTCGG
>PVBE012283733.1_pt1 | contig 14969 bp, 12 predicted proteins | sample 1631181 | NCBI WGS metagenome assembly PVBE01 (sample SAMN08397723, study PRJNA350692) | Marine metagenome, whole genome shotgun sequencing project. | isolation source: water | place: Pacific Ocean | collected 2012-04 | reverse complement strand
GTGTAGGCGTGTTTTTTGCCTTCCATCAGCCGGTATCCGGCCATAACCATGGCACCAACCGCGCCGATGGCGCCTGCCTGATTCACCGTGGCGACTCCCAGAACGATGGAACCAAGAACAACAAAAATAAGGGTCAGGGGCGGCACCAGGGCCAGAAATACGCGGCGGAAGAAGGCCTTGTCGTAGTCGCCTTCAAATGGAACTGGTGGTGCTTCTTTGGGTTTAAGAAGGGCAAAGACCAGGATATATGCCATATACAGGCCGACAAGAACCAGTCCCGGCAACAAGGCGCCCAGGAACATTTCACCGGCGCTGGTCGAGGTCAGGTCGAATTCCGTCGGCATGGCGATGGAACCGGTGGCTTCCTGGAATTCCGCCTTGCGCAGGGTACCTGCGCGGTCAGTCGCGCTGGATAGCTGATCGGCCAGAATGATCAGCACGATGGATGGCGGGATAATCTGCCCCAGCGTTCCCGAGGCGCTGATTGTCCCCGTTGCAAGGGGTACGTTGTAGTTGTTGCGCAACATGACCGGCAGGGAAATCAGGCCCATGGCGATAACCGTCGCGCCGACAATACCGGTGGTAGCGGCCAGCAACGCGCCAACAAAAACAACGGCGATGCCCAGACCGCCTGGAACCGGTCCGAACAACTGGGCCATGGCGATCAGCAGGTCTTCCGCGATTTTCGAACGCTGCAACATAATTCCCATGAAAACGAACAACGGAATCGCAATCAGGGTGTCGCGTTCGACCTCAAAATAGACGCCGCGAAAGTTGGTTATCGCGGCGTTGAGCCATTGATTGGGATCGCCGTGGGCGAAGTAGGCGCTGACGTCGCCAGCGAATAAAAGCCCCGTGAGGGCGGCCGCGCCAATGGTAATGATGGCTGAACCGGGCAAGGCAAAGGCGACCGGGAACCCCGACGCCAGGGCCGAAATCAACAGGATCAACAGAAGCAGAAGAAAGAGTATCTCCATTAAGCCAAAGCCTTATACGTTCTGATGATCGTGTTCAGGGCGGTGCCCGGGTTCGTTCAGCAGAACCGATGCGTTGTTCAGGAAATAACCGATAAACTGAATCATCATTGATACGGCGTAAACCATCAGGAAACCTGCCATAATGTATTTTACAAACATGCCGTAACCGTTCTGGGTCACTTCATAACTTAGCATGGGCGCGTTGATCAGGTTCGATTTCCCCCACATGCCGTAGATCAAGATAATCCAGCAAACAGGAATGCCTAAAATCAGGCAGCCTATGGTGTTCGACCACGCCTTGCCGCGTTCGCTAAACCCGGTGTAAAGGATATCGACGCGGACATGCCCTTCTTCAATCAGGGTGTAGGCGCTGGCGAACAGGAACAGTCCGGCATACCAGAAACGCACCAGATCACCCATGAACGCCTGTTCATAGGAAAATACGAACCGGGTAATGACGATCAGCAGCTCTGCAAGAACGATGAGCAACGCCAGCCAGGTAAAGCCTAGTGAACGGGTAAACAGGCTGATCAAGAAACCAATACCAATGAGTGGATAATGGATATAAACGCCGCGATAACTCGCCCGTCCCAGGTTTTTCGCAACGTCGAGTCCAAACAGGCTCTCAAGAAAACCTTCGACGCGCATGAACGAAATGACCATATCGACGACGCCGACGAGCAGGATTGCCCAGAAGGCGGATCGAATAATGTAGGCGACGATAAAAGAGAGTCTTTCAGAATCGGCGAACAGCGAGCGCGCCGGGGAAGTCAGCACATAAAAAATACTGCCAACGATAGCGCCCAGATAAACCAGGAACTGAACCCACCCCAGCGTTAACGTCGTTCCATCAAGGGGTTTGGGTAAGGAGTCCAGACCAGGCAGACCGTAATGGGCGAGAAAAACATTTACCCCCGGCCAGCCTTGCCAGAAAATCAGGAAATTATTGAATATAAATAGCAGACCAATAGCCGTCGCCATATACGCGAACATGCGCAAGGACTTAGCCATCGGAGACGGCATATAGTCGACCTGGGTATCGGACTGGGTCATCAACGAATAGTCTTTTTCGTCATTTATACCGGCGATGAAAATGAAAAGCGGAGCCCTGTAAAAGACTCCGCTTTCTCAAATTCAAGGCATTTCGGTTTTAAACGCCGAGAACGCGGTTGCGCTGTGCGACATAAGCCTGGTCGGAAATTTTCGACCATGCTCCCAAATTCTTGCGAGCAGCAAGGAAGCTCTCATGGATTTCGCCGGCAAGCGGGCTGTGTGTGCGAACGCCTTCGAAGACTTCTTCTGCGGCTTCACCGAAGCTGTCATAAACGTCATCGTTGAATTCACGCAGCTTGACGCCCTGGTTTGTCACCAGATCGGTCAATGCTTCGCCACTTTTAGCGTTGAATTCCGACATCATCATGTCATTTTCCATGCTAGCGGCTGCTTCGATGATGGTTTGATCCGTCTTCGAAAGCTTGCCCCACCAGGAAGCGTTCATACCGAGCGCAAGACACGCGCCGGGCTCATGCATGCCGGGGAAGTAGTAGTATTTGGCGGCTTCATAGAACTTCATGAAACGGTCGTTCCACGGGCCAACCCATTCGGTCGCGTCAATAGCACCGGAAACAAGGTTTTCGTAGATCTGACCACCCGGGATGGAAACAGGCGATGCGCCAAGCTTGGCCAGGACGTCACCGCCAAGGCCCGGAATACGCATTTTCAAGCCCTTGAAGTCATCAGCGGAATTGATTTCTTTATTAAACCAACCACCCATCTGGACGCCGGTGTTGCCAGCCATGACATTCTTGAGACCAAAATCACCGGCCAACTTGTCCCACAAAGCCTGACCACCGCCAAAACGGATCCAGGCGTTAAATTCAGTGTAGGTAAGGCCAAAGGGAACAGCCGTAAAATAGGCCCAACCCAGGTGCTTGCCTTTCCAGTAATAATCCGCGGCGTGATAAGCTTGAGCGTTGCCGGAAGCTACTTCATCGAAAGAGTCGAAAGCACCGACGCGTTCTTTAGCGGCGAAATATTGAACGTTGATGCGTCCTTCGGTCATGGTATTGATACGATCTGCAAGACGCTGAGCGCCAGTACCCAGGCCCGGGAAATCGCGTGGCCATGTCGCGACCATGACCATGTCGATGGTCTTTTTAACAATCGCTGGTGCGGCGGGTGCCTTTTTTGCTTCTTCTTTCTTTTTTTCCTCGCAACCTGAAAGTAAGGTCGCGCCAACGCCTACAATAGCTGCTGCGCTACCTAGTTTAAGAGCCTCTCTACGTTTCATTGGGTAAAATCCTCCCTGGTATGATGATTCAACAGCATAAAGATGCCTCATCAAAGCCTTCACTTCAATCAACTATTTACTATTTGCCCGACTAAAAAAAGAAAAATATAAAAAAGGCCCTCTCAGGGGTTGATTATTTCATTTAGGCCCAACCATTTTTCGAAAACTTCTCCAGCGGCCGAAAATCGGATTTATAGGCCATTTTTTTACAGTTCTGGATCCAGAAGCCCAAATAAACGTAATCGAGTTGTAATTCTTCGGCATGATGTACCAGCCAGAGAATCATGTGGTTTCCAAGACTTCGGCGGGTGTCAAAATCCACATCGAAAAAACTGTAAACGGCTGAAAAACCGTCAAAGAGTTTGTCGATGATTATGCCCGCTACGAGTCTTTCTCCATGCCGAAATTCAATAAGCGCTGTATCGATGTTGTTTTCTTCCAGTAGGGATTGGTAGTCGGAATATTCCATCGTTCCCATGTCTCCGCCGGCATGACGGGCGGATTGATAGGATGCGAACAGGGCAAATTGCTCTTCATTTGCGAGTGGTGCTACCTCGCTGACAAGAAGGTCTTCATTTCGGCGGCCAATTCTGCGTTGAGTTCTGGAAGGTTTAAAACTCCGAACAGGGATCCTTACCGAAACACAATCGTCGCAGTCTGGGCAGGCCGGAGCGTAAGCGACACCGTGCGAGCGACGGTAACCTGCCTGGGTCAGGGCCTCGTGAAGTGATTGGGCGTCCTTGCCAGCCAGTTCGGTCAGGATTCGTCTTTCGACCCGATCCGCAAAATAAGGACAAGGCAGGGGAGCCGTCGTGAAAAAATAATGAGGGCCGTTCATGGGGGAAAGGAGTCGGCTATGTCTCATTCAAGCTTTCCTCAAAGCCATCCCTGCCCAAAACATCTATTATCTCGCAGTCTAATCATCGAACAATGATCTGTCATGATTCTTTTCGCTTATTGTCCCCGCGTCAGCTCCATTGATTGAATTTGGGAAATTTCCCTTCTTGGGCTTCACGTAAATCTATGGCGGCAAGTCATATAAGGGGGATGATTTCTTACGCAAGTGCCTTTATACCATAGCCACGTAGTTTCTATATGTTCGACAGGGATATTATGACCGTACTGGTGACCGGTGCTGCCGGGTTTATTGGGTATTTTGCGTCACTGGCGCTTCTTCAAAAAGGGCGGCGGGTGATCGGTATCGATAACCTGAACGATTATTACGATGTTTCCCTTAAAAAAGCCCGACTGGCTAATCTTGGCGAACAAGAACACTTCTCTTTTTCTTGCCTGGATATCGCTGATAGGGACGTCGTTGAAAACCTTGTAAATAACAATCCGGACATAACCGAGATCGTCCACCTGGCGGCCCAGCCGGGTGTTCGCTATTCATTGGTCAATCCTTACGCCTATACCCGCTCAAATATTGAAGGTCATTTGGTGCTGTTGGAAGCCAGTCGCAAACTGGATGGATTGAAGCATTTCGTTTATGCCTCGTCTTCCTCTGTTTACGGGGATAGCGACGACGTGCCGTTTTCGACGGACAAGCGCACCGATACCCCGGTATCTCTTTACGCGGCAACTAAAAAATCCATGGAAATGATGAGCCACGCCTACGCCCATCTGTACCGGGTGCCGCTGACGGGCCTGCGTTTTTTTACGGTTTATGGCCCCTGGGGCCGGCCGGACATGGCTTATTGCATTTTTACCCGCAAAATTCTGGCTGGCAAACCCATTCCGGTTTTCAACAATGGTGAGATGCGCCGCGATTTTACTTATATCGACGATATCGTTTCCGGTGTTTTGGCTTGTCTTGAAAAACCGCCCATCGACGACGGCGATCCCCCATGCCGCTTGTACAATATCGGTAACAACAAAACGGAAACGCTGATGAATTTCATCGCCCAGATCGAAAAGGCGCTGGGGAAAAAGGCGGAAATAGACTTTCAGCCCATGCAGGCGTGCGACGTTCATGAAACATTTGCCGATATTGCCTCCATGAAAAACGACTTTGGCTTCCAGCCTTCAACGGGCATTGACGTTGGCATTCCGAAATTTATTGAGTGGTATAAAGCTTACTACAAAGGGTAGTGCTCTACATAAACTAAATTGAAATGTGTCAGTAACACGTGATATGTCCGGTTTGATTGTGTTCCAGCGTATTTTGCGCAGTCTGCTGGACTTTCATTCTTGCCCGTTTCGGACAAGCCGCCCGTTCCCATTGGGGCATCGAGAACAGCTTGCTGGTCGCTTGATGTGGTCATGAACGAGGATCAACCGAAAGGACAACGGCCCCTACAATCTCGCCATCCTTCGCCATATGACTTTGAACCTTGTCAAAAAGGAAAAAACAAAAGGATCAAATCGTGTTAAGTTCAAGCGTGCAGGGTGGAACGATGACTTCCTTCTTAAGCTATTGGCTCAAAATTCAAATGCGATTGCCCTGAAAGAAAATACAGATGTTAGGCAAAAAAAAACCGGACAACCCGAAGGCTGCCCGGTTTTTTCGTCATTTGATCTGTCGATCAGTGAACTTTGACGGTTTCAAATTTTCCGCCTTTGACTTCAAGTTCCTTGTAAGTGCCAAGCACTTCGCCAATGTCGTTGAATTCAACATTGCTTGCGCCAACATAATCAATGTCGCCGCCGTCTTTCAGGATTTTCAAGCCCTTGGCAAGTTCACCCGGCATGATTTTGGTGCCGGGGGCATTTCCTACCGCGATTATCTTGGACTGGATGGCTGCGCGATCTGACGATCCTGCGGCCTGCATCGCCAATGCGATTAATGCGCCGGCATCATATGACTCACCGGTGAAAGGACCGCCTTGTTTGATACCGGCTTTACCCGCCATGTCCAGGAAGGATGACGCACCTTTGCTATCGGAACCCGGCAATGTACCAATGGTGCCGTTCAGGTCGTCGCCGATTGCTTCGATCAGGGCGTCGCCGATCATGCCGTCACCAACGATGAAGTTTTCGAAGGCGCCGGAATCAAGCGAAGCCTGGATGATGCCCTTGCCGCCTTGATCCAGGTAACCGTAGACAACGAGGTGCTTGGACCCAGATGCAGCCAGCGCGCCAACCTCTGCGGAATAATCTGCTTTTCCATCTTCATGCGCCGCGACCATTGAAATTTTGCCGCCGACGGCCCCGTAGGACTTCTTTAAAGAATCGGCAAGGCCCTTGCCGTAGTCGTTGTTGGTATAGGTGACGGCAACTTCCATAATGCCGCGTTTTTTAAGGATTGCCGCCATAACTTCACCCTGACGTGCATCGGAAGGTGCTGTACGGAAGAAGTAGCCTTTGTCCTTCAGCGCGGAAAGACCGGGGGATGTCGCCGATGGGGAAACCATAACAACGCCGTTAGGAACCGCAACGTTGTTGGCGATAGCGCCGGTAACACCGGAGCAGTCAGCGCCCATGATGGCGTTTACCTTGTCAGAAGTGACAAGTTTTTCAGCTGCTGTTGTCGCTGCGGCCGAATCAATGCAGGTCGAGTCAGCGCGAACGGACTCAATCTTCTTGCCGCCCAGCAACAAGCCGGAATCATTGACTTCCTTGAATGCCAGTTCGGCGGAAGCTGCCATATCCGGCGTCAGGGATTCAAGCGGTCCGGTGTACCCCAGGATGACACCAACCTTGATGTCAGCGGCAAATGCCGGCGTGGCCGCAACGGCCATCACTGCAGATGCCATAAGTAATTTTCTCATTTATTCCTCCACTGTTTGGTTTTTATTGACGATCAGTCGTCAACTAAACGTTTGGCCTTTCGGCCCGATTAACGGTTTCGGGCAGAATGCCTCCCGGATTAAACCGCATAACAAGCAACAATATCAATCCCATTGTGAACATTCGCATGTGTTGCGCGGTATTCATCAGGTGTAGACGGACCGGATTTTCACCATCCATCCAGCTTGTTGCAAAATCTATCAGCCAGATTCCAACCGGTTCTGCCTCAACCCAAAAAAACCAGATTATAAATCCGCCAAGAACGGCGCCAAGGTTGTTGCCTGAGCCACCGACGATGACCATGACCCAGATCAGGAATGTATATCTGAGCGGTTGGTAGGTCCCGGGGGTCAATTGACCGTCCATCGTGGTTAACATCGCACCCGCAATGCCGACAACGGCCGAGCCGATGATGAAAACTTGCAAATGGCGTCCTGTAATGTCCTTGCCCATGGCGGAGGACGATACCTCGTTGTCGCGAATGGCCCGCATCATACGGCCCCAAGGTGAATTCAGGGCGCGCACCGAAAGGGTGAAAATGATAGCCAGAACTGTTGCGAATAGCCCCATATAACACAGCTTTACAAATAGACTGGAGTATTCGGTAACCTTTTCCATCAAGAACGTGTTGCGCTCCGCTTCCGATACTGCTGCAAGCGCACTTTCATTTAACCATTTAACCCAACCGATAAATTGATCGGATTCCTGTAGGTCAATCTCGTAGGGGACAGGCCGGGGCAGGCCCGCGACATTCTTGACACCCCTGGTCAACCAGTCTTCATTTTTAATAATTGCGATAATGATTTCGGCGATGCCAAGCGTGGCGATAGCTAGATAGTCAGATCGCAGGCCAAGGGAAATTTTTCCGACAATCCACGCGGCGCCTGCGGCGAACACGCCGCCAACAGCCCAGGAAAACAAAACAGGCAAACCCAGACCGCCCAAATATCCGGCATTGGCCGGGTTAACGGCTTCAATCGCGGCGACGGCGGGATCAAAGAAGAAGCGGATAAGGAAAAATCCGACAACAATGATAATTGCAATGGCAAAATTACGAAGCGGGCCTCGATCCGTGCGGCGGTAGGTTACAATAATCGCAGCAATGGTCGCCAGGGTCATAATGGCGGCCATAAGCAAGCCGGTTCCGCCGACAGCCCAGGCTTCTGGAATTGGCTCCTTGGATACCAACACAGCGGCGACACCGCCAAGGGCGGCGAAACCCATCGTTCCAACATTGAATAGCCCTGCGTAACCCCACTGAATGTTAACCCCCAGCGCCATCACCGATGAAATCAGGCAAAGGTTTATAATAACCATCGCCACGGACCAGGATTGGCCGATGCCGACAGCGATGAGCAGGGCCGCCATGATCGAAAAAGATAGAACCGCACGGCTAGTGTTGCTCATATTGATTTACCTTTAATAATGCCGGTCGGTCGGATCAACAGTACGACTACCAGGATAATGAAGGAGACGGTGAATTTATAATCGGTCGATAACAACTGCACCAATCCTTCAGGAGCCCAGCTTTCGGGTGTCAGATATCCCAGGAATTTTTTATAGGCGTAGGTAATGGTGATCTCTGAAAAGGCTACAACGAATCCCCCAACAATGGCACCCAGCGGTTGACCGATACCGCCGACGATTGCGGCGGCAAAAAACGGCAGCAAAAGCTGGAAATATGTGAATGGTTTGAAGCTTTTATCAAGTCCATAGAGCGTACCGGCGATAGTCGCCAGCGCCGCCGCGAGTATCCAGGTCACCATGACCACCCGTTCCGGGTCGATCCCGGACAGCAGGGCTAGATCTTCGTTGTCCGAATAGGCGCGCATCGCCTTGCCAGTGCGGGTCTTTTGCAAAAACCAGAAAAGGGCTATCACCAGCAACAGTGCCAGAACGATGGTCAAACCCTGGCTGGTCTTGATAGCCAGTCCCTCGTTTAAGCCGGTCATTTGTTTGAAGGCGTGAGCCTTGATAATGAACCTTTCGCCGTCGGCAAAGCGTTGGTCGTTGGGTCCAATAATAAAGCGCACGACGCCGTTCAAAACAAACATGACTCCGATGGAGGCAATAACGAAAATAGCAGGCGTACTGCGTTTTGTTCGATAGAACCTGAACACGGACTTGTCGATAAACAGGACGATTATAACAGTAGCGGCGATGGCAAACGGCAACGCCAGCAATGCTGTGGGCAAAGGACCAAAGCTGACCCCCATGGACTGCAGCCACCACGTTATCAGTACGGTAACCATGGTTCCGAAAGTCATCATGTCCGAGTGCGCAAAATTGGCGAAGCGCAGGATGCCGTAAACAAGAGTGATTCCCAATGCCCCCAGGGCAAGCTGGGATCCGTAGGCCAGCGCCGGCAGAATAACGAAATTAGAAAGCAGGATTATGGCGTCTAGAATATCGGTCACAGTATCTCTACCCCCCCAGGAATGCGCGCCGGACATCCGGGTTGGCCAGCAGGGCCTGACCGGTATCCGTAAACTTGTTTTCGCCGGTGACCAGAACATAGCCGGTATCGGCAATATTCAGGGCCTGACGGGCGTTTTGTTCGACCATCAAAATGGCGATTCCGGTCTGTTTGACCTCTATAATCCTGTCGAATAATTCGTCCATGACGATGGGCGAGACACCAGCCGTCGGCTCGTCCAGCAGCAACACTTCCGGCTGCGTCATCAGGGCCCTTCCAACAGCCACTTGTTGTCGCTGGCCACCAGAAAGTTCGCCTGCCGGTTGATTGCGTTTTTCCTTTAAAATCGGGAATAAGTCGAAGATGTGTTCCATGGTTTCGAAAATATCGTCACGGCGCAGGAAGGCGCCCATTTCAAGGTTTTCCTGAACCGTCATGGAAGGGAACACATTGTTGGTTTGCGGCACAAAAGCCATGCCTTCCTTGACCCGGTCCTGCGGCGTCAGTTTGGTAATGTCTTTGTCGCCCAGTGTGACACAGCCTTCGCGAACGTTCATCATCCCAAACAAGGCCTTCATTGCAGTCGATTTGCCGGCCCCATTAGGGCCTACAACAACGGCAATTTCACCCTTATCGACGGAAATATTACAGCAGTGCAGAATATCCGCACCTTTGCCATAGCCACCACTTATGTCTTTCCCCGTTAAGAAACTCACGTGATTTCTTCCCCAATTATTATTCTTGCTTTTACGAAATCGCCCCAACTTTATTTTTCAGACCTGTGCCCAGGTAAGCTTCGATGACGTTTTCGTTGGATTTAACTTCTTTAGCCGTACCTTGCATCAGCACTCTGCCTTCGGCCATGACGACGACCGGGTCGCACAACCTGGATATGAAATCCATATCATGTTCGATCATGCAGAAGGTGTAGCCCCGTTCTTTGTTTAGACGAATAATCGCGTCGCCGATTTCATTTAAAAGCGTCCGGTTGACACCAGCGCCAACTTCGTCAAGCAGCACTACTTTTGCATCGACCATCATGGTGCGGCCCAATTCCAACAGTTTTTTCTGACCGCCTGATAGAATGCCTGCCGGTTCGTCCGCCAAATGGCCAAGGTTCAAAAAATCGATAACCTCGTCAGCCTTGTCCCAGATCTTACGTTCCTCCTGGGCGACCTTGGATCTGTTGAACCACGTATTGAGCAGGGATTCGCCCGATTGACCTCCAGGTACCATCATTAAATTCTCGCGCACCGTCAGTGAGGAAAATTCATGGGCGATCTGGAATGTCCTGAGCAGGCCTTTAGCAAATAACTCGTGAGGCTTCAGACCGGTGACGTTTTTTCCATCCAGCGAAACCGATCCTGCCGACGGTACAAACATGCCCGCGACCAGATTGAACAAAGTTGTCTTGCCTGCCCCGTTTGGTCCGATCAATCCAGTTATAGTGCCTTTTTCTATATCGAAACTAGTTCCATCGACAGCTTTTACGCCACCGAAATGAAGCGCGACATTTTCAATTGTAATCATGGTGGACACGTTAGCATCATTTGGCGCAAATGCAAATTGGGAAGAATTCGACATGGGAAGAATTTGTTGGCATCAACGACATCGTCAATTCCTGCCCAGGTAACAATAAATGACGATGTAGGCTTCGCCATCTTTGTTTCAGAAAACTTTAAAAAAAATGTCTGCGAGGGTACTCCCCAGAAGGTAGCGAAACGACAGGAATATGTGACAGGGTGCCTTTACAGACCGATTTTTGGGGCTTCACTTTTTTAAATGAAATCCCCCAGAGTCTGATTAGTTTCGGATCAGACACTTAGAGGGCAAGTTAGCTTAAAAAGCCGATTTTAACGTAGCGGCGAGATCGGTTTTTTCCCATGAGAAGCCACCGTCATCTTCGGGGTCGCGCCCGAAGTGGCCATATGCGGCGGTGCGTTCATAAATTGGCCGGCTCAGTTGCAGATGCTCGCGAATGCCACGCGGACTAAGGTCAACCATTTCACATAACGTCTTGACCAGTCTGGTTTCATCGACTTCGCCGGTACCGTGGGTATCGACATAGACTGACAGGGGTTTTGATACGCCAATGGCGTAAGCAAGTTGAATGGTGCAACCCTCGGCAATGCCTGCAGCGACAACATTTTTTGCCAGATAACGCGCGGCGTAAGCTGCCGAGCGATCAACTTTCGTGGGGTCTTTGCCCGAGAATGCGCCGCCGCCGTGGGGAGCCGCGCCGCCGTAAGTATCGACGATAATTTTGCGCCCCGTAAGTCCGGCGTCGCCGTCCGGCCCACCAATGACGAAACGACCAGTCGGGTTGACGTAAAATTCTTCTTCCGGGCACATCCAGCCATCCGGCAAAATGCCTTCGACATGGGGGCGAACGATTTCACGGATATCGTCCTGAGATAGGTTTTCGGTGTGTTGAGTCGAAACCACGACAGAGGTCGCGCCGACCGGTTTGCCCTCGGCGTAACGCAACGTCACCTGACTTTTGGAATCCGGCAACAGTTCCGGTGCAATGCCGGAATGGCGGGCTTCGGCCATGGATTGCAAAATACCGTGGGAAAGATGGATCGGGGCAGGCATCAGGCTTTCGGTTTCGGTGCAGGCGTAACCGAACATGATGCCCTGATCACCGGCGCCTTCGTCCTTGTTGCCGGATGCATCGACGCCCATGGCGATGTCACTTGATTGACCATGCAGGTGAACGGCGACATCGGCATGCTGCCAGTGGAAGCCGTCCTGTTCATAGCCGATGGATTTTATCGCCTGGCGGGCGAGTTCTTCCATCTTTCCCTTGTTGACGTTGCCGTCGCCATCGACCAGCGACTCCGGGCCGCGAACCTCGCCGGCCAAAACAATCCGGTTGGTCGTGCACAGGGTTTCGCAGGCAACCCTGGATAGGGGGTCGGCGGCTAAAAAGGCATCGACGATGGCGTCTGAAATACGGTCGGAAACCTTGTCTGGATGGCCTTCGGAAACTGATTCACTTGTAAACAGGTAGTCGGAATTTGACACGTTTGATCCCTTCGGTCATAGAATATTGTCCAACTGGACCAAGGGCTGAAACGGCCTTACCGTTTTTAAGGGCAACCTGCACACGAATAGTGGGCGGACAAGTTGCTCCGACTCTATACGAGCCGACCAAATTATCTTCCATCAAATAATCATTTGATGGAAATTTGATCTAGATAGCCCACTTAGCGCTTTATTTTACGTGGCGGCAAGCAGTCCAAATCCATCCACGAACAACCGGTTCTATTCCTGCGAACAAAACCGTGTCGTTTTTGTCAATATTTTAATGGTGGGTCAAGCAGTTTTAACATCGAACAAACGACATAAAACCACGCCCGAAGCAGGGGCTTCGGTGCGCGGCCACGCCCGTTCGAGCAAATCGTTATTCGGCGTTAAGGCTGTTGGCGAGAGTTTTCGTCAATTCGAACAGGCGCTTGCGAAGCTTCGGGTCATCAATTTTGTAATAGGCCCGGACCAGTTCCAGTGTTTCTCGACGCGCCAGTGGATCGGATTCCAATTCCACCTGATCGTTGTCTGCAAGTATCTTGGGATCAATACGGCGACCCCGGGTAGCCCTCGTTTTTTCATTCATGTCGTCAAAGAAGAATGAAACAGGGACATCAAGCACGCGGGAAAATTCATACAGGCGTGAAGCTCCAACACGATTTGTGCCCCGCTCGTATTTTTGTATCTGCTGGAAGGTCAGTCCGACAGCCTCGCCAAGTTTCTCCTGGCTGATGCCAAGGAGTGTACGGCGAAGTCTTAGCCGGGCGCCGACATGAATGTCAACGGCGCGGGGAACACCTAAAAGGGCATCATCGGCCTTCGGGGCGCGGGGTTTACGTTTGGTCGCTGCTTTTGTCATAAATCTACCATTGCTTCTGGTGATGAAAACTACTCAATCTTGAAGTTTTTCGTAAAATAGAACTATTCTGATACGCAAAAAATATCCAAATTTCAAGCAGATATTGATATTTTCGACTCAATACTAAATATTGGTATCAGTGTGGCACTATTCAAGCCCACGATACGATGATCCTGGAATTATTATTCAACCTTTGCGATGGCGGGGTTTTGAGAAAATTCCCGCACCGGCGACGAGACAAATCAATACCATGACCAGCCAGTCACCCAGCCTTCCATAAAGTGTCGGGGCAAGAGCGCGAGGCAAATCACTGTCCAGAATTCCCCTGGTATCCAGTTCCAACATGGCGAAGACGCGGCCATAACCGTCAACAACTCCCGAGATTCCCGTATTGGCGACCCGAACCAGAGGCAGGCCTTCTTCAACGGCGCGAAGACGGGCGGCGGCAAAATGCTGATAGGGGCCGGAACTTACACCGTACCAGCCATCATTGGTCAAATTCAGCATCCATTCCGGATGCGTCGTCTTATCAGTTACCCGGCCCGGAAAAATAACTTCGTAACAAATAAGCGGTGAGACCGGCGGCAGGCCCTTCATGTCGAGTGTGCGCGGGCCTGGCCCGGGGGAAAAATCACCAGCCCCGGCGGTAATTTTTGCGAAGCCGAATATTGAACGCAAAGGCATATATTCACCAAAAGGAACAAGATGATGCTTGTCATATGTCGCAGTGATTTCTCCTGCATCATCGACGCCGTGCAGACTATTCCATACCTGATACCCGGATGTGGAATCCGTTTGGCCGCGAGGGGCGCCGGTTATGGTCAATCCCCCTGGCGGCGTTCCATGACCAATGGCCTTTCGAGCGTTTATATTGTTGGCGATGAAGTGGGTCGCCGCTGTCTCGGACCAGATAATATGAGTGGGACCGGGCGCGCCGTCTTGTGCAGGCGCCGCTCCCATGCGTATTTGATCATGGAAATTTTTGACTCTTTGATCCTGTTTCCATTTCAGCTTTTGATCGATGTTCGGCTGAACTAGGCGCAAGCGGACATTGGGAACGGTTTCTTCCACAGCGCCGGACAGTCTTATTGCGCCGCCACCCCATATGATCATTAAACTAACCCCACCGACGGCGATCACCCTGAAGGGAGAAGCCATCGTGGGCCATCCATTTCCTTGACCGAAAACCGCAGGGAGGGCGGCCAGAAGTACGCTTAACAGGCTAAGCCCATAAACACCGGTGAGGGCGGCGGACTGGATCATGGAATCGGAAAAAACCCAGGCGCTGCCAATCAGGTTCCAGGGGAATCCTGTAAGGACCCAGCCACGAAACCATTCGAAGCCTGTCCAGATGGCGGCAAAGACGAAGATTCGACCGACGGCTGAATTGCGCGTCGCAAAAATCCTTGTAAGCAAACAGGTAAAGGCGGGAAACAACGCCAGGACGGCCGCCAGGCCCAAGACCGCTACCGGCGCAAGCCAGCCAAATTTATCGGCGTCAACAAGCAGAGCATTTGATATCCAATAGAGTCCGGCAGTGAAGTAACCCAGTCCGAACCACCAGCCGCAAACAAAGGCGTTGCGATTTCCTGGCCCGGAAAAAATCAACCACAATAATCCGGTGAAGGCGGGAACCAGCAAAAAGACGCCATGCACGGGGGCCATGGC
>PVBE013001313.1_pt1 | contig 14971 bp, 11 predicted proteins | sample 1631181 | NCBI WGS metagenome assembly PVBE01 (sample SAMN08397723, study PRJNA350692) | Marine metagenome, whole genome shotgun sequencing project. | isolation source: water | place: Pacific Ocean | collected 2012-04 | reverse complement strand
TTGTTATAACTACAGGTTCTAACTACAGCCCTTAATGCCGTATTCATTCCTGGAGAATCCCCACCTGAAGTTAATACTGCAATCTTTTTAATTTTCATTGATTTGAATATTAGTACAAAATTACAAACTAATTTTTAAAACAGCTCTTAAAAAACTAATTCTTCCCTTTTGATACCTTTTTAAATAACTCTCTAAATGAATCGAAATCTAGGTCATATGAAATACCTATTCCTTGTGTATATCCAATATCATTAGCAAAATATTGATATTCATTTTCCTTATTAAAAAATCTTGCTTTTAAATTACCTTCTTTATTTAAGAGAAACTCAATCTGAACATTACCAATTATTACATTTTCTTCAACTCCACCAACTGGAACACCAATTTTACCATTAATTAATATTTTTTCACTTATTTCAGTCTTTAATGTTAAACCTAATCTGTCTCTATTTAGCAATGAAGAAGCTGCATTTTTATCACCTTTTAAATAATTTATCCCAACATTCATTTTATCATCTGAACTTGTAAAGATATCATCAATAATCCCAGATGCTTTTTGAAACAAATTATTAGTAATAGCTTGAGAAGAAACAGAGGAAAGAGAAATTTCATCAATAAAAGTTCCTTGATATAATAATGAAATAGCTTGTTTTTGTGTCTTTTCCTTATCAACTAAATAATATTCTAATTCTGATTTTATTGGTCCACTAGTATTAGGAAAATTAATTTTAAAGTCTGGAGTATCCATTTCAATTAAATTTCCTGATAAATTAACATCTATATTAGTTGGTATTTTTCTATTAAAACTTGTATTCTGAATTAAAATTGCTGGGTTAGCTCCACCAGGAATTTCATAATTAGCATTTATATTTAAATCAGCCATATATGGGTTACCATTCCAAACTATTGTAGATCCCTTAGCAAGTATAAATTCACGATCTACAATTCCTAAACTATTATAAAAATAAGAACCTGAATTAACTGTATAATCTCCTAAAATATTAAAGTTTCCTAGAGTATTAATTTTAAAATTTAAATTTCCATCTCCTTTAACAAGAAGCTTTGAATTTGATTCGGGATCTAAAATCACTTCCACATTAGCATTTTGATTAAAATCTAAATCCAAATTAACTTTAAGACCATTTCGTTTTATATTAATATTGCTGTCATCTTCTCTATTATTTACAAAATTTAAATATGACAAATCACCTGTATTTGTAGACTTTTTAATTGGAATAGTTAAAAAAGTACCTTTATTAGTAGAACCTTTTAAATCAATAACTAAATTTTCTCCTGGACCAATAATTGTAGCATATCCATTTAAAAATCCTTTACCAAAATAGACTGGATCATTTGTTGAATCTGTATCTAAAAGCATTAAGTTTTCGGTATTAATCTTTAAATCTAATAACCAATTCTTAAATTTATTATGAGTTATTACTCCATTTAAAGAGCCAATTGTATTTGTTTTTGAATTATATAAATTAAAATCATTTATTTCAAAAGATTGATTTGTTAATTTAAAAACAGGATCGTTAGAAAGTTCATATTTAACATTTAGATAAGGAATTAAAAAATTAACATCATTAGTTCTGATTTTACCAGTAAAACTAGGAGTTTTAGAATTTCCCGAAATCAAAATATCTGAATTAAAAAACCCATTAAAATTTGTTATTACATTATCTCCTATTTTAGAAAATGGCATTATAGGAAAGTTTCTCATGTTTAATTTCATGTCAAGAGGATAAAAATCTTCTTCAATACTAAAATTTCCTTCTAAGCCAAGAGTCTTTTGAGAGTTATTAATTATATCAAAAGACATTACAAAACTTTTCAAATCATTACTTGCATTAATTTCTAAATTTGCTGAACCTAATGAATTATTATTAGCTCTTAAATCATCCATCTTTAAAGAAGAAGTCCCCTTATATAAATCATCTTTTTTAATCAGTTCTATATTTCCATTAATTAGTGCCTGAAAAAAAATCTTGTCTGAAGAAGAAGTGAAGTTTTCTAAACTTACATTATTAAAATCAAAGAAATAATTAGAATTATAGTCGTCTTCAGAAATATTTATAGACAAATATTGATCTTTACTTTTAAAATTTGCATTCTGAAAACTGTAGTCTTTTTCATTTCTAGAAAATGTTATTGTTGGTAAATTATTATCTGTAATTGTATTAATAGACCAATTTTGATCATTTATTATTAATTCAATATCAGAAAAAGAAATCACTGATTTATTTTCATAATTTATTGAATGAGAAAAATTGATCTTGTTTAATTCATTTTTTGATGAACTATAGCTAGAAGTTACAATTAAGGAATCATTAATAAAGTTTGTATTTAATTCAAAATCTTTTCCATTAATTAAAGGGGATTTAATTTTATCAATTTTAATAAATCCAACTTTATTATTTATATCTAAATAGACATTGTCTGCAGTTATATCTTTATAATTTAAAAGGGAAGATTCTAGTTTTAGTTCATAGTTACCATTATTTTCAAATGTTCCTTTTACAAAAGTGTTTTCATCAATTGATAAATTCTTATTAATAAGTTTTAAAAATTTAGGTTTAAAATTTAGACTAAAGGAAATGTTTTGAGATTCTAATGGAAGTAATAATTTATAATTAGAATAATGTTTTCCAAAATTATTAAGAACAGAAGCTCTTAAACTGAGAAAGTCATACTCTCCAATTAATATTCCACTTACAATATCTTCAGAAGAAATATTAATAATTCTATTTCCTTCATTATTTCGCAATTGGGCAAATAAATCTTTGAATTCAATAGTTCTATCAATATTTTGATATTTTATCTTTTGTAAGGTCAAATCACCAATCAAATCCTTTGCATTATTACCTCTAAGCTTAACAATAAAATCTCCATTTAAAACTCCATTATCATTAAATCCAAGATTAAAAAGGTTAGCATATTTGATAGAAGAATTGAAATCAAAATCAATTAAGTCATTACTATAATCAATAAGACCATTAAAATCTAATTTTAAGTTAGGATCGTTTAAAGTCAGTTTACCATCAAAAACCTGATCCTTTATCTGACCAAAAATTTCTAATTTTTGTAAAATTTGATTATTAAAAGAAATATCCTCTATGTTTCCTGTTATTTGTGAATCAAGATATTCAGAAGTAAATCCCCTTCCATTTATATCAAACTTAAAATTTGAACGACCTATTGACTTAAAATTAATAAACTTAGATATATCTAAATTCTTTCCTTGAACATAACCTGTATATATTGCATTGTCAATATTTGATAAATCAGAAATTTTTAAAAATGCATTTACAGTACCTTCCTGAATTCGAAGATTAAAATTAGACTTTACTTCATAGGAATTAATAAGCGCATTTCCATTAAAATTAAATTTACCTAAACTTTTAGTTGATGAAGGAATAATACTTCCATATATTTCAGGAAAAATTGAGTTAATTGTCTGAGATGAAGTGTTTATTTTATCAAATTTAAAATCTAATATATAATCATCTCTATCATAAAAAATATTAGAAAGTTTAGCATCAAATTCAATTAAATTATCATTATTAGATAAAACCGTTTTATTAATATTTAGATTACTAATAAATCCATTAATATCTGATTTTAATTTCCATGAATCTGAATAAGTTTTATCAATTTTATCATAAAAAACACTTAAATCAGAAGGATTAATTTTAGAATCTGCGATTTTAAAATCTAAATAAATAGAATCAAGATTAGATATATTGACTGAATTTTCAGTATTAATTTTAGAAAAATCAACATATAAATCACCTTTTATATTAGATTTTTCATAGCTAAGGTCAATGTCATTTAAGTAAAATTCCTTCCCTTTAAGAATTAAATTAGATGAAAAATCTTTTAAACTAAACCCTAAATCATTTTTACAATTAATATTATTAATATTAAAGTTTAAATTGTTTTCAAATGATTTAATATTAGAAAAATCAATATTTAGGTCAGAAATAGAAAAATTATTTCCAAAACTGTTAAAATCTTTAAATGATATATTAGAATTAAAGCCAATAACATTTTGAATTTCAAAATTTAATTCACCTCCAATTTTAACCGGTTTCTTATTCTTATTTAACTTATCTAAAAATATTTCTAAATTAGTTTTTTCTTCAGATATATATTTAACAAGATTTAATTGCAATCCGTCAAATTTTATAGATTTAAAATTAAGATCATTAGAAATCATCTTTTGAAGGCTCCTTGGGCTTAAATTCAAACTATTAAAATAAATAAGAGTATCTCTTTTATGATCTATAACTAAAAAATTATTTAAATCAATATTTCCAGAAAAATTTAACTCGGCTGTACTAATTTGAACTTCAGTTCCATATTGCTTATTAAATTGGTTAGCTATTTTTTTAGCTACAATAGTTTGAACTTTTGGAATACTAGTAACAGAGAATAAAACAACTATTAAAGAAGCAAGGGCAAGGATAACAAATCGATATTTTTTTATAAAATTTTTGATATTTATATATATTATCTTTGTTATTAAACAAATATTGTGCCTACATATATTTTAGGAATCGAATCTTCTTGCGATGACACTTCCGCATCAGTTTTATGCGATGGAAAAGTTTTATCTAACCTTGTAGCAAACCAAGAAATTCACAAATCATATGGAGGCGTGGTTCCTGAGTTAGCTTCAAGGGCTCATCAACAAAATATAATTCCTGTTGTAAACCAAGCAATATCCTTAGCAAATATCGATAAAAATCAGTTAAATGCTATAGCTTATACAAGAGGACCTGGATTATTAGGATCACTTTTAGTTGGTTCTTCATTTTCTAAGTCCTTATCATTGGGATTAGGAATCCCAATAATTGAAGTAAATCATATGCAGGCTCATCTATTGGCACATTTCATTGAAGACTGTGGTAAAGAAAAACCTAAATTTCCTTTCATTGGTGTAACTATATCTGGTGGACATACACAAATAGTACTTGTTAAAGATTATTTTGACATGAAGATTATAGGAGAAACATTAGATGATGCCATCGGAGAAACATTTGATAAATGCGGAAAAATGATTGGACTTCCTTACCCTGCTGGACCTATAATAGATAAAAATTCTAAACTAGGAGATCCTAATAAATTTACTTTTACTAAACCAAAAGTAGCGGATCTTAATTTTAGTTTTAGTGGTTTAAAGACAGGGTTTTTAAGGTTTGTAGAAAAAGAAACTAAATCTAAAAATGATTTTATTAAATCTGAGTTAAACAACCTATGTGCTTCACTTCAAAATACTATTGTTGAAATTTTACTTGAAAAAGTAAATTTAGCTGTAGATAAAACTGGTGTAAATAGTGTTGTATTTGGAGGAGGAGTATCATGTAATTCAGCAATAATTAGAAAATTCAAAGATCAAAAAAGTTATAAAACTTTTTTTCCAAAATTTGAATACACTACTGATAATGCTGCAATGATAGCAATGGTAGGGTATTTAAAGTACTTAAATAAGGATTTTTCAAATTTAAAAGAGGGAGCAAAAGCAAGATATAAAATTTAATATGCAATTATTTTATTTACCCAACTTATCAATAGATGATAAAACTGCTGATTTCAATAAAGATGAAAGCAAACATCTTTTTAAAGTTTTAAGAAAAACACCTGGTGATAAAATAAATATCACAAATGGCAAAAACATTTTATTCAAAGGGACTATTTCATCAATATCAAAAAATAATTGTCAAGTTTCTATTCAAGAAACAATTAAAGAAAAACCTTTACCCTACTCTTTACATATTGGAATTTCTTTGCTGAAATCTAATGAAAGATTTGAATGGTTTTTAGAAAAAGCTAGTGAAATTGGAATAACTCAAATCACTCCATTAATTTGTGATAGAACTGAAAAAAAATTCTTAAATGAAAACCGATTAAACAAAATATTGATTTCTGGAATGAAACAATCCTTAAAAACTCACTTTCCAAAGCTTAATTCTGTTTGTTCTCTTAAAAACTTTCTTAAAGGTGATTTAAATGATAATTTATTTATTGCACATTGTAATGATTCAGAAAAAAAACCTTTATTAAAGTTAATAAAACCCAAATCTGACTCTTTAATTTTAATCGGTCCAGAAGGTGATTTTACAGAGAAAGAAGTAGAAAGTTGTAGTGAGCTAAATTTTAAAAATGTTAGTTTAGGAAAAACTAGATTAAGAGCAGAAACTGCTGGTATTGTAGCATGCCATACTTTTTCAATTGCTAATATGTAATATATTTGCATATGTTTAAAAATGAAATTTCAAAGGGAATAATTCATTCTATTTTAGTTATAAGTGGAATAATTTTAGGATTATACCTATTATATGAAATCAAAATATTAGTTGGATATGTTTTAATTGCTGCTATTATTTCATTAATCGGAAGACCTATAGTTGTTTTTTTAAATAATAGACTTAAACTAAAAAATACTTCAGCCTCAATAATTACCATGGTCTTTTTCCTAACAATTATAATAGGGATTATATCTCTTTTTATTCCGCTTGTTATTGAACAAGGAAAAAACTTATCTCTTTTAGATATTGATTCTTTTCAAGAGAATCTAAAATTTCTATATCTAGAAACAGCTAATTATCTAAGTCGTTTTAATATTGATTTAGACAAATCTATTTTTAATATGGACTGGATAAGTAATATGGATTTTAGATTTATCCCTGAAATTTTAAATTCATTTGGAAAAACATTAGGGAATTTAACTATTGGAGTCCTGTCTGTTATGTTTATTTCATTCTTCTTATTAAAGGATTCTATGATTTTAGAAAAAAGTCTATTTGTATTAATCCCTAAAAAATCTACTAAGAAATTTCAAAAATCTTATAGCTCAATCAAAAATCTACTTTCTAGATATTTTGCTGGTTTGATTTTACAAATTTTTATTCTTTTTATAATATATACTGTTATTTTATTAATAATAGGCATTCCAAACGCTTTTGTAATAGCATTTTTATGCTCTCTACTGAATTTAATTCCATATATCGGACCTTTTATTGGAGGAATATTAATGATACTTCTAACGATGTCCAGTAATATCGGAGCTGACTTTAGCACTATTATTCTTCCAAAAGCTATTTATGTGACCATTGGTTTCATCTTTGGTCAACTGGTAGATAACTTTTTTAGTCAACCATTTATTTTTTCAAATAGTGTTAAATCTCATCCTCTTGAAATATTTTTAATAATTATTATTGGAGGCTTATTATTTGGACCTCTTGGAATGATTGCAGCTATTCCTAGCTATACAGCAATAAAGGTCATTGCTAAAGAATTCTTCTCAGAAAATAGAATAGTAAAAGAATTAACCAAAAATCTATAATTTTTATTTTAAACCTTGTCGAATTGGCTTGGAAAAGTTAAATTTGCTCGCTCATTTAATTGAAATTAGTAAAGGAGAGGTGCCAGAGTGGTAATGGAGCAGTTTGCTAAACTGTCGACGGGTAACTGTCGCCTGGGTTCGAGTCCCAGTCTCTCCGCAAAACCCTTGTAAGTCATTGATTTACAAGGGTTTTGTTTTTTAGTTGAATGTCAATTATTTATAATTATTGGCTGAGTCCATGCCTGAGTTGTTTCACCTTCACGGTATGGATTTTTTTTAATTTCATTAGAACTGATTTTTGCTCTTACAAAAAGATCATTTTCATTGAATATATATTCAGCTGAAGTACCTTTGACCCTTTTTAATTCTTCAACTTGAAAACCCTCTTTTCTGTAACCCATAAAAATTATTTCATAAGTAATCCCTTTATTTGGATCAATTTCAATTTTAAATTTTTTTTCATCATGTATGACTTTTTTTAAATTAATCCCAGATGAAGAATAAAAGTTACCCGATTCCATTGCTTCAATCAAACTTACAGTTTCTATTTGTTTTGAATTTACCATAACCCAACCTCTGCCTGTATTACTAAGATTTGTAGATTTTCTATGGTAACTATGACTATCATCAGTAGCAATCCCAAGTAACAAGGGCTTATTATTATTGTAATAAGAAATATTAATTAAATCCCACATAGTTTCAAGATCTATATGAGTATCATCTCCTTCATTGTTTACTGCTGGATGTCCATTATAGACTTCAAAAAACCTTTCACCACTGAGTTTTTTTAAATCTTCAACATTAATGCCGTAACCAAAATTTGGATGATTAATATGAGCAAATAAAGGAATATTGAATTTTTCTCTTTGTTCATTAACAGCATCAATAGTTTTTTGCATAACATCATAGACTGAATTTCCTTTAAAAGGATTGACTTTCTCTTGTATATTCGTGACATTAATATGGACTGGTTTATTTTCAAAAGATGATGTCACTTCTTCTGATCTGATAATAACAAATTTGTTTATATCTTCTAGTTTTGACTTATATTCTTCAAAAGTTTTTAATCTGACAAAAACACCTGTGGAATCACTTTTTGATTCAACCCAATCACCAAACCTTTTTTTATATTTTTTTAACGTATTATTTTCAATATCTGACTGTTTAATTTTATACCAAAAAATACCATTAGCAATAGTATTGTGATCAGATAAAGCAATAAATTGGTAATCATTTTTTTTATACCAATCAATAATCATTTCTGGAAAATCATCTCCATCACTCCAAAATGAATGAGTATGTAAATTGCCTTTTTGCCAATGTTGCTCTTTTACATTAGAATTGCATGATATTAATATTATTGATAGTATAATTAGTTTTTTCATTTTTTCTTTTTTTGTCTCTGCTCAAACAACTCAGCAAAACCTGCTAATGCTAAAAATCCAACAGCCCAATATGCCTCAATAAAATCTATTCCAAAAATGTGAACAAGAGATATGCCTATAGATATTCCAATAAATAATGTTTTCATAACTATAAATTTAATTATTTTATTCTTTCAGGGTAATCTGTAATTATACCATCCACTCTAAAGGTTTTCATTTTATCAATATCATTTAATGAATTAACAGTATAAGGGAAAATTTTTAATCCCTCTTTCTTAATTTCATTAACAGTATTTTTATTTAATAATTTATAGTTTGGATTAATAGCAACTGCATTTAATTTCTTAGCAACTGAAATTGCATTCAATGGAGTAGTATCAGTCAATACTGCAATTGGAATTTTACTGTTAAATAATCTGAATTTTTCTAGTTCCTTCCAATTAAAGCTTGAAATAATAAATCTATCTAATTTAGATTCTGTTCTATTAATAAATTCAGTTATAATTTCATTTACCTTTTTCACAGTTTCTTCTCCTTTTAATTCAATGTTAAGAAATATTTCATTTGGTAAAATATCTATTACTTCTAGAAGCTGAGGTATTCTATATTTTCCCATCACTTTAATTTTATTAATTGAGTCATAAGAAAGATCTTCAATATAGCCCGAAGAGTTTGTTAATCTATCTAGTTTTTTATCATGAAAAACTACTATTTCACCTGATTTACACTTAAAAACATCAATTTCTATTCCATCAACCCCTAATTCAATTGCTTTTTTAATTGATGGAATTGTATTTTCTGTGACATGCCCCATTGCTCCCCTGTGACCAATAATTAACGGATCTTTATTTGGGGAAGAACAAGAAAAAAATGAAACTATTAATAATACTTTAAATATTCTTTTCACTGTATTTTTTTAATATTAAAAGTCTAAAATCAATTGATTTTTGACCCATTTTTTTTGTTGTTTTAATTTTTAATCTTGATTCTCCTTTTTTAAAATACAAATCACCAATATTAATTCTTTTAAATTCTTTTGTATAAGACTCTGTTCTTTTAACTATGTCTTTATTCATTCCTATTAATTTTGGATCATGAAAATCTTCTATCTTTTTATATATTATTTGGTTTTCATATTCAATTGCAATTTCAGTTCCAATGCTATTTTCAGGAAGAGTATAATATAAATCAACATTACTTTTTCCAGAACTTAAAACATCAATATCCCAATATATATAGTCATCTTCATTTTCCCAATTTTCAATAAAAGAACAATTTGCATGTATAGAAGATCTTTTTAGACTTCCAGTGATTTCAGCATCTCTAGCTGGAAGATGTGTATCGATTAAATCCGTATAATTTACTGTAAACCTTCTTCTTTTATTTGATTTCTTGAAAGAATCAACCAATGTATTTTCCCATTGGTCCTTAGCATTTTTTAATTCTTTATAATCATCAATAAAATTTTCATTGACAGGTTTTTCTTGTTTATGATCATTATTTAAATCAAACAAATCATCATTATTATCAAGAATAAAATTATTATTCCTTACACTTATTCTATTTCCCCAATATGAAAATATTTTTCTATTATTATCTTTTAGATTGGGGCTTTCTAAATATTTATTAAAACTTTTTCCATCAAATTCTATGTTAGAAGAATTGTTTGTTAATTCAACTAATGTTGGAAAAATATCCATAACACTTGTTATCTGATTTATTTTTATTCCTTTCTTAATTTTTGATGGCCATTGAATAAAAAATGGAACTCTAACCCCTCCTTCATTTGTACTACCTTTCTTATCTTTTAAATCATTATTCCATCTGTTTCCATTAGGACCATTGTCACTAAAGAAAATAATGATAGTATTGTTGTATAAATTATATTTTTTTAATGAGTCTATTACTTTGCCAACATTGTAATCTAAATTTTCAACCATCCCAAGTGCTGCTTCCGTTTTTCTAATATTTTCTTTTTCCGCATACCTACCCTGTTTTACTACTTTTTTGTTAGAAACATATGATTCAGGAACTTGCATTGGAGAATGTGGGGTATTATATGATATATAGGTAAAAAATGGATCCTTTGATTTTTTTATAAATGAAATGGCATTGTTTGTAATGTCATCTGATATATATCCTTTTCCTTTAACAATTTTACCATTTTTTTCTAATAATGGATTAAAATAATTTCCCCAATGACCAGCAGTAAACCCATAAAATTCTTCAAATCCTCTTGAATTTGGATGATATGGAGGTTGTGATCCATTATGCCATTTTCCAAAGAGTCCAGTTCTATACTTCTTTTCTTTAAAAAAATTAGAAATTAATTGATGATCTATATTCATCCTCTCATAACCTTTTGTAACACCATTAACTCCAGATCTAACAAAAAACTTTCCTGTTAATAACTCAGCTCTAGTTGGAGAACAAACTGGACTTACATAAAATCTTTCAAACCTTGCTCCATTTTTAGCAATTTCATCAATGTTTGGAGTACTTAAGTTTGGATTCCCATTAATACTTAAGTCACCCCAACCCTGATCATCAGTTAAAAAAATTAAAATATTTGGCTTATCATCATTAGTATCATTGCAAGCAATCAAGTGAATTAGAAGAAACCAATAAAAAAAAACTTTAAAATTCATTTCATTATTTATAAAAGTTTTCTAAAGTTAAAGTTTGTCTGTTTTCTATTAAAATATTTCTATAATAAATTTCTATATTGTTAATTAAAACAAACATCATGAAAAGTCCTATTAAACAGATATTATTATTTGTCTTTATATTTTTTATAAGCTGCTCAGCACCAATTAAAGAAAAATCAGATTTTAATTTCTTTTCTGAACAATTTGCTGATCTAAAAATACTTAGATACCAAATTCCTGGTTTTGATGAGTTGAATTTAGAACAAAAAAAACTTGTTTATTATCTTTCTCAAGCTGGTTTATCTGGTAGAGATATCATGTATGATCAAAATTATAGACATAATATTTCTATTAGAGTTGCTTTAGAAAAAATATATACGGATTACAATGGAGATAAATTATCAGATGATTGGAAAAAATTTGAAACTTATCTTAAAAGAATATGGTTTTCAAATGGCATTCATCATCATTATTCAAATGATAAGTTTGAACCTGGTTTTTCTGCTGAATTTTTAGAAAAATTACTCAATGAAAGTAATGTTGAATTAAATAAAGAAGCTTTTGAAGTTATTTTTAATGATAAAGATTCAAAGAAAGTAAATTTAGATGCTAGTAAAGGTTTAATTAAAGGCTCTGCCGTGAATTTCTACGGACCTGATGTAACAACTGAAGATGTAGATTTTTATTATAGTGAAATTAAAAAAGTGCCTAACCTGAAAAAACCTATTTCACTGGGTTTAAACTCTAAACTTGTTAAAGAAAACGGAAAACTTGTAGAAAAGGTTTGGAAGCTAGGTGGAATGTACAGTGAAGAAATAGAAAATATGATTTATTGGTTAAAAAAAGCTTCAGAAGTGGCTGAAAATGAAAAACAAAAAGAAGGTTTTGACCTTTTAATTAAATATTATGAAACAGGAGATTTATCAATCTGGGATGAATATAATGTGACATGGGTAGAAACCATTGAAGGAGATGTAGATTATATAAACGGATTTATTGAGGTTTATAATGATCCTAAAGGATATAGAGGATCCTATGAATCTGTAGTTCAAATAAAAGATTTTGAAATGAGTAAAAAGATGGATGCACTTTCAGAAAATGCCCAATGGTTTGAAGACAATTCTCCTATAATGGAAAAACATAAAAAAAATAATGTAGTTGGAATATCTTATAATACTGTAAATGTAGCCAGTGAAGCTGGTGATGCTTCTCCTTCAACTCCAATTGGAATAAATCTTCCAAATGCTAACTGGATAAGAGTTGAACATGGATCTAAATCAATTTCTCTTGGAAACATACTTTATGCCTATGGAAATGCTGGAAGCAGCGGAAGGCTTAATGAATTTGCTTTTTCTCAAAAAGAAATAGATCTTGAAATAAAACATGGTGAAAATGCAGGTAGTTTACATACTGCACTTCATGAAGTAATAGGTCATGCAAGTGGAAAAATAAATGAAGGCGTTGGTACCACAAAAGAAACATTAAAAAGCTATGCTTCTGCTCTGGAAGAAGCAAGAGCAGATCTAGTAGGATTATATTATATTCCTGATAATAAACTTGAAGAAATAGGTATATCACCATCAGCAGAAGAGATGGGAATAGCCAGTTATGATGGTTATATAAGAAATGGTCTTATTACACAACTTATTAGAATAAAATTAGGTGATGATATAGAAGAATCTCATATGAGAAATCGCCAACTTATTTCTCTATGGGCTTATGAACAAGGTTTAAAAGATAATATCATAGAAAAAGTCAAGAAAAACAACAAGACATTTTATGTTATAAATGACTATAAAAAACTTAGAGAATTATTTGGTGTATTACTTAAAGAAATACAAAGAATTAAATCTGAAGGAGACTTTGAAGCTGGAAAAAATTTGATAGAAAATTATGGTGTAAAAGTTGATCAAGAATTACATAAAGAAGTTTTAGAAAGAAATAGCAAATTTACTTCTGCACCATATAGTGGATTTATTAATCCTGATTTAGTTTTAGTTAAAGATCAAGATGGAAATATCATTGATGTAAAAGTTGAACAGCCAAAAAGCTTTGCAACTCAAATGTTATCATATTCTGAAAAATATTAATTAGTAATTTTATAATTTGATAAAATATGTTTAAGAAAACCTTTATAATTTTTGGATTATTACTTACTTATTTATCATGTGGTGAAAGTGATACCGTCAAAAATTTAGAACCTGTTAATCCTGGAAATGATCCTAACTTTACTATTATTGCTCATGCTGACCCTGGTTTTACAGCAACAAACAGAAAAGTAGATGTTTTTGGAATACCAATTTATGCATACTCTGATGTTGAAGACTTAAAACTATTACATGCTGCAAATATCATGGCACAATATTTAGATAATGATGAGGATGGTGTTGTAGATAACACTCCACTTTTAGCAACATTAAAAGCAAATAAAGCTGCATTGTTTATGTGGAAAAAAGAGTCTCAAATAGATCTTAATGCACAAGATTTAGGAGCAGATGAAACCATACCTGATTGGCATACAAATGGTCATACAGGACAATTCGATGCATCTCTTGAAGAGGTTTGGCATGTTATTACACATAGTGGTTATGCTAATGCCTATCCTTCAACCTTTGGAGAAAAAGCAGGTACTTCATTAACTAATGCTATGGATATTGCTAGAGGAGGTCACTTTACTTCCATTCCAGATCCATATCCCGCTGGTGCTTGGTACACATATGATGATCAGACATGTGACTATGGATGTATGGCTACTGAATATATTTATTGGGGAATGACTTCAATTCTAGGTGCTCAAGAAAATAGATTAGATGAAATATCTCAAGAATGGGATTTAAATACAAAATCATTAGTTGAATCTACTGATACAGCTATTTATTCACTACTAACAGATCCACTCTATAATTTTCCAACTGTTTTGCCAGACGGGACTTATAAAAGATAAATTGTTTTCTTCATATTTTCGGGATGTAGCGCAGTCCGGTAGCGCACACGGCTGGGGGCCGTGGGGTCGCAGGTTCAAATCCTGTCATCCCGACTTTTTAAATTATCTTTGCAATCATTCTTAAATAAACATAATGTTCAACTTATTATTTGCTAAAACTTTTTTAATAGTTGGAGGAATGCTTGTCATTACAACTTTTTTCTCAAGAATAAACAAGGCATATGAAACTACATCTGAAGCTATAATCACAATCATAGGATCATTTATATTCTTGTTTGCTATAATGTTTTTTGACGACAGTTTTCCTTTAAACATAATCTTAGTTTCAATATTTTCAGGTTTTATTGGATGGAGTATTGGGCCTACTATTTCTGTGCTTGGAGAGAGCTTCAAGATGAAAAAATACAAAAAACAAGCAGGGCTTTTAAGTAAAACAGTAGTTACTGAAAAAAAGACAGCAACAGAAAAGTTTTTTGGTGCAGAAGACAAAAAGAAAACTATGTTTTATGAAAAATCTAATCCTTTGGAATTATTTGATTCAGAGTCAGAAAAATATAAACTTTTAATTGAAGAAATAAGATCCTCAAATGATTTTAAAAAAGATAATTACCATCAAGAGTGGCAAAATGTAGTTTTTCAAGCAATG
>PVBE012512872.1_pt1 | contig 14975 bp, 16 predicted proteins | sample 1631181 | NCBI WGS metagenome assembly PVBE01 (sample SAMN08397723, study PRJNA350692) | Marine metagenome, whole genome shotgun sequencing project. | isolation source: water | place: Pacific Ocean | collected 2012-04 | reverse complement strand
GATCAGGTTTCCACGGACCAATCCTCAACCATCAAAGGCAAGACTGTGAAATGGGGCAAAAATCTTTTCGAGGAGGGTAATATTTTCCGTAATACGTTGGCTATGGCGGGCGCCATAAAGTAATTCGGCCTTTACAATTGAGCACAAATAAATCTCGGCGGGACTATGTTGGGCAAGACGATGAACAACAGGATATGAGGCCCTGTTGAGAATTTGGATACACACGCTGGTATCGAGTAAATACATTACATCGCCTTACCGGGTTCAACTTCTCCTTGTGGCGGACGTATCAAAGAGGATCCTTGCCAAAAACCTGCGACTTATTTGAAGAAACTTTCAGGCAAGGTATGACTTGCCTCTCGATGGATAAGGTCCGTTACATACTGGGCTATGGTGATTCCTTTTCCTTCGGTTCGTTGACGTATGTCATTACCCACTTCCGCGGGCAGATCAACATTAATTTGGGTCATACGGACATACCTCGATTATAAATCAACCTAATTTCATATAATCGTGAGGATATTCAAGCCCGTCAAGTTAAAACAAAGATATCGTTCTGGTGAAAAATTGGTTACTATAGATGTTTCTAACCTTAACGTGCTCGGGATAAACAGACGAATGAAGTGGGACTGGTTCTGGCCGTTCCGGTCACTCAGCCGCAGAAGCTCCTACCGCCGTTTGCTCCTCCGCAATCCTGAGTCCTGCATCCAGAATCTCCATCGCCTCATCAATCTGCGCTTTCGTTACGGTAATCGGCGGCATGAAACGCAGAACGTGGGAGCCTGACATTTCCATGAACCGGCGTTGCAGCGGATCATTGAATTTGGCTAGGGGCACGATGGGCAGCCAGAGGCCATTTTCATAACAGTAGTTTGTAACGGCTGCAACCCCCTCAAAATTCGGCTCCCGGCTTTTCTTATCGGTGACCAGTTCCAGTCCCAGACAGAGGCCAAGGCCGCGCGCTTCACCCACGATCTCGTATTGGTTCTGCATATTGACTAGTTTTTCCATGAAATACGCGCCTACCACCCGGGCGTTTTCAACCAGGTTATCCCGCTCTACAATTTCAATATTCGCCAAACCTGTAGCACAAAGCAGGGGATCGCCGGCGTGAGAGGAAAAGGGCATATACCCTTTGGCAACCGCGCCGTCGGCGATTTCAGCACTCGTTATCACGGCGCACAACGGCACCCCGCCACCCAGCCCCTTGGAGCAGGTGACAATATCGGGGACAAAGTCGAAATGCTCAAAGGCAAACCATTTGCCGGTACGCCCGAAGCAGGTGAGTGCTTCGTCCGCCACCATCAGAATATCGCGTGCTTTGCAGATTTCCACCATCCGATGTATCCATTCCTTGGACGGGACGATCTGTCCGGCGGCGCTCATCATCGGCTCGAAAAAGAACGCAGCCGGCTTACCGGAGGTAGATGTGTCGATGACATACTCGGCCGCGTCGGCACAGCCTAAATTACAACAGCTTTCTCCCTTACAATACTGGCAACGATACGTGTACGGCGGCGGGACGAACGAGGCGCCGGTCGGCATCGGTCCGTATCCCTCCCGGAGCATACCGCCTCGTCCGGTGATGGAAGCGCTACCGTAAGACTGGCCATGGTAGCCACGCATCAGCGCTATCACTTCGAAACGACCGGTATATTTTCGGACCAGGCGTAACGCCATTTCATTCGATTCGGAGCCGGTACAGGCAAAAAAAGATTTCTGCAGCGGGTCCGGGGCGATCTCCGCTATTTTTTTTGCCAGCAGCACTTCCGACGGCGCGATAAACGTCGTCCCGACCTGAACAATCTTCTCCGCCTGTGCACAGAGCGCTTTGACATAATCCGGATGAGAATGTCCCAGCGTTACACACAATTGCCCGGACTGAAAATCGATATACCGCTTGCCCTCCACATCCCACATGTAAATGCCTTCCCCCCGTTCCGGTACCAGCGGTGCCGTCCGCATCGGGTGACGCAGCAGATAATTATTTCCCAGCTCAAGCCAGCCTGCGTTCGTGGTGGGTAAATTTTCCATGTTTGATCTCCGCAGTGGGTAATGCGCTCTAGTTGTCTCACTCTACCATTCTGCACAATTGTCTGATTGTCTGATTAAAAACCTGTTCCTACTGCCTGTCCAGTTGACTAATTGACTGATTAATTGTCTGATTTTTCCTTTTCGATCACCCAATCACCAATTTCTTTCTGCCCGCCTACCTACCTTCAGTAATCTGCGCAGCCTGCCAGCCAAAGTCCACCTCACCGGCATAAAACCGTTCCGGGTGTTCAATAGCCCAGATCTGCTTGCGGATAATCCAGTTTTCGGGTTCGATGGCGACGACCTCCCGCCAGGCTTCCATCGCTTCTTTCGTCTCACCGCGTCGATAACATACCATACCGGCTTGAAAATGTACCAACGCCATGGGATCATCGAAGCCTGTCCCTTGCCCGGTTGCCCGAGCCCGATCTTCTGTGTTTGGATTCTGTATAAACCCTTCAACAAAAGTGCGATCTGTGGCATGACGTATGTCGAATCCAGCGAATTTGATATACCGGATGATACCGGATTCATCAACGAAAACCATATTGGGAATCACCCGAAAACCAAAATAGGCGCTCAGCAGATTCTCGGTATCCACCACCGTCGTAAATTGGACGCCGGTCTGTTCTACATATGGCCTTGCCGCCTTGCCGCCCTGAAAATCTATGGCTGCCGAAAGGATCTCCACGTGGTCTTGATGCGTGTCATATACGTCCTGCCAGCCCGGCAGTTGCTCCCGGCAGGCTCACCAGGAGGCCCACATATAGATGATATACTTCTTATCCCGGCAATCACGAAGATTAAAAAGTCCCCCATCAAGCGTCGGTAAACGCAGGTCTGGCATCTGATCACCGACTGCAAGGATTGATTGCCGATCCATATCCGCCGCCATCTTGTCTGGGAAATTTGATGAGTTGGTGAATTGTATTAACGGTCATCTTACAAACTCAGCCCCAAAGTGTCAATGTCAAACTCTGATGTTCTAACCGCCGGTCTGATGCTGTTCGGCATGGAAGAACCGAATGAATTCGTCCGGATCGGCCACCTGGAACGAATCAATCATGGCACCCTGATTCTTGGTAGTATCACCGAGCTGTCTCCGGTTGCCCCGCAAAGACTAAACACACGCCTGCAACATGGCTTTTTTTCCCGGCTCGGAGGCGTTGCCCTGATCCCATGCGACATGCGGATTGTTACATTGAATCATGGCAGGCTCCAGGCACACATTCGTCAAAACCGGTTTCGCCGCGATCTCTACGACCGTCTGAGTACAACCATCATCACCGCGAAGCCTCTGCGAGCTCGATCCGGAGATATCCCGTTATTAGCCGACTATTTTATTCAACAACAGGCCGAACGTGATCAGAAACCAGCTCCGGAATTAACATCAGAGGGGTTCGATTTTATGCAAACCTACCCCTGGCCAAGCAATGTCAGGCAGATGCATGGCTTGATGGAACGGGCGTTGCTGTCCCTCGACGGAGATCGGATTACAGCAGATGCGATAAAAGCCCATCTTCAAGAAGCCGCTTAACAACTTAACATAAGCCGCTTGTCTCTATCTGGAATCCGTTTATACTATGTGGATTATCCTATTCGAGATTAAACCGTGGCGCTAGAGGCGCCGCCTCCCTGGAGGAACCAATGAAATCCTACCGCGTCGGCATCATCGGCCTGGGCCGTATGGGCAGTACCATCGACGATGAAGGCCATAGTCTCCTACCCTATTCCATTGCGGCCTCATGCCGGGCGAGTGACCACCTCGATATCGCGGCCGGATGCGATTTGCACGCGGAAAAACGTGAGGCGTTCAAAGACCGGTGGGGCGTAGAAGCGCTCTATGACGATTGTATGGAGATGGTCCGGCAGGAGCAGCCCGACATCGTGGCCGTATGTACGACCGCTTCCGGGCTACCGAAACCTGCCCGCGAGGCCCCTGACACCGGCTTCCGTGGGGATTCCCATGCCGAATTGTCCGTGGCCCTGGCAAACGCCGGCGTGCCGATGCTCTATGTTGAAAAAGCCGTGGCCAGCTCTATGACGGGGATGGATGCCGTGCATGATGCGGTAAAGAAAAATAATACGGTGTTTAACTCCGGTGTACTGCGCAGGTTTGACAACCGATACGACGTCGTCCGGGATGCCGTACTTCGGGGCGATGTAGGCGAGCCGAAAGCCGTTGTTCATTACGCCCAATCGTCACTGATGCATGGCCATATTCATTCCATCGACACCGTGTCCTGGCTGATCGGTGATCCTGCCATCAAAGCGGTGCGTGGTGAGATCATTCCTCGTGACTACGTGATCGAAAACAACCACATTCCCTACGATCCGGTCGCTACCTACCAGCTTGCCTTTGAAAATGACGTGCAAGCCTGGTCGGTACCAGCAGCTGGATGGGAATTCGAGATTGTCGGAAGCGAAGGGATTATCCGTTCGCAAAACAACGGCGCGAGCGTATCCTACCGCACCGATCAGGGCGGCAAACAAGGCAAAAGAAATCTCTGGGAAGAGACGTCGATCGATTTCGTCACGCCGAAAAGTACCGTTGTCTCCTGCCTGGAAGACCTGGTAGAATCCTACGAAGCCGGCAACCCGTCTCGAGGCCATATAGACGTAACGCACCACATCACCGAAGCCTGCATCGCCGTCGCGGAAAGCCACAAACAGGGGGGGGCGTGGGTAGATTTACCTTTGAACGGACGAGACCTGTATATCTGGCACGTATAAAAAGATTTGGCAATTGAGTGATTTGGTGATTGAAAGTCAAAATCAACAAATCAACAAAAAGCAAAGCGAGCGAAGCGGAGCGCGTTATAACAATGCCCCGAAGAGGCGTTCCTTACTTTCGATGACGTGTGGCGGCATCAATCAACAAATCGAAGATACGGAGGATTCATGAACAAGGATACGCGCCGTCGTCGCATGCAGAACGCCCTCTGGGGGCTGTTCATCGGAGATGCTCTGGCGATGCCGGCGCACTGGTACTACAATCTGATGAACATCGAGACGGGCTTCAACGGGGGCATCCGCACTTACGAAGAACCGCCCCATCCCCATCCGGAGAGCTTCATGGTCGGGATGGCCTATCGGCCTGATGTCGAAAATGCAGAAAAACTGGGACGCCCTTACGACATCCTGCATGAACACAGCCGCTTCTACGAGACCACTTATAGTGCGCTGGGTATTGAAAGAAACGAAAGGGAAAGTGAACATGGTAACCTGACGCCCTCACTGGAGGATCGGTACCATTATCATCACGGTTTGAAAAAGGGGGAGAATACCCTCGGTGCCCATTTTGTACGCGTGCTCATGCGTTCGATCATCCGACATGGCATCTACAAACCGGATGCGTTTCTTGAAGATTTTATCGACCATCTGACGACGTCCGGCAAGAATCGAGATCCTTATACGGAGATATACATCCGGTGCTGGTTCGAGAACTATGCCCTGGGCTGGCCGATGCATGCCTGTGCTGAACAACAGCGCAACCGCTGGTCGATCGGCTCCCTCGGCGGTCTGATCCGTCCTATGGTTCTGGGGATGCTGTCGATGAACGCCTATCAGGGGCTCGGCCTGGCCATCGAACATCAGAATCTGACGCACCGCTCCGAACTGGTCGCCGCCGCCCTGGGCGTACTTGTGCCTTTAATGGATGATTTAATGAATGGCAGCAATGTAGAGAAAACGATCAACGAATATGCCCGAACCGTTCACCCGCCGCAGGTGACCGGCGAAGCGCTCTTCAAAATATACCGGGACCACGGTGGCCCCGGCAACATTCCTGAAGACCAGGTCTGGCGCCTGCACATGGATTTGACCGAAGCGCCGCTTGACCTGCTCGAATTGAATGAGAAACATGAAGAACGGGATGTCATCCGACAACAGTTCGCCAATGCCTGTTATCCAGAGCATGGGTTGCCGTTGCTCCTGTATCAGACCTCTCACCACCAGGCCGATGCCGAGGCCTCTCTACTGGCCAATGCCAATGCCGGCGGTGACAACGTACATCGCGGTATGGTCATGGGCCTGTTGGTCGGCGCGGCAACGGACGAACTGCCGGATTATTTGATGGGTAGCCTGCTTGCCCACGATGAGCTGGCGGATGAAATAGACAACTTCGTTGATATTGCGCTGAGCGGAAAAGGGATTTGATCTGCCCCGGTTGATTGGGTGCTTTCTACGACCGTGAGATTTTCAATAATTCTGCGGTTCCCGATGGTTCGCCCGTATACGCGGCGTCGCCTACGTCACAGATGCCTCCGCCCTGACCCCTGCTTTCAGCCATCCTCCGACCGTGACCCTGGGGCCGGGAGCAGCATCACAGGCGCACCAGACCGACGAATACTGTTTTATGTCCAGCATTGACCAAACCGCCGAATCCTACATGGACATCGCCCGAAAATGGTGTGGTTAATTAACCGATACACGAAAGGAACTTCCATGACCACCAACCGCGCTGCCCTGATCGGATGCAGCCGTATGGGCGCCTTTGTCGACAACGAAATGCCACCGGATAACCATCGCCTGCCCTACTCGCATGGCGCCGATATACCGCTTGTGACACGATGATCGAAGTCATCCGAAATGGTCGGCGGGGTGCCCTTAAAACAGTGGTCAGCCATATGACCAGTACTCTGTTCAATACCTCCAGCCATATTTTTTGATTTGCTTTTCCGGCTTAATGAAGACCATCCGGTAGTCTGGGCGCAGGCGCATCTGCCGAAAGGCGATGAGATTATTGATGGAGATATATTACATGAAGATCCAAGTGCTCACGGTATGTTTCAATTCGAAAACGGTGTGACGGCCTGGTGCCTGAACTCCGGATTATTAATCCTCTCTTACTTTCTTCCTCTCTACCTCTCCAACACCGGATGCTGCAAATGGAAATCCGTCGCCTCCTGATAGACCCTGGCGACCGCCAGCATGTCCGCTTCCCCATATAATTGACCGACAAAGCTAATGCTGGTCGGAGAGCCGCTCTCTTTGAAACCGTTGGGTAAACAAACAGCAGGGTGACCAGTCAGATTGGTCAACAGCAGGTTGTTACCACCATAGGAGGGGGTGATAAAGACATCAATCTGTTCCATCACCTCGGCCATCTGTCGCATGACCAGGGTCCGTACCCGATGGGCCTGTATGTATTCCACGGCCGGAATCATACGGGCCTTGCGAAAGGTATTGGGCCAGGCGCCTTTATTCTGCCGAACGAGTAAATCATCCCGGTTGTTGCGGGTCAGTTCGTCGAAAGCCGCCGCCGCCTCCACACCGAGCACAAACCGAATTGAACGCAAATCGATCTCATCGGGCAGTTCAATGGGAATCAGGTCCAACCCCATGTCCTGTAACAACGCCAGCGAAGCGTCATCATTTTTCTTCCAGACGGCATTGTTTCCTCGCTTTGCCTCGAAGGCGCTTTTGTAATACCCGATGCGCAGTTCTGAAATATCTCGTTGGGCATCCCAGTTAAACGGCAGGTCCACCAGGGTAGCATCCTGATCATCCGGACCATGGATGGCGTCGAAAACAAGGGCGCAATCCTCGACACTCCGGCACATGGACCCGATCTTATCCATGCTCCAGCTCAATGCCATGGCGCCGTATCGGCTCACGCGCCCGTACGTGGGCCGAAGACCAGTCACCCCGTTTCGCGTAGAAGGTGAAACGATGGACCCCAATGTTTCCGTGCCGATGCTGAACCCGACCAGACCCGCAGCGGTAGCGGCGCCGGGTCCTGCCGATGAGCCGCTGGAACCCTCTTCCGGATTCCATGGATTTTTAGTTTTGCCTCCATACCATACATCGCCCATAGCCAGGGCGCCCAGGGTCAGCTTTCCGATCAGCACGGCGCCGGCTTTATCCAGTTTTTGAACGACCGTCGCATCGAGGTCGATGGACTGGTCTTTGTATGGCATAGCGCCCCAGGTAGTCTTGTAGCCCCTGGTCGCCAGCAGGTCCTTGGCGCCCCACGGGATGCCGTGCAACGGTCCCCGATATGATCCTTTTGCCAGTTCTTCATCTGCGCGTCTGGCCTGCTTCATAGCGAGCTCTTCCGTGAGAGTAATCGTACATTCCAGCCGTGGGCCGTATTTCTTCAGTCTGTTCAGATACATGGTCGTCAAATCAACCGAACTGACCTGCCCTGATCGGATCAATGGGCTAAGCCTGGCGACTGGCCAGAAAGCTACTTCCTCTATATTGCCCGGCGCTTCCGAAACCGCCACCTCACTCATCCGCATTGGTCGTTTTTCCGTAGAAAACGTCATGCCGGGCAAAATGGGAGAGAAATGCAGCGCAGGCGGCACGCTATTGTCCAGAGGTATAGACCGCATCGTCTCAAAAGCCTCTGCCTGCTCATTCAGATCCTCCACCATCATTTCACGTTCTTCATCGGTAAACTCAAGGCCGGCCATTTTCTCCGCTTCCCGGATTACCGCTTTATTGATGGGTTGATCCGTCTCCTGCACCTTAGCCCAGAGAATCCCAGGCAACAGCGTTGAGGCAAGCCCGACACTACTGAAATACGCCGTAAACCGCCGCCGCGATATCTTCTGCCCCAACAAGTTAAGAAAACCACCTGAAATCGCCATGATCTTACCCTCCAAGGTCACCAGGTATCCATCCCTGCAAATCATTCACCAAACCACCAATTATCTCTTGTTCACCTGCACAATCCGATCTTCCTCAAGAATATACGCGCTGAGTTGTTTGCCGTACACACAACCGGTGTCCAGTCCGATGACATAGGGTGATCGGTCTTTGCGACGTTTATAAACCAGGCCGCCCGGCGCATCGTGGCCGTAGATGACAAGCTTGTTAGGGGGATACGCATCATGCCAGCGGGCGCCAAACAGGCCCCCCGTCGGCGGCCAGGTACGAATGGTTAAGAACTCCTCACGGCTCGTCCCTTCGAACCCTTTCTCAGGATTTATACCGGCGTGGACCAGTAGAAACAGGTCTTCTTCTATCCATAAAGGCAACGCCTCTAACCAGGGTATGATGGCGTCTGAGATCGGCAGGAGTTCATCTATGGTATGCTGCTTGGTCAACGATATAAAATCAACAGATACCCCTTCATGGTGCTGCATAAGCAATTCCAACAGCTTGGCATCATGATTTCCCATCACCATACGGGCGTCGGTAGTCTGAATCAATGTCCAGACGCCGATCGGGTCCGGTCCTTTGGTAAAAGCATCGCCTACCAAAAACAAACGGTCACTGTCCGCATGATAATTCAGTACGTCCAGCAACCGTTGGAATTCTTGTGCACACCCGTGTATATCGCCAATAAACAATGTACGCATAGGCCGTTTCACCACTTGCCTACTTGCCACCAGATGCTATTTAATCAACAGTATTTTCCGCGCATCAACCAATGTACCGGCTTCGATCTGATACAAATAGACCCCGCTGAATACCTGTTTGCCATGTGCATTGCGGCCGTTCCAATGTACGGTGTGGAAATCGACAGGTTGATTTGCATCAGCCAGGACATGCACCACATGACCGATCAGATTATAGATGACGATACGGACATGACTCGGCTCATCCAGGGCATAGCGATTGGTGGTCTCCGGATTGAAGGGATTGGGGGAATTTTGTCCCAGCTCATCGTCGTTCTGACCCACACCAGAGACCTGTTTGCCGTCCGGACTAACCACCAGGTCAATGGCGCTTCTGTCTGGGCCGATAAAGCCCCGATCCAATCCAGAAGCAGCACATATACCATGAAATATCGGAGACACATGCATCCGATGTTCATCATCATCCCTAACCACCTGCTACCTGCGTTCGTACGAGCACGGCGGGCCGTACACCCTACCTGCCCTGATCTTTTAAAGCATCAATCACGCCACATCAATATAAAAATACGAAAAACCATTTCGGTCAATCGGTTTTCGCCACAACATCTATAATGAATTAACTTGAGTCCCTATATTCCGACCATTATATTATACCAGGTCAGGAATGGTAGTCAATCATTGCGTAACCATGAGGAGACGCTCCTTGCGTAGAATCGGCATATTCGGTTGGGGCATCGTAGCTCCCCGCTCACGAAATATAGAAGCTTTCGCCAAAAATCTTGAACAATCGGAAAGCTGGCTTGGTCCATTTGAAGGATTCGGTCCCAATAATTTTCTGGTCGGTACGCCTGATTTTGATTTTGGGGATTATAAATCGTGGATCGACACCCGGTTTCCTGCAAACAGATATACCAGGCTTGTGGAGAAAATGGATCCCACAACGCTGCAGGCCATCGCTACGTTTGTCCAGGCGTTAGGTCAGAATGAAGGAATGGAAGAAGAACTGCAACATCTTGGCACGGCCGCCCATGTATATATCGGCACAGGGGTAGGCAATATTCCAACCATCAGCCGAATATCCATGGATTTATATCGTGCGCAGAGGGCCTGGGATCGCTTCTGGGGAGATCCCGAAAGGAATAAGGCGCTTCAGAATCATACCGCCATGACCGCTGAAGAACGGCCCGGGTATGTCGATGTACCTCCACATCCGGAGGAAGTGCCGGCCGCTAAACGGGATCAGGCAGAAGAAGCATGGTATAAATACTGGACCGGCCAATCGCCTGAATTGCAGGAATATTTGACAACGCTGGCGGAGATCGAAGGGACAAATGTGGAAGGCACGGTGGAAGCCGGAAAGATGAAACTGATCAAAGACAAACAGCGCAGCAAGCAACGACTCCAAGCCCATTGGGGGGCGCCCGAGCCGCCCTGGGAATGCGTCTCACCGGATTTGATTTGGAATATTCACAACACACCGGCCTCCCAGGTCTCCATGATGGGCCGAATACATGGCCTTTCTATGGCCCCAGTTGCAGCCTGCTCGACCTTCGGCGTGTGCCTCAAGTTAGGTATAGATGCGATTCGTCGGGGAGAAGCGAGAGCCGTTGTTGTCGGTGCGACAGATCCGCCGCCGACCGCCCTGCTGGTAGGGGCTTTCTACCGGGCACGCGTCTCCGCCGCTGACGGCGCCGTGTCCAAACCGCTCACCGGCCTGCGCGGCACCCACGTGTCCGGAGGATCTGTCGTGTGGATCATTGGTGATTATGAATATATGATTGAAAAAGGGTTCCAGCCGGTCGGTATGGAACTGATGGCCGTTGGCGTCAGTTCCGATGCCGATCACATCATCACGCCATCTAAAGAGGGGCCTCGAATGGCCGTAAACCAGGCCTTCGAAAACGCACAGGTCTCCCCGGATATGGTCTCAACCTGGGACCTCCACGCTACCGCCACGCCGGGCGATTTTCTGGAAATGGAAAACCTGCTTGAAATGGTACCTGATTCTGTTCTGGTCACCGCCCGTAAAGGGACTTTCGGCCACGGCATGAGTGCCGGCGGCGGATGGGAACTCACCGCCCAGTACCTTGGCTATGAGCGCGGTGCCCTGTACCCCACTCCCCTCTCAAAAGAGGAGCTTAATACCGAAATAGGCTGTCTTCATGATCGATTTGTTTACGATGACTCTTGTCCCCCCCCCGACGGCGTTGCGGGTAAACTATCGATGGGGATCGGCGGTATTAACGCCTGTGTTATTTCAAGACCGCTGGATTAATAACTTCGCAAACCCTTTCACAGGAGCTGAATATGGCCCTCATGGACATTACCCCAGGCACCAAAATATCCGGGCAGATGTCGCCCGAGCCTACACAGGAGGATCTGGTATTCGCTCAACAAATGGGCATTGAATACGTCTGCCTGTGGACCGACGGCGAACATGCTAACTACGATTACTTTATGAGCCGCCGGGAAATCTATGAAAACGCCGGTATAAAAATCTACGGGTTCGGTAACGGAGATGTACACAATCAGGATGCCATCGTACTCAACCTGCCGAACCGGGATGCCAAGGTGGCGCAGTACAAACGTTACATTCGCGATCTGGGTAAAGCCGGTATCCCTTATACAACATATGCCCACATGGGTAACGGCATCTGGAGCACGGAGAGGGAAACGACGCGCGGCGGTGCCTCCGCTCGGGGATTTGATCTGGCAAAAGCCACAGAAGGTCATTGGGGCGGACGAGAATTCGAGATGCCGCTGACGCACGGCCGGGCATACAGCAAAGATGAAATCTGGGATAATTTCGCGGCCTTCATTCACGAGGTGGCGCCGGTCGCTGAGGAAGCAGGCGTCCGTATCGGTATCCATCCGGACGACCCGCCTCAACCGGAGTTGGGTGGTATTCCCCGCTGCATCTTCAGCAGTTTCGATGGATACCAGCGTGCTATGGAAATCGCGGACAGTCCGAACATCGGCATTTGCTTCTGCATCGGATGCTGGCTCGAAGGCGGTCCTCTCATGGGAAAAGATGTGGTCGAGTCTATAAAATATTTCGGTGAGAAAGGCAAACTCTTCAAGATTCATTATCGCAATGTGAATCAACCGTTGCCTCACTTCGTCGAAACATATATCGATAACGGATATTTTGAAATGTATAAGGCCACCAGAGCGCTTGAAGAGACTGGCTTCTATGGCGTCATGATCCCGGATCATATTCCCACAATGGCTGATGATGGTCGTATCAGCACGGCCTATTCCATCGCCTACATGAAGGCGCATGTGGACCGTGCCAGGGCCGAGGTCGCTGCGGCATGAAGATGACCTATGGCACCTATGCCATGCCCGAGACACGACTGGAAGAAGCCATTCCTCTTTTGGCTGGCATAGGCTATGATGGCATTGAAATCTGTGTCAGTCCACGGCATATCGATGCCTTGCCGGATGCGTTCGATACCGCCCGGCGTCAGGCGATACATCGTTTGATGGATGACCATGGTCTGGGCATACCCGCTTTACTTTTGACCGGCCATCTCTTGCAGGAAGAAGAAGCGGGGCATGCAGACAATATGGAACATGTCCGCCGATCTCTTCAACTGGCACGCGATTTTGGCGTCGAAAATACCCCCGTGCTGTCGATGGGAATCGGTGGTAAGTCGGATCAGTGGGAAGCAGTAAAAAACCATATCATTGATCGGTTAGACGACTATGCCAACCTGGGGCGTGAGGAAGGGTTTATCCTGGCCGGGGAAGCCCACTGCGGTGCTGTTGTGGACCGTTCCGAAAGAGCGCTGTGGGTGATTGAGACCATCGACAGTCCCCATGTTCGACTGCATTTCGATATCGTCCATTTCTACCTCTCCGGCGAAGATGAGACCGAAGCGGTAAAACGACTTGTTCCCATCACCGCCCATACCCATATCACCGACGCCCGCAAGCACAAAGACGGCACCTTCAATCTCCTGCTTCTGGGCGACGGTGATCTCAATACAACCAGATATGTGAAGGCCATGCACAATGTCGGATGGAACAGCTATATCACGCTCGAAGTCAGCGCCCAGATATGGACCCGTGACGATTACAACCCCATATATGCCGCCCAATTCTCTTACGATACGTTGCACAATGCATTCCAAAAAGCAAACGTCCCCCGAGGATAAGCAATCAGAATATCATCAATCACCCTTCACCAATCAGTCATTCACCAATTATGTTAAGAGCGGGCATTATAGGTTGCGGCGGCATCACAGAACGGCGACACGCGCCTGTCCTGACATCGTTTGTCGGGCACGTGGAACTTGCGGCCCTCGCAGATGTATCTGAAGCGCGGCTGGCGTTGATTGGCGATAAGTATAGCGTGTCGCCGGCACATCGGTATACCGATTACGAAGCTATGCTGAAAAACGAATCGCTCGATCTCGTCCATGTCTGTACGCCGCACCATCTCCACAAACCGCAGGCCATAGCGGCGCTTCAGGCGGGATCGCATGTCTTGATGGAAAAGCCTATCGCCACCACTGTGGAAGAAGCTGATCACATTATAGAAGCCGCCGATCATGCAGGAAAAAAACTGACCATCAGCCACAACCAGTGGACATTAACTGATTTATTGGTTGATTTATTGATTGAAAATGCAAAATTCAGACAATCAACAAAACAGACAATCAATAAATCAGACAATCAACAATTCCCCTCAGGAGACAGAACCAATGAAGATTCTACGTTATGAAGAATCCGGAGCCACGCATTACGGTATTATTGAAGAATCCGGAGCCATTCAGCAGCTTGCCGGATCGCCGTTCGACAGTCTGGGCACAAGTGGCGAGACCACATCGTTGGACCGGGTTCGGGTGCTGGCGCCGATCGCTCAACCGCGTATTTTTGGTGTGGGGCTGAACTATGCCGCCCATGCCGCCGAGAGTGGGAAGGAGCCACCACCGCAACCGATGTTGTTCCTGCTGCCCTGGACCGCCGTGATCAATCCAGGGGATAACATTGTCTATCCCAAACAAGGTCAGCATATTGACTATGAAGGGGAACTAACGGTGATCATCGGTAAAGAGACAAAAGATGTAACCAGAGAAAATGCCCTGGACCATGTGTTCGGATACACCATCGGCAACGATGTCAGTGAGCGGGTGATCCAAAAAGCAGAGATGGCGCAGGGCTGCATGCTCATCTGCAAAGGGTTCGACACCTTCAAACCGATGGGGCCGTATATCGAAACCGAACTCGACCCGACGAACCTGAATCTGACAACGCGTCTGAACGGAGAGATAAGACAGCAATCCAATACATCGGATTTCATTTTTCCGGTGGCCGATCTGATTGCCTACATCTCTGATGCAGTGACCTTGCTGCCGGGAGATGTGATTATGACCGGTACGCCGGCCGGCGTTGGTCCGTTTCAGCCAGGCGACACCATCGAAATCGAAATTGAAGGCATAGGCACATTGGGCAACGGCGTTGTAGCGGAATAATTACGTTTTATATGCAGAGAGAATGGGAATATGCTTACCCGAAGCCAGGTAGACGCCTACCACCGTGAAGGTTACGTAAAAGTCGAACATCTGCTGTCATCCTCTGAGGCCGAAGAACTCAATGAGGATATGCAATGGATTATCGACGAAT
>PVBE012057744.1_pt1 | contig 14975 bp, 15 predicted proteins | sample 1631181 | NCBI WGS metagenome assembly PVBE01 (sample SAMN08397723, study PRJNA350692) | Marine metagenome, whole genome shotgun sequencing project. | isolation source: water | place: Pacific Ocean | collected 2012-04 | reverse complement strand
TACTGCTTATTGCGAATCATAATTTGCGGTGCCGCCGCACCTTCCGCCAAGATTTCAGAATAAACATTCTGCGGCCAAGCAGCATCGCTATCGGCCATCAGGCCAATCAAACTTTTCCCATCCAACGGCTCAACGGTAAATTCATCAGGCTGCTCTCCTGCCATTTCAATCAAAGTAGGGACTAAATCCACCAGGGAGACATGTTGGGTGATTCGCTGACCCAGTTGCCCAGGCAAATTAATCATCAGTGGGATACGAGCCGATGCTTCGAAAAAATTCTTTTTGTACCACAGGCCCCGTTCACCGAGGTTGTCACCGTGGTCGGTGGTAAAAAACAATAGCTGTATTAGTATCCAGCCCGGTTTCATTAAGCACACTTAAAAGTTTACCAACCAGATCATCCAGATAACTTACAGAGCCATAGTAGGCATGTCTGGCCCGCCGGGTTTCTACTTCGTCAACTACATACTTATCCAAACCACTCAATGTCATCAAGCGTTGACTATAGGGATCTAACTCTGCATCAGGTATACGAGGCACTACCGGCATATCGATATCATCATGATGATATCGACCCCAGTATTCATGACTACATTGATAGGGATCATGCGGGTGAGTAAATGATATCAACATAAAAAACGGCCTGTCGTCATCACTTCGCGCCAAGTCATATAGTTTACGGGAAGCCCGGTGGCAGACTTCTTCGTCATAATCTATCTGTACATTTCGCGCACAAACACCGGCCTGCTTGAAGGACCTAGCATCATTGGCGAACTTCGGAGTTATCTCGGTCCAGTCACCTGTCCAGTTAAAGTCTGCAGGATAAATCATCGGCACCACAACATGCCTGGAACCGTATCCCTGATGTTGTTCGGCACAGAGTTGTCGAACTGGCTCTGGACGAGACGGCACTGTCACCGCGGGAACTGGCGGTACGCTTCACAGACACAGAAAAGTACTTTATCTCAGAGTCTTTGGTCTACCGCCTGCTCAAATCCCATGACCTGATCACCAGTCCGGCCTGCATCGTCATCAAGGCTGCGAATCAGTTCAAGGACAACACCACAGCCGTCAATCAGCTGTGGCAGACGGACTTCACATACCTCAAGGTGATTGGCTGGGGCTGGATGTATCTGTCCACGATCCTTGATGACTACTCACGCTATATCATTGCCAGGCCCTCTCTAAATCCGGAATCACGGAAACTGTCAACGGCGACGTGAGTATGTACCAGTGCGGCGGCGCACAATGCACCATTGGTGTCGGTATTGCTACTCATGAAGAAGGCCCCCTGGGGGGCCTTCTAAGTTTTCCGGCGCCACCACTTCAATCGTCTTAGGGCGCCTCTAATAATACCCGCCTAAGCATTAATCGGATACCTGTTCAATCCCACACGATTTGTCGGCGACGCATTAATTTACGCATGACTCAAAGTGCGCCGGCCGCGATCTGTTTAGCAATGTAATCAGCCTGGCGGATGGCCAACGCGACGATTGTTAGCGTCGGGTTCTCGGCGGCACCAGTGGTGAACTGACTGCCGTCGGAGATGAACAGATTGGCAATGTCATGTGTCTGCCCCCAGCGGTTGACCACGCCATCACGCGCCTTCTCAGACATGCGGTTTGTGCCGAGGTTATGTGTCGACGGGTAAGGCGGCGTCGGGAAGGTGCGGACCGCACCGACCGCGTCATAAACCGCTGCCCCCTGCTTGAAGGCATGGTTTCGCATAGCGATGTCGTTGGGGTGATCGTCGAAATGCACATTTGGCACGGGCAAGCCATACTGATCTTTTTTATCAGGATGCAGGGACACACGATTCGATTCCTGCGGCATGTCCTCACCGACCAGCCACATGCCGGCCATGTTCTCGTACCCATCCATGGCAGTGGCGAATTCGCGCCCCCAGGCTCCGGGGTTGAGAAACGCGGCCGTGAATGGAATACCGATCGACAACGTCTGCATAAAATATCCACCTGCGAAGCCGCGCTTAGGATCGTTGACCGATTCGTCGGTGACGATCCCGGCCATGGTGGTGCCGCGCCACATACGCACGGGCTTGTCGAAGACAGCGTAGACCGATCCTGTCATGTGACGCATGTAGTTACGGCCGACCTGGCCCGACGAGTTGGCAAGTCCATCCGGGAACATGGACGACGCCGAGTTCAGCAGCAGTCGTGGACTCTCGATGGAGTTGCCCGCGACGCAAACGGCGCGCGCCGCTTGGCGGCGCTTGTTGCCGTCCTTGTCAGCGTAGACCACACCTGAGACCTTACCGTTGGCATCGTGTTCGATGGTCAGCACATGCGCGTGTTCGCGGACCTCAAGCTTACCCGTCGCTTCGCCCTTGGGAATTTCGGTGTAAGCGGTCGACCACTTCGCGCCGAACTTACAACCCTGGAAGCAGAAACCCACCTGCTGGCAGGCGGCGCGGCCATCGCGCGGTTGACTATTGATAGACATGCGCCCGGTATGGACGTTTTTGTAGCCAAGCTTCTTGGCTCCCGCCTCCATGACCTTGAAGTTGTTGTTGCCGGGAAGTCCGGGGATGCCGTTGGTGCGTGTAGTTCCCATCTTGTTCTCGGCCTTCGCGTAGTAGGATGCCATTTCGGCGGCGTCGATGGGCCAATCGAGCAGATTGGCGCCGGAAATATCGCCGTAGAGGGTACGCACCTTCCACTCGAGATCCTGGAATCGCAACGAAGCCCCGGCCCAGTGAACCGTTGAGCCCCCGACCGCCTTGACGATCCAAGCCGGCAGGCCGGAGAAATCCTTGGCTACCCGCCAACTTCCCGACGTGGTGCGTGCATCCAGCCAAGCGAGCTGGCTGAAGCTCGGCCATTCGTCATTGATGTAATCCCCGGGCAGATAGCGACCGCCAGCCTCGAGCGCGACTACGTCGATGCCCTTCTGCGCGAGTTCGTTGGCGAGCGTACCGCCACCCGCTCCGGTGCCAATGACAACGACGACGCTGTCATTCTTGAAATCATATGGTGCTGTCATGTCTCAATCCTCCCCTTGTTCTCAAAGCCACGCGATGTCGTTGAAGCCGCGCTCGATGTATCCACCCTTGGAGAATGACTCGCCTTCATAGCCGAAGTAGGGCCACACCTCCTTCTGGTTATAGAGGCCGGTGATCATGCCGCCGCGGATGGCCTGGAAGAAGGGCGTCGTTTCGATCTGACGCAACAGGCGGTTGCGATCGATCTCCCATCCCATGCGGGCGTAGGATGGCGCCCCCGCATCCACAGCCATGGCGTCGAGGGTGGCGACGCCGTCCTCAATAAGTTTCTTGTGGCCGGCATCTCCCGCCGCCTTTTCGTCGTGACCCTTCATGGCGACAGCGTAAAAGTGATCAGCTAAGCGATCATGTGGGTAGATGTCGCGCGCCATTTGGATCAGCGTCGCCATAGCCTTGGATTTGAGCGCCTTCAGTTCCATTGCCCATGCGTCGTCCGCATGCGCCAAAAAACCGGTCCCAGCGATGAAGGCTGCGGTGAACGCCGTTCCCGTCTGCAGCAACTCCCGCCGCGTCATACCACGCGGATTCTCCTTTGTGATCATGTCAACTTCCTCCATTGGTCTCTTGCGTGTCCAGCGGTCCAATAAGCAGTCGATTAGCAATAACGACCGTGCTTCTGCAGGACCTCGATCTTGTAGCCGTCAGGATCCTCGATGAAAAAAAACCGCGCCATCAGTTCGTCGTCGCGGTTGAACTCGACGATATCGCGGGGGTTCAGCCCCGCCGCTGTGAAGCGGGCATGTTCGGCATCCAGATCCTCGACCGTAAAGGCAACGTGGCCGTAACCACTGCCGTGGCCATAGGGCTCGGTGGTGCCTTTGTTGATAGTCAGTTCAATTTCGAAATCCGACTCGGGGTTGCTCAGATACACCAGCGTGAAGTCGTCGAAATCGAACCGATCCGCAACATCGAGCGCGAAGGCGGTGCGATAGAAACTCACCGACTGCGACTCATCGACTACGCGGATCATCGTGTGGGTAGCTTTAGCCACGCCTGCCTCTCCTGGTATTGGAACTTTGACCAGTGTAGCTCCCAAACTCGGCTCAAATAATAGCCGAACAGGCTCCATAATGGAACTTAGATTTCCCAGATGGTTCCCCAGTTCTGCAGGCCCTATTTTGAAGCCATAATCCGCATTTTGGCCCGATGGAAAGAGCTTTTGACAACCAGGCGTCCTTAGCCACTCAATACCCTGCCTGGCATGAAAAAAGGGCTCAGTGAGCTAGATATTTGCGATCTGTTCATTACGCCAGAACCCCTTGCCCTGGTTGCCCCCCTGGACAAAGGCCTTGGCCTTGCCAAGCGATACGCCTCTTTTGAGGTAGACCTCTTTTTCTGCCTCAGTGAGGCCGGCCTTTCTCGCGTTGTCGGTTCAGTATGTCAACCTATATAAACCAATGGTTTAGGAAACAAAAAAGCGCCCTCTTGGACGCTCTGGGACGGCTTGGGATGGAGCCCGCAGACGGATTCGAACCATCGACCTGCTGATTACAAATCAGCTGCTCTGCCAACTGAGCTATGCGGGCATTTAGAAAGAACTACGGCCTTATTTTACTTCCCTAGGCTGGCGACCGCAGTAAGCGGTGGGGTCTTTACCCGCTTTTTGGACAAGGGATCGGGGTGACTTCGGTCATGGCATCTCCCCACTTCTGTTCTGCAAACTCCTGCTTTCGCTCAGGGGTTACCACGTCTGGAACATCGAGCCAATAAAGGGGCCCAAGGGTTCGTGCCTGTAATTTGACAATTATTGGAAGCTCCAGCGAAGCCAGACCGGAGGCAAGTTCGTCCGCCTGTGATTTGCGTGCATAGTCATCCAACCAAAGTATTTTTTCATCTCCAAACGCCAGGTCACCGGTGCTGATCCCGGCATCCTGAAGACTCATTCGGGCATTATCCCGGGCAATATCCGAAAGAAACGGGCCTGCCAATACCTGATAGGTGTGTACCTCTCGCACCGCGGTACGCTGCTGCGCCAGTCCATAGCCTTTATTGACCAGGATGCGACGACCATGGCTCAGCGTCTGCTGAGTGGAAAACGGCCCTATTCGAAGACAGCCGACTGAGGCCCCCATAACGATTGATTCCTCGGAGGTCAGTTCCATGGCCTCGAGATTGTGTCCCGCCTGTGCCTCCGGCAGGCCTAACTCCGCCTTTGGGGACAACTGCGTGGCCCACAGATACAAGCCGATATTTGCAAGGACCAGCAATGCCAACAGCACTCTCATGATTCTTTTCCGGCGACAAACTGAATTCCCTGCAACACGAGATCAGGATACACCTCCGCGTCAAGATTCATCAACGGTGCCAGAGTGGCCGCCCACCCTCCAGTCATCAAAACACGGATCTCGTCTCCGAGTTTTGATCTGAACTCATTCAGTACTTTTTCTATACCCCCCACCGTGAATATCAGGCTGCCCGCACTGACTGCGCTCGCCGTATCCGTATTAAACGCTCCAGGGTAATGCATCTCGTCAAGATCAAGATGCGCTGCCTTTTTGACCAACGCATCGGCAGCAACCTTTGGCCCGGCACTAATTACACCCCCGAGGAAAACACCCTCCTTTGACAATGCGTCACATGTCACTGCGGTCCCGCAATCAATAACCGCAAGAGAATCCTTAAAAATCTGTCGCGCCGCAATGAGCGCAAGCCATCGGTCAGCACCCAGGGTCTGAGGCTCAGGGTAACTGTTGATAACACCGCACTGTTCCGGCTGGGCTTCCAATAGTTCGGGATTGAGTTGCCACTGGCTTTGACAACGATCCGAGAGGTACGCAAATGCTTTAGGGCCGGCGCTATTACTCACCAGGACTCTTTGCACTGTGTTGAGTTTCTCCCAGGGACTGAAGTCTGTTTCTTCGTCATGGTAATCAATCGCCTGGCCCACAAACAGATCACCCGCATCTGTCAGTGCCCACTTGATACGGCTATTTCCGTGATCAATCAGGAGACAGGAGATTGGGGTCGGCATATTGTGACGCGATAATAAAGAGATTCAGTCAGCCAATGACAGGCTGATATCCCCGGAGTTTATCGTTTCCACCACCCCGTTCGCACAGTGAACGCAATAACGCCCCAACTCGTCGGCACCCTTACCTATGCCCTCCCGGAGTTTGCCTTTTGATTCCGCGCGGACCTTACGCCCTGCAAAGACATCCAATGCATTAAAGCGGTCTTGATCTGGCGCAAACTGATGCTGGTGAAATCGATCCAGCACATTTGCTATTGCGCCAAGCACATGCGCAATGATTGTTGTGCGCGGGGGAAGATCGTCCTCGGCATTACTGAATAGATCCGTGACGGGTTGCCCGGGATCGAACCGATTGGAGCCGGGTTCGTGAAGATTAATCCCAATACCCACGACTGCAACGGTAGCACCTCTAGAAGAGGTATTGAGATCAACCAGAATCCCTCCAAGTTTTTGATCCCGATACCAAAGGTCGTTTGGCCACTTCAACCCAACCGGCACCCCGGTGAACTCCTTGAGGCAGTCGGCAACTGCAACGCCGATAGAAAGGCTCAAACCTATCATCTCGGCGGCTTCTTTTTGAAACCGCCACCCTATCGAGAGCATGAGGTGGCAGTACGGCGAACCTTGCCAACTTCTTCCCCGACGGCCACGGCCTGCACTCTGGAATTCCGTGATACAGGCCTTGCCATGAATATCCCGACCTGCCTTTTGTTCCCGGCTAAGCCAGTCGCTGGTTGAATCCACGGTATCCAGCACCACAGTCTGGCGCGCAAAAGCAAAGCTTGCTTTCTCAAGTTGCTCCACAAGATCACTCACATCAATGGGAAGAACCGGCTCCAGAAGTCTGTAGCGGGCATCACTCTCCTTATGCAACGGCAAACCGTCCCGGTCGAGTTGTTGCAACAATGCAGCGACACTGGCTTCATCTATCTGTGTGGCATTCGCGAGTTCGCCAAGACTTAAAGAGCGATCCGTGGGCAACATCCTGACCAGCTGAGTGCGGTCAGCGGTCATCGATTGATCCGCCTTTTTTTCGAAGACGATCAAGTTTCTCGCGAATCTTGATCTCGAGGCCTTGGTCTACCGGGTAGTAATACTGCTGACCGATCAAAGACTCCGGCAAATAGGTCTCACCCTGGGCATAGGCATCAGGTTCATTATGGGCGTATCGGTACCCGTCACCGTAACCGAGTTCTTTCGCAAGTCGTGTCGGCGCATTGCGAAGATGCAGGGGAACTTCCTGAGTCCCGGTCTCTTTTGCCGCCTTGGTTGCCTCGTTGAATCCTTTATACACAGCGTTACTCTTTGGCGCGCAAGCCAGGTAAACGAGAGCCTGTGCCAGCGCCAGCTCTCCCTCCGGTGAACCCAAACGCTCATAACTCTCGGCAGCATCTAGAGTAAGCGTGAGCGCTCGAGGGTCGGCGTTGCCTACGTCTTCGCTCGCCATTCTGATCGCGCGGCGCGCGATATACCGTGGGTCACAGCCGCCGTCGATCATCCTGCAAAACCAATAGAGCACTGCGTCCGGGTCTGTTCCACGCATCGATTTATGCAGCGCAGAAATCTGATCATAAAAAAGATCTCCACCTTTATCGAAACGCCGCAACGGCGTACCAATAATCTCCGGAAGCATTTCATCTGGCAGAACGCAGCCATCGTCCGTGGTTTGGGCAAACTGCGCAGCGATCTCCATAAGATTCAAAAGCCGGCGGGCATCGCCATCCGCGGCATCTATTAGCTGCTGGCGGGCATCTTCCGGGATCGAAAGTCGCAGACTGCCCAATCCCCGTTCAACGTCGTCGAGCGCTCGATCCAGTAACTCCCTAAGGTCATCGTACTCCAATGGCTTTAACACGTAGACCCTAAGGCGTGATAACAGCGCGTTATTAAGTTCAAACGAGGGATTCTCGGTAGTGGCTCCGATCAGAATCAGCGTACCGTCTTCTACATGAGGCAAAAACCCGTCCTGTTGCGCTTTGTTGAAACGGTGCACCTCATCCACAAACAACACCAATTTTCCGGGCAATCCCTTGGCGCGGGCAACCACCTCCCGGACATCCTTAATCCCTGCAGTGACTGCCGAGAGCACTTCAAATCGGGCATCACAATATTGCGCCACCATCCTGGCAAGGGTCGTTTTGCCCGTTCCTGGGGACCCCATAACACCATCGAATGAATCCGCCCGGCAAGCAGCGCCTGACGAAGGGCCGCGCCCTCGCCTACCAACTGGCTCTGGCCTACAAACTGGTCAAGACTTTGCGGCCGCATCGTTTCTGCAAGCGGTCGATAGTCTTGTGCGATCTCGTGTTGATCCATTGATGGAGGGGCGCTCACGACCGTGGCGACTGATCCTGTTTGCTGGCCGGACTAAGCAACACCGGTAGCATCTGTGGTTGCAAGGATATGACGATAGGTGAGATTAATTCTGGGCGCAACGGTTAGACGGGTCTTGGGAACGCTATGGCGCCAGGCCTGCTGGCTGCCGTCGCGCATGACCAGCAAAGAGCCATTTTCCATAACAATTTCGTGGATCGGCAGATCTTTGCGACGTCGATGCTGCAGGAGAAACCGTCGCGCGCCACCAAGACTGACGGAAGCAATCACAGGATCTGCACCCAGCTCTTTTTCATCATCACTGTGCCATCCCATACTATCTTTCCCTGAACGGTAATGATTTGCAAGAACACTGTTGAACCTGCTCGCGCAGAACTGATTCAAACGCTCCCGCAGGTCGTCGAGTTCCGGCAGCCATGGGCTGGGCTGGTTCACGGTTCCGGAGTAGCGGTAGACCGCCCGGCTATCGCCATACCAGGCTGACTGACGCGGTGAATCAACCCACCGCCCATACACGAAGACCCTGGGGGTATGCCAGTCGATCGTGTTCCGAAGCGCTGCAAAACACGATGACGCTTCCGAGGTCCCAAGAAACCCAGGCCAGAATTCAAAGACACCATCTTCGATCTCGAGCGGGCCTTCGCCTGCGACGAGGTGAGTACCACGAACGGGGATCTTGCTTGGCGGCATAATGCAGACGGAACCTTGTCCTTGTCTCAATGCACGCTAGTGCAATGCGTCTTCACTCACCGCGGCTGCCAACGGGGAAGTGACGAACGCTGCCCCCGTGGAACGACCGCCACCTGGCTCAACGCTTGCAATAGAAGGGCACCCAAAAAGACTGGGATAAACACCATGCTGGGCCGTCGTGAAGTTTTCAAAACGCTGTTCCAAAACAGTCTTGATCGATTCATCCAGGGCGATATCTGCGAGCACATGATCTGAACCACCAACGTCGATCCTGGGCTGGCGCATGGCCTGCTCTGGGTCCATATCAAAATCGGTCATCAGCGCGATCAGCTGCATACAAGACGAAACAATCCGCCGACCTCCCGATGCTCCCACGGCGAACATCACGCCCGTTGGCAGTCTCACAATCGTCGGACACATATTGCTCAACGGCTGCTTTGTCGGCGCAAGAGAGTTCGGCCGTCCCGGGGTGGGATCAAACCACATGATGCCATTATTCATGAGAACTCCAGTATCCGGCAGCACCAATCGTGACCCGAATACTGAAAGGAGTGTTTGCGTTAACGCAACGACGTTGCCGTGCCGATCAGTGACATTAAGGTGGGTCGTGCAACCGGGCGTCTTGCCATCTGGACTGTCGCCCATTCGGTTAAGCCGATGCGCATAGGCGCTGTTAAGGCTATCGGCGACAGCGCAATAGAAGTCGCCGTCCGGCTGATTACCTGGCACCGGCACCTGCCGAGTAAGTTCAGCGAGCGCATCACACATACTCGGTCCACCGCAAAGGCCTGCGGGGGCATAGACCATGGCATCCCGGTAGGCGACACCCGACAACTCAATACACTCAGCCTGATAGGCCGCGAGATCTTCAGCTGTCAGGCTGATCCCAACCTTCTGGGCATCGCGCAACAGCCGACCCGCAAGATCTCCCCGATAAAATGTCTCGGGTCCTTCATCGGCGAGCTGCTGCAGAGTTTGCGCAAGACCCTTAAGCTCAATAACGGGCGGAGCGCCGGCCCAGTGACCCATCGGTACCTGGCCATCAGGCAGGTAAACTGATCGTGTTGATTCAAAGCCAGCAATGTCTTGCGCGCTGGATGCAATCTTAAGGCTCGAGTACCAGTCCACGGTAAGACCCTGTTGCACGAGACTGATCGCCGGCGAGAGCAGTTCGCCCCACGAGAGCGTTGCAAAGCGGTCTGCCGCAAGCGCCAGACCCGCGACATACCCCGGCACGGCAACGGAATGCGGCCCAAGCACATTTCGGTTATCCACAACCCCAGGCCAGGCAAAAAGATCGGAGTCGAATCCACTGCTCAGTGGATAGTCATCGGGATTTAATGTGCCTGACGCGCGGACACCGAACTCAACGGCATAACTCTTGCCGGTATCGGCAAGATAAGCCGTCATGAATCCGCAGCCACCAAGACCGCTCATCCACGGTTCCACCGCCCCAAGGGCAAAGCCTGCTGCGATCGCGGCATCGACTGCGTTGCCACCCTTCGCCAGCACTCTGGCCCCAGCTTCAGCCGCTTGATAATGCTGCGATACCACAACGCCGCCCTCCGCATGGACTGCGGGTTTTGCAATAGACCAGTGTTCCATTTGGCGGCTAGTTGAAAATCCTGGGAACGGAGAGACCTTAGACCCGAAGAATCTTACCGGGATTCATGATGTTGTTGGGGTCGAGCGCCTGCTTGATTGCCCGCATGACGCTCACTGCTTCACCATGTTCGGCGACCAGAAAATCAAGTTTGCCGTAACCGATACCATGTTCGCCGGTACAGGTGCCCCCCATCGCGAGCGCCCGCATAACCATCCGTTCATGCAACTGCTGCGCTCTTTCATGCTCTTCGGGATCATTCTTATCCACCAACAGTACCAGGTGAAAATTTCCGTCGCCCACATGGCCCACGATAGGCGCGACCAGGTTGGATTCACGGATATCGCGCTGGGTCTCACGAATGCATTCAGCAAGCTGTGAGATCGGCACACACACATCAGTGGCCCAAATCTCGCCATCAGGACGCAACGCCTTGCAGGCGTAAGCTGCATCATGGCGCGCCTGCCAGAGGCGGTTTCGCTCCTCAGTATTAGTGGTCCACTGGAAATTGCTGCCGCCCGAGTCTCCGGCAAGTTCCTGGACAACTTGCGCCTGTTCCTCAACACCGCGAGAGGAGCCATGAAACTCCAGGAAGAGCGTCGGCGCAACAGCAAGATCCGTTTTGGAATAACGGTTAATGGCATCTACCTGCGCTTCATCCAACAGTTCGATTCGGGCGACAGGAATGCCATATTGGATCGTACTGATCACAGTGGCCACGGCACTGTCGAGATCCGGAAAGGTACAAACCGCGGAGGAGATCGCTTCCGGAATACCGTAGAGCCGAAGCGTAATCTCAGTAATGACGCCCAAGGTGCCCTCGGAGCCTACAAAAAGTCGGGTCAAGTCATAACCCGCTGCGGACTTGCGGGCCCGTCTTGCAGTTTTTATGACCCGACCATCGGCCAATACCACCGTCAGCGCCAGCACGTTCTCCCGCATGGTGCCATAACGGACTGCGTTGGTGCCGGACGCGCGGCATGCAGTCATCCCACCGATAGAGGCATCCGCACCGGGATCAATCGGGAAGAAAAGGCCTCGATCATGCAGGTATTTATTGAGCTGCTTACGGGTAACCCCTGGCTGGACCACTACATCAAGGTCCTCATCGTGAACCTCGATGACTTCATTCATCTCCTGCATATTGATTGAGATGCCGCCATGCAGTGCGGCAACATGTCCCTCGAGCGCGGTGCCCGTGCCATAAGGAATGACCGGTACCTGGTGCTCAGCGCAAAGGCTCACGACCCGGCTGACTTCCTCCGTGCTGTGTGGCGTGACAACGGCATCGGGCGGAACGCTGGCGTGAAAGGATTCGTCCTTACCAAAACGCTCCAGCACGGCTGCAGCCTTGGAAAGCCGTTCACCAAACTCTGCCTCAAGGCAGGCTATCACCTTAGTCACCGAGGACGCCGGGGCCCTGATTTCTGCCTGATCGGCCATGACAGTTTCTCGAAAAGGATGCTTAAGCTTCATTATATATATCTACCCGGCATCGGGTTCATGGATTAGGGTCTGAATTCGTCTTCTCTGCTACTATCATTCCATCGCAGTAAACAGTTCATCGACTTACAGTTAAAGTACTTTCCGCGTGTCCAGGTTAAACGTCATCCATCCTGATGGAGATTCAGCGCCGTTCCTGCGCGGCGTCCTAACACGCTCTTTGCAGAAAGTGGGCCTGACGTTCAACGAGGCCTACGACATCGCTTCAACCGTCCGGGACCAGTTAGCGGCTGATGAAGAAATTACCTCGGACGCTATCACCGAGGCGGTTTCAAGAATTCTCAATGAACAATCAGGCCCGGAAATGGCAGAACGCTACCGGCTCACCAAAGCGGGGCCGGCCTGGATTCGCATCAACGAAAAGGATCGGGACAAGATGTGGTTCTCCCGAACGATTTTCCGTCATCGCCTCGAGATCTGCGGAATTCCAGAGGGCCTGGTGGAGGGGCTTGTTCGAGATACGCATGAGCGCCTAACCAGAGACTACTCCCGGGGCATCGAGCGGCACGAACTGCATGAACTTTCCTGCAAGATGGTCGAAAGAGACGCCGGGACACTTTTTGCTGATTATCTTGATGCATGGCACCGGCTTCGCCAATCCAACCGAACCCTTGTGATTCTGATTGGTGGCGCTCCCGGCGTTGGGAAGAGTCACGCAGCAAGCCTCCTTGCCAGTAGACTGAATATTTCCCGCACCGCGTCTACCGACATGTTCCGGGAGGTCATGCGCTCACTACGGCCCCCTGAAATTGCTCCGGAACTGCATTACTCGAGTTTCGAAGCCTGGAAGGCGGTGAACGACCCACCGCTGAATACCTACACGATAGATGCCCTAAGAACGGGATTTAACAGACAGGCTGACGAAATCGAGGTTGCCGTACATGCCCTGCTGGCAAGATCTCAGCAGGAACAGTTTTCAACCATCATTGAGGGCGTCCACGTTCGGCCCTCAATAGTGAAAGATTGCGCCCTACCCTCGGACACTATTGTTGTACCATTACTCATCGCCGCCGAGCGGGAAAAGACACTGAAAGCCTTTTTCCGAGGCAGAGCAATTTCTGCCCCGAGACGTGGAAGAAAGCATTATCTGGATAATTTGGATGCCATCTGGGATTTGCAGTCCCTGCTCTTGAGTGAAGCCGAAACACACGGCGTTCCGATTGTGATCAACGAGGCCGAAGGCGGCAACATGATGACAAGAATGTACTCTCTTATCTCATCTGTGGTGCTCAAGGAATCCTCTGGCCCGTCTGACTGATCCACCTTTACTCTCTTTCGATGAGTAAAGGTTTAGGCTAACATACCCGCTGCTACTTCCAGCGTTTCAACTCCCAGACTTAGTTCGACTGTTAAGCTAACCGATACGATCGGTCAGCGACGATCGATTACTGCGCCTGTCATCAGATTAATTATGAGTAGAAAAAACAAGCAGAACAGAAAAACGCGGGGAAATGACCCTCTTGCAGCGCGAATTCCTCAAGCCGACAAGGCGGATCGGCATATCCTCTATCAGCGAGCGGTGCAATGCGTTGAGTCTGAGATCGACATGGTGGATGAGACCTTCCGTAAATTACGGGGTCGAGACGCAAAAACACTCCGGGAAGACTTTTGCGGAACGGCAAATACAAGTTGCGAATGGGTCCGAAGACGCGAAGATAACCGAGCTTGGGGAGTTGACCTCGATAAGGAAGTCCTCGCCTGGGGCGAAAAGCATAACCTTGGCGCGTTGAAGGGAGAGGTAGCCGAACGGATTGAACTCATGCATGACGATGTGTTGATCGCAGACACACCGTCAATAGATATCGTTCTGGCAATGAACTTCAGCTACTGGATCTTCCAGACCCGGGCGGCATTGAGAGAATATTTCTCCCGTATCCGTGACTGCCTGGTGGATGACGGTATCCTGTTTCTAGACTTCTATGGCGGCTATGAATCCATGCGTGAACTGAAAGAAGAAACCGATCACGACGACTTTGTCTATGTCTGGGATCAGGCCAACTACAACCCGATCACGGGCGCCATAAACTGCCAAATCCACTTCAAATTTCCGGATCGCTCCCAGATAAAGCGTGCATTCAGTTACGACTGGCGGCTTTGGACGCTTCCAGAGATTCGTGAACTGCTCTCAGAGGCAGGCTTCTCGCAAGTACTGGTTCATTGGGAGGGCACCGACGAGGAGTCCGGGGAAGGAGACGGTATCTTCACTGCCACCGAGCAAGGCGAAGCAGATGCGGCATTCATCTGCTATGTCTCTGCCGAGAAATAAACGCTCTTTCCTACCAGACTGTTCTCATTGCACCGCCATCGACCACCAGCGTTTCACCAGTGATGTAGGCTGCGGCATCCGACAGCAAAAAAGCGCCGGCCTGGCCAAATTCATCCGCTTCCCCGAACCGGCCCATCGGGACTGTTGCTGCCCGGGCCTTTGAGATCTCTTCGAAGGAGACACCAGTCCGTTCCGACTGGGTCTGCATCAATCCCCTAAGGCGATCAGTGTTTATAGCGCCGGGAACAAGATTGTTAACCCGGATACCTTCCCCCGCCAATTGCTGCGAAAGACTCTTGGCGAGACTGGTGACCCCCGAGCGCATCACATTCGACAAAAGCAGCATATCGATCGGCTCCTTAACTGATGAGGACGTAACCGTTAGTATCGACCCGCCACCGCGCTCGCGCATGGATGGCAATACTGACCGGATCATGCGCACGGAACTCAACAGGGTTAGCTCAAATGCGGCCTGCCAGGCGTTGTCGTCAAAATCATCAAAGAGGCCTGCCGGCGGGCCTCCTGCATTGACGACCAAACCGTCGATCCCGTCGAACTGCGCGATAGTGGTGTTGCGCCCAGACATCGC
>PVBE011899726.1_pt1 | contig 14975 bp, 15 predicted proteins | sample 1631181 | NCBI WGS metagenome assembly PVBE01 (sample SAMN08397723, study PRJNA350692) | Marine metagenome, whole genome shotgun sequencing project. | isolation source: water | place: Pacific Ocean | collected 2012-04 | reverse complement strand
CTGGTGTCTATCTCTTTCTTCGGCACCCGCAAAATGACCGAGGTACCCAGGGGCATCCAGAACCTGATCGAGGTCGTGATCGAGTTCTTCCTGAACCTGTGCGAGTCTATCGCGGGGCCTGAGAAGGCACGACGTTTCCTGCCCCTCGTGATGACCATATTCCTCTTTATCGTCGCCGCCAACTGGTTGGGTATCCTGCCCGGATTCGGCACTATCGGCCGGATTGAGACCGCGGAGGATGTCATCCATCACGCCGAGGAGAAAGCCGAGGAAGATGGAAAGGAACTCAACCTGGCCGAAATCAAACTCCAGGTGTTCGAGGGAGATTCGTCTTTCTCATTCTTCCCCTTCGGCTCGGTGGATGATGAGATAACCGCCGAGGAATACGAGCACGACGGCGTGGAGGACGGCCAGCGGGCCGGGCTGCTGGTCCCGTTCCTTCGCAGCGCAAACACCGAGGTAAACACCACTCTGGCCATCGCGTTGGTGGCCATGTTCATAGTCCATTTCTGGGCATTCAGGGCGTTGGGATTCTTCGGTCACGTAGGTAAATTCCTCAACTTCAAATCAGGCCCCATCGGCCTGTTCGTCGGTATTTTGGAGGGGATAAGCGAGATCGCTCGAGTCATCAGCTTCACCTTCCGGCTATTCGGCAACATATTCGCCGGCGAGGTCCTGCTCGTCGCCATGGCCTTCCTCCTCCCATTGATCGGGATAATCCCCTTCCTGGGACTAGAGTTGTTCGTGGGTCTAATCCAAGCATTTATATTCTCCATTCTGACACTGGTCTTCGCCGCCATGGCCACCGTCAGCCATGATGCGGAGGAGCATTAGCCCTTTATCTACGGCAGGTCCCGGCGAACAGACCCTCATCATCGGGACCGCCGGCACGCTCGGAATGGCCGGACGGCGCGCCGGCCGACAGACTAAAAAAAGACCTATGAAAGGAGTCACAAATGATCGAGGGAGACATCATGAACATCGGCGCCGGTCTGGCGATTGGACTGGGGGCGCTCGGTCCAGGGATCGGCATTGGGATTCTGGCCGCCAAGGCGATGGAGGCTCTGGGTAGAAACCCCGAGGCCGCGGGTCCTATCCAGCAGAATATGATTCTCGCCATTGCGTTCGCCGAAGCCATCGCGATCTATGCGCTGGTAGTGGCCGTAATCATCAAGTTCGTCTAGTGTTAGGCCGGCTCTACGCCGGGCGCCGCTATAAACGCGCTCGGAGCATTCCGAATGTAAGGCCTTCCAAGGAGTAGGCATGGAAGCCCTAGGATTCAACATACCTGGGCTGATCACCCAGATAGTCAGCTTCCTCATCCTGTTTGCGTTGCTGTACCGCTTGCTGTTCAAGCCGGTCCTGGGGATGTTGGACCAACGCTCAGCCCGCATAAAGGAGAGCCTGGAGACGGCGGAAACGATCAAAGAGGAAGCCGCCCGATCCCAGGAGGAGATGCAGAAGCAGATCGAAACGGCCAGGTCCGAGGGCCAGCAGATGATCGCTCAGGCCAGGGACGTGGCGGACCGGTTCCGCGAGGAGGAGCTGGCCAAGGCCAGGGCCGAGATAGATGGCGAACGCGTCAGGGCCCAGGCAAACATCCAGAGGGAGCGGGACGCCGCCATTGAGGAGTTGCGCCGCGAGTTCGCCGGCCTCGCCATCGTCGCGGCCGAGCGCGTCATTGAACGCTCTCTGGACGAGTCGGACCACAAGGAGATCATCGAGAAGGCACTGGAGGAAAGCTCTCAGTTAGCCTCCGAATAGGATTCGCCGGGCTCATGCCGGACCGGGCATGAGCCGGAATTCGAGCCGGTTTCGGGGTGTGAGACTCTGTTCCACGCCAATTGAAGATGCCGGGCAGGTCGCGTGACCGCGCCCGGACCAGTCGATAGTCAGGAAGAGAGAATGGCAAGAGCCGCTTCGGCGAGACGGTACGCCCAGGCCGTGTTTCAGATCGCCCTTGAAAGGGACGAGTTGGACGCCTGGCGAGACGACCTGTCGGTCCTGGCGCAGGCCGTCGAGAACAAAGAGTTCGCGGAGTTTCTTGACGCTCCACAGGTGCCTACGGCAAAAAAAGTCAGTGTTGCCAAGGAGGCCCTGGGAGACACGGTCGGTCCCCTTGCCCTGAACCTGGTCTCGCTTCTAGCGTCCCGCAACGCAGCCCACACAATGCCGGGCGTGGTGGAACAGTATCAGCGGCTGCTGGACGATCATCGAGGAGTCGAACGGGCAGAGGTCGTTTCGGCCGTTTCCCTGGACGACCAGCAGGAGCGGAGTATCGTGGCCCTACTGGAAAAAATCGTCGGCAAAGATGTGCAGCTTGTCTCGCGGATCGAACCCTGGACCCTTGGGGGATTCGTGGCCAAGGCCGGCGATCGTGTGATAGACGGCAGCACCAGGACCAAGCTGGACAGGATGAGACGGGAGTTCGGCGAGCGGGTCTCGTAGGCTATGGCTATCACTAATCCTTGCTTGCGGACAGGGGGACCCGCCCTTCGGCAGGCTGAGGGTGGGTGTGCCGGCTACGGGACTCTTGCAGGATAAAAATACTGGGGCGTGGACCGAGCCGGGCTACCCCCGCACTCGACTAATCTAGGGAGGCCGACATGGCAGTCAGAGGACAGGATATAGCGTCCGTAATCAAGCGCCAGATAGAAGAATTCGGCGGCGAACTCACCGTCGTGGACGTGGGTGTGGTCGTGGAGGTGGGCGACGGCATCGCTCGCGTGCACGGCCTGTCTGGAGTGGCCTATAGCGAACTTGTAGAGTTCGAGGGTGGCACCATGGGCATGGCCCTGAACCTGGAGGAGGACAACGTCGGCGTCGTGATCATGGGCGACCCCCTGGCCGTAAAAGAGGGCAACGAGGTAAGGAGCACGGGGCGCATCGTCGAGGTGCCGGTAGGAGAGGAGCTCCTGGGCCGTGTGGTGGACGCCCTGGGCAGACCGATCGACGGCAAGGGGCCCATCAAGACCGTACAGGCTAGCCCGTCCAAACCAGTGGAGATCGTCGCCCCGGACGTGTCCACCCGGAAATCTGTCGATACCCCGGTCCAGACCGGTATCATGGCCATTGATGCCATGATACCCATCGGCAGGGGCCAGCGGGAACTGATCATCGGCGACCGCTCCATCGGCAAATCGACCATTGCCATCGACACCATCATCAACCAGAAAGGCGGCGACCTGTTCTACATCTACGTCGCCGTCGGCCAGAAGGCAAGTAAGGTGGCCCAGACCGTCGCACTCCTGGAAGAGCACGGCGCCATGGAGCACACCATCGTGGTGGCGGCCAACGCCTCCGATCCGGCGCCCATGCAATACCTGGCGCCCTATGCCGGATGTGCCATGGGCGAGTTCTTCATGGAGCGGGGCCAGGACGCCCTGATCGTCTACGACGACCTCTCGAAACACGCCTGGGCCTACAGACAGATGTCGCTGCTGCTGAGACGCCCACCCGGCCGGGAGGCCTATCCGGGCGACGTGTTCTATCTCCACAGCCGGCTTCTTGAGCGGGCCGCGAAAATGGACGAGGCCCACGGAGGCGGCTCGCTCACCGCGCTGCCGGTTATCGAGACCCAGGCGGGGGACATGTCCGCCTACATCCCCACCAACGTCATCTCGATCACCGACGGGCAGATTTACCTCGAGCCCGAGCTATTCAACTCCGGTATCCGGCCTGCCGTGAACGTCGGGCTGTCCGTCTCGCGGGTGGGCGGCTCGGCCCAGACTCGGGCCATCAGGAGCGTCGCCGGCCGACTGCGCCTGGACCTGGCCCAGTACCGAGAACTCATCACATTCGCTCAGTTCGGCACGGCGGACCTAGACCGGGCCACCCGCGCGCAGCTTGAACGAGGCCAACGGGCCACCGAAATTCTCAAGCAGGGCCAGAACGTACCGGTCGCCATGGAGCAGCAGGTTGTCATCCTGTTCGCGTTGATCAATGGCTACCTGGACGATGTGGAGATTCCTAAAGTCCTGGACTTCTCCAGCGCCTTCCGGAGATTTATGGACTCAAACCACCCCGATCTGCTCGCCAAGATAGCCGAGGAAAAGGTGGTGAACGACGAGTTGGAGGCCGCCCTCAAGGCTGCTCTAGAGGAATTTAAGGCCGGCGTGCCGTACTAAGGACACCATAAATATTGAGTTAACATTCTGTCGTGCTGAGGACCCCCGATGTATCGGGACGACGAAGTATCCGGGTATGGGTGGCGGTCGGTGTCCGGCATGGGAGCCCCCACCCCAGACCCTTCGCTCCGCTCAGGGTGACAGATGCCAAACTCACTCTGGTTACTTACCATAATAATATTCTAAAAGGGCTCCGAAAGAGCCGGAAACCGGTGACATGCCAAGCGTAAGACAGATACGCCGCCGAATTCAGAGCGTAGAGAACACGGCCAAGATAACCAAGGCCATGTCCATGATCGCCGCGTCTAAGATGCGGAGGTCCCAGGAACTCGCCTTGAGAGGAAGGCCGTACTCCGAACGGATGCGGAACCTTTTGGCCGACCTGGCGGCCCAGCCCCAGGAGGACGAGAACATACACCCTCTGCTGCGTAGAAGAGAGATCAAGAACGTCGAGATCGTCCACATAACCCCGGACCGCGGCCTGACAGGGGGGTTGAACTCCAACATCAACCGCGCCGCCGCCCAGTTCGTTCTCGATCACGCCGGACAGGTCAGCGTGATCGCGGCGGGCAAGAAGGGTAGGGACTTTATGGTCAGGTATGGGACTGACGTCCGGGCTGTGTTCACGGACCTGCCGGACTACCCCTCGCTGGCGGACGTCGCGCCGATAGCGCACCTGATTATCGACGAGTACACCCGTGAGAACGTCGACGCGGTCTACATGGTCTACGCGGACTTCGTCAGCACCACCGTGCAGCGGCCGGTGGTCGAACCGTTGCTGCCCGTAATGCCGGCCGAGCTGCGCCCGCAGGAGGCGGTGGGGTACATCTATGAACCTGACGCCCTCTCGGTGCTCTCGGGCCTGCTACCACGATTCGTTGAGATGCAGCTATACCACGCCGTTCTGGAAGGTGGAGCCAGCGAGCAGTCGGCCCGCATGGTCGCGATGCGCAATGCCACGGATAATGCGGATGAGATGGCCGAAGACCTCACGCTGGTCATGAACAAGGCCCGCCAGGAGAGCATTACGACCGAGTTGCTGGACATCGTCGGAGGCGCTGCCGCCGTCGGGACCTAGGCGTCAGCCGAATCTATAGACATCAAAACGCAAAGGCCATTTCCCGGCCCGAGGATTCAGGAGGAACCATGGCTACAGGTAAGGTAACCCAGGTGATCGGCACCGTGGTGGACGTGGAGTTCCCGCCCGATGCCATGCCGACCATCTACAACGCTCTGGAGACCCGGATCGACGACCGACGGCTGGTCCTGGAGGTCGAGCAACACGTTGGCAACAACTGGGTGAGGTGCCTGGCTCTCGGCCCGACCGAGGGCCTGGTCCGAGGCGTTGACGTCGACGATACGGGCCAGCCCATAGCGGTTCCTGTTGGGGAGCCCACGCTGGGCCGGCTCTTCAACGCCCTGGGCGAGACTCTGGACGGCCTGGAGGAGGTCGAGTCGAAGGAGTTATGGCCGATCCACAGGCCTCCTCCCAAGTTCGAGGAGCAGGCTACCACGGTCGAGGTCCTGGAGGTCGGCCTGAAGGTCATGGACCTCATAACCCCGTTCACCAAGGGAGGCAAGATCGGCGCCTACGGCGGGGCAGGCGTGGGAAAGACAGTCATAATCCAGGAGCTTATCCGCAACATCGGCACCGTCCACGAGGGCGTCTCGGTCTTCGCCGGCGTGGGGGAGCGTTCCCGCGAGGGCAATGACCTCTGGCATGAGATGCAAGAGTCCGGCGTCCTCAAAAATACCGTCCTCGTCTTCGGACAAATGAACGAGTCGCCGGGAATCCGGTCCAGGGTCGGTTTGACCGGTGTCACCATGGCTGAGTATTTCAAGGAAGAGCGGAATCAGGACGTCCTCCTGTTTATCGACAACATCTACCGCTACATCCTGGCCGGCATGGAGGTATCGGCCCTGCTGGGTAGGATGCCGTCGGCCGTGGGCTACCAGCCGACACTGGGCACTGAGATGGGCGACCTGGAGGAGCGGATCACCTCCAGCAAGGACGGCTCCATCACCTCGTTCCAGGCCATATACGTGCCTGCCGACGACTACAGCGACCCGGGGATCGTGACCACCTTCGGACATCTGGACGCTGTCGTGGCCCTGGAACGCGCGATCTCCGAGCAGGGCATCTATCCCGCTGTAGACCCGCTGACATCGTTCTCCCGGATACTGGACCCCGCGGTGGTCGGTCATGAGCACTACGAGGTCGCCCGGGGTGTCCAGCAGGTGCTCCAGCGCTACCGGGACTTGCAGGACATCATCGCCATCCTGGGCACCGAGGAGCTTTCGGACGAGGACCGCCAAATCGTCAGCCGAGCGCGGAGGATCCAGCGGTTCCTGTCGCAGCCCATGTTCGTGGCGGAGGCGTTTACGGGCCAGGAGGGCCGCTACGTCCCGGTCAAGGAGACGGTCCGCGGCTTCAAGGAGATCCTGGAAGGGAAGCACGACGAGCTGTCCGAGCAGGCCTTCTACATGGTCGGCCCAATCGAGGAGGCCGTGGAGAAGGCCGAGAGGATGGCTACGGAAGCTTAAGGGAAGACCACCCGAGGGGACTACTAAGCGTTATGGCTACCATGCGGCTGGAGATAGTGACCGCCGAACGGTCGGTATATTCAGAGGACGTTAACGTGCTCGTGGCGCCGGGCATTGACGGCGAGCTGGGGATTTTGCCGCGCCACGCGCCATTGCTCACCGCCCTGAAGCCGGGCGAAATCCGTGTTGTCAGAGACGGTGAGGAGAGTTACATCTCCGTCAGCGGCGGCTTTATGGAAGTGATCGGGAACAAGGTAATTATCCTGGCCGACACTGCCGAGCACGCCGAAGAAATCAACATCGAGCGCGCCGAAGAGGCGTTGAGGAAAGCCCAGGAGCGAATCGCGGCCAGGTCCTCGGACTTTGACCTGGAGAGGGCCATGATCGCCGCAAGAAGGTCTCAGGCCCGGCTTAAGGTGGCCCGGCGCAGGAGAAGGCGCCGGGAGGGCTCGTCGCCGTCTTCCGGGTGATGGCTCTGTTGGCATCGTCAACAAGATGGGGGTTTTTACCCACCCGTCGAAAAACGCGGGCGCGCGCGAGGACTGCCTCGTAGAGGCGGGTTTCAAACCCGCCCCTACACACCCGTGGGACGGCCAAGCTGCTGGGGCCGTATATAAGTATCGTCCCGCAGAGCCGGAATCCCGAACCCATCGGTAGAGTACCAATGCGTCGGGACACCCGCTCGCCCTCATGGGTTTTATTTCTGAAGGCACATCCCTTCGGCAAGCTCTCCGAAGGGTCGGAGTCCGACGCGTTCAATGTAAGTACGTCGGACAGGACAGGGCCCCAAACCCCTAGCAGAGGGGGACACCCCCTCCGCACTCCCCCGCGAGGGGTTTGAGATAATTAAAAGGGGCGCACAAGAGTGCGCCCCTTTTAATTCCGGCCATACGGGGGTTATTAAATGTTGTGCAGGTAGAAGGTCATTGCCTGCAGGGATAGAACCGGATCAATGTTCATCATCACCGTACCTTTCGGTACGTATGGCGCAACCGGGGCATAATTCAAAATACCCCTGATCTTGTTCGCCACCAGGTGGTCGATCACAGTCTGGGCCTCCCGGGCCGGCACGGCCACGATACCGATGCTGATCTTCTTAGCCTGCACAGTCTCGGGCAGCTCGGACACGGGCTGCACCCGGAGTCCTCCGATCTTTGTACCCACCTGCTGGACGTTGTTATCGAATACGGCTGCCACTGAGAAACCCTCAGGGGCGAAACCGGGATAGTTGATGATGGCGCGCCCCAGGCGGCCAACCCCCACCAGGCATGCCACCCATTTCTGGTCCAGGCCCAGGATGCGCCTCAACTCCTCCACGAGGAAGTTAACGTTGTACCCTCGGCCCTGCTTGCCAAACCTCCCAAAATAGCTCAGGTCTTTCCTGATCTGGGCGGGGGTGATCTGCAGGCGGTCGCCCAGCTGCTGGGAGCTTACAACGCTGATGTCTTCAGAGGACAATTGGAGAAGCGCCCTGACATAAAGGGGCAATCGAAGGACTACTACTTCAGGGACTTCGGAGAACTCCATTACACTCCTGTGTCGGTTTTCGCCTGAAGACCAACGTCCCGGTTCCCATCGGGAGCCACGGCACTGTTGGTTACACCCTAGGTCTGACAGTCTCTCTAAAGGAATGCGACGCCATTGTAGCGACAAGGATCGGGCTCAGTCAATCACTTGTGAATGTTATTACTACCGTAAAAGGCAGCCTGACACATATTGTCAGGCAGACGAATCGAAGGACATCATTGGTGCTTTTGGGGCCGTGGGTCCGGTTGAAGAAAGCCCAATCCTGGCCCCGTCCAGACCACCTGAGAGCGGTGCTGGAGAGCCGACGCACTCGCGCCTCGATTCTTGACATGCGCCCCATTATAATGCTAAAATTGTTTGATCTCTATGCGTGTATTGACCGGCGTATTGAAACACCAATTATTCGTTTGACAGCGACAATTACTATCGTACTATTTTCACCGAGAACCGTCTCCAGTTAGTCACGTCCGGGAGAGTAATTTATGACTGAAAACAAGGTGGAAATCCGGCGCGGCCTCCGGGACGTGTACATCGATAGGACTAAATCGAGCTTCATCGACGGCAAGATCGGAAAGCTCCTATACTGCGGCTACAACATTGACGACCTGGCCAGGTATTCCACCTTCGAGGAGACCATCTACCTCCTCATCTATGGTTCCCTGCCGACCAGTGACGAGTTGTCGGAGTTCGACGCCAAGATCAAGGCCAGCCGCCAACTGCCCGAAGAGGTCATCCAGGTTATCAGGCTGACCAAAGACGCGCACCCGATGGATGTATTGCGCACGGCGGTATCCGCGCTGGCCGGTCTCGACCCCGATGTCACCGATAACTCCCGTGAGGCGACCATCCGCAAGTGCATCCGGCTCACGGCGCTGGCGCCGGCCATAGTCGCCGCTCATTCTCGCATCCGCGACGGCAACGAGCCGGTAGCGCCCGATCCCAATCTGAACCATGCGGGCAATTTCCTCTATATGCTATTTGACAAGCAGCCGGTCCCTGAGGACGTTGCGCTGCTGGACAAAGATTTCATACTTCATGCCGAACACGGCATCAACGCCTCCTCCTTCGGGGCCAGGGTTACGGCGTCGACCGACGCCGACCTGCACGCGGCCGTCACGGCCGGTATAGCCATCCTCAAAGGCCCGGCCCACGGTGGCGCCGCCGAGGAAGTAATGAAGATGGCCGAGGATATCGGGAGCGTGGAGAACGTCGAGTCATACATAAAGGAACTCCGCGCCCGTGGTGGCAGGGTCATGGGGTTCGGACACCGTGTCTACAAGGCTGTTGACCCAAGGTCCCTACACCTTAAGGACGACGCAAAGGCGCTGGGTGAGCGCCGAGGACAACCCAAGTGGTTCTCCATCCTCGACGCGGTAGCCAAGACTATGGAACCCTACTCCAAACGGGGAGTCTGTCAGAACGTGGACTTCTTCTCCGGTGCCATCTATTACCTCATGGGAATCCCGGCCGACCTGTTTATCTCCCTGTTCGCCATGGGACGGATTCCCGGCTGGGCGGCACAGGTCATGGAACAGTATGACAACAACATCCTACTGAGACCGCGACTCGAGTACACCGGCCCGATGGACCTTGAGTATGTACCGATAGAGAAACGCAGGCAAGTCACCGAAGCAAAAGCATAGAAGGGACTGAACGTGATCGAACCGCAAGAACAGACCTTGTCGGAGTGTAAGCACCACTGGTTGATCGAGAGTCCCAACGGGCCCACCAGCCAGGGGACCTGCAAGCTGTGCGGCGAACGGGCCGAGTTCAGGAACTCCATGCCAGGTTCGGGCTGGGACCGGGGCAACACTCAGGCCAAACGAATGAAACAGGCACGCAGCAGCAGCTGATGCAGACCCGCTCTGACGAGCGGGTGGCAGCATGAACAGGGCCGGGGGACATCCGCTGTGTGATGTCCCCCGGCCTATATTTTTGAAGACGGTCGACTCTCCCGAACAACAACCCAACCTCTACCCTTTTAGCCGGGTTGCCCGGACTGAGAGATTACCTCAACAATTGAGGTGATTAACCCCACCCACCCGCGGACTTCCGAATGACAGGCGTCGAATCAAAAATAAGAAAACGCTTAGCCACTCGGGGTAAGATACCGTTCGCCGAGTTTATGGGGCTTGCCCTTTTCGACCCGGAGGGTGGCTACTATACCGACGAGGCACTTTTCGGGCCGGCTGGCGATTACTTCACCAGTCCGGCCACCCATCCGGCCTTCGGCGCACTGGTCGCGGTCCAGCTTCAAAGGATGTGGGAGGTCTTGGGCCACCCCGCCAGGTTTACCGTGGTAGAGATGGGGGCCGGAAACGGCCTGCTGGCCGGCGACGTCGTTGAATACGCCGCTGGGAGGTCGAGTGACTTCTCCGATTGCCTCAACTATGTGGCAGTTGACAGGTTCCGCCCCGCCGACGAGTCAAAGGCGCCCGACGGCACCCATAGGATAATCGCCGATGGCGTCCCTCTCAGCCAGGTGACAGGCTGTTTTTTATCGAACGAACTGGTTGACTCGTTCCCGGTCCATCGTTTCCAGATCCACCGTGGAACCGTAAACGAGATATACGTGGCCCTGACCGAAGACGGGGAGTTTACCGAGGTGACGGCCGAGCCGTCCACCCCGTTACTTGCAGAGCGGATCGAAGAGCTTGCGCTTTCGCTGCCCGACGGTTTCCGTGGCGAGGTAAACCTGGGGATACCTCCCTGGCTGAGCCAGGTTTCCAACGCCTTGAAACGTGGGTTCGTGGTCACCATAGACTACGGCTACGAGGCTGCCGAACTCTATTCTCAGGCGAGGGCGGGCGGTACCCTCCAGACCTACTATCGCCATACCCAGGGTGGGAGCCCCTACCAGCGCGTGGGCCGGCAAGACATCACCGCCCACGTGGATTTTTCAGCCCTCGGCTCCACCGGAAATTCTCTTGGGCTGCAGCTTCTGGGGCTACGTACCCAGGCCCGGTTTTTACGAGACCTGGGCTTTGAGGCGATGCACCAGAAGGTCAGGGGCCTGGGGCTTAGCGACAGGGAGAGAAACGCCAACACGATGGCGATGCTCGAACTGGTGAAACCGGAGGGGCTCGGCGGCTTTAAGGTGCATGTCCAGGAGCGTGGTTCGGGTGTGACTGGACTGGACCAACTGACCCCAGCCGAGCCGGCCCCTGGCCAGCTTGACGTGCCCCTGCTTGGTCCAAGGCACATGCCTCTGATGGAGGGCCGCTACCCGCACCTGGAATGGGACCCGGGGGACCTCTGGCCCTTCGGACGGGAAGAGCCGTAAAGGCGTTTGTACGATGCTGTTGGGTGACCTTCCGCGGTCAATGGCTAAGGGTTCAGTCCCAGCTGGGTCGCCACCGGTTTCAGGGCCTCGATCACGAAGCCGATGTGTTCGTCCAGGTCCACCTCCAGCTCCTCCGCGCCCTGGACGATGTCGTCTCGGTTGATGGACTTGGCGAAAGCCTTGTCCTTCATCTTTTTCTTTACCGAGCGGACCGCCGTGTCCGACAGGCTTTTTGTGGGACGCACCAGGGTCACCGCGGTGACGAAACCAGACAGCTCGTCGCAGGCGAACAGGGCCTTCTCCATCAGCGATTCCCTGGGAATACCGGTGTGGTTCCCGTGGGACAGGACCGCCCGGATGATCTCCTCGGAGAAGCCGTTGGACCGCAGTATCTCGGCGCCGAATGTGGGGTGCGATTCGGGCGTCGGACAGACCTCCCAGTCGAAGTCGTGGACCATCCCGGCGATGCCCCATATCTCCTCGTCTTCGCCCGCCTGGCGGGCGAAGGCCCGCATACACGTCTCCACAGCCAGCAGGTGCTTCTTCAGGCTGTCGCTCTCTACGTGCTCCTCGATTACCTTGTACGCGGTCTCTCTGTCCATCGTGACACCTCGAAAATCTATTCCTGGGAAGTTTCGTCGGAAGTACGCGGGCGGGGCGAACAGCGGCGCGCCGTGGTGATGAACCCCGTGTGACCGACCATACGGTGTGAAGGGCGGATGCTGCGCCCGCTCACGTGCCAGGGTCTCATCAGCATCTCCAGAGTTTCGATGAGTTCGAATGTCCCCTCCCGGCGCAAGCCCTGGTTCAGCTCGTGGACCTGCATGACCGTGGGCAAAAAGCTGGCGAAGATGCCGCCGGGCACCAGCTTCTCCGAGGCGTGGCCGGCCACACGCCACGGCTCCGGCAGGTCGAGTATGATCCGGTCCAGCGCGTCCTCCTCAAACCCTTCATAAACGTCGCCCAGTTTGAACGTGACATTGGAATTGTCGGGGTCCATGGCGCGAACGTTGTTACGAGCCCGATCGATCATGTCCTCTCGGACGTCGTACGTGGTAACCGTTCCCTCTTTGCCGGCCGCACGCATCAATGCGATGGTGAGCGCCCCGGACCCTGTCCCCGCCTCCAGGACCCGTGCTCCGGGGAAGATGTCGGCGTAGACGATGATCGCCCCGATGTCCTTGGGGTATATAACCGTGGCGATCCGAGGCATCTCACGGCTGAAGTCGGCCATCGTGGGTTTGAGCGCAAGCAAGTGGTGGCCCAGGGCGGTCGTGATCCAGGTGCCTTCTTCTCGGCCTATGAGGTCGGCATGAGCGAAGTTGCCGATGTGGGACTGAAACTCGCGCGACGCGTCTAGCCTCACCAGGTACCGCCGTTCTTTGCGGTCGATGATGAGCGCGTAGTCGCCTTCGCTGAAGGCATACCTGGTAGCCCTGGCGTCTTCCATGTGTGCTGCCTTTACCGGCCCCGGCGCGGGCGGTTTGGATATACTGCTGATTCTACACCCAGCCGGGTTCGGACACAGCCTAGAGCTTGTCGATTTCGGCCAGGATCTCGTTGATGTCGAACTGCGCCATGCTGGAGTACAGCTTCTTGAAACGCACTATACCCTGCTTGTCCACCAGGAACACGGAACGGTTTGCCGTGCCCCGGTCCTCGTTGTACACACCGTAAGCCCTGGCGACCTCACCCTTGGGGTGAAAGTCGGCAAGCACCGGGTAGGGTATGTCGCCCAGCGAGGTCGCGAACGCGTTCTGAGTGGGCCGGGCGTCCGTACTAATACCCAGAACCTGGGTATTCCTCTCCTCGAACTCCGGATTTGAAATCCGAAACGAGGAGACCTGGTGGGTTCAGCCGCCTGTAAACGAGAATATATGAAATGACAGGATGACGTTACTCTGACCTTCGTACTGGCTGAGAGTAACCTGTTCCCCACTGTGGGCCGGCAGGTTGATGTCCGGGGCCCGCTGTCCTACGTCTACCATTGATTTCCTCCTGGTACTGGATTTAATTAAGTAACTATCTCGGGTAAGGAGGTGACTTACACCCACTCCCCCGCGAGGATTTTGAGGCAATTACTAAGATACAGTATGTCGGCTGTGATAGGAATGATTCGGGAGAGAGGCTCTCCAAAGGGTTCGGAGAGTCAGGCATCTGATACTGTTCGGCTAGCCCTCCGACGGCTTCCAGCGCAGGTCCGGGTGTCGCGCGGCATTAGCCTCGTCCAACCTGGTGTTGGGCGTGTCGTGGGGGGCCTCGTGCAGGAGGTCCGGGTTGTCCCGCGCCTCCAGGGCAACGGTCTTCATCGCGTCGATGAAGTAGTCCAGTGTCTCCTTTGTCTCGGTCTCGGTGGGCTCGATCATCAGGGCCTCATCGATGATGAGGGGGAAGTACATGGTGGGTGGATGGACACCGTAATCGATGAGGCGTTTGCACACATCGAGGGCGCTTATGTCGTAGTCTCTCTTGAGGTTATTTGCCGACAGCACTACCTCGTGCATGCAGTGCCGGTCGTAGGGCAGATCGTAGTAGCCTTTGAGCCGACTGAGGATATAGTTTGCGTTGATCACCGCATCCTCGCTGACGCGGGCGACGCCCGGGTTGCCCAGCGTGACGATATAGGCATAGGCGCGCACCAGCGCACCGAAGTTGCCGTGGAACGCGCCCATCTTCCCGATAGTCCTCTCGGGAGCGGACAAAGAGTAGGCCTCTGTCTCACCGTCGCCGCCACCGCGCTTCACCACGGGTGTCGGGAGGTAGGGCGTCAGCCTGGCGCTCACCAGGACCGGACCGGCACCCGGCCCGCCGCCGCCGTGCGGCTGTGTGAATGTCTTGTGTAGATTGGTGTGGACGACGTCGCAGCAGAGGTCCCCCAGTTTCATACGCCCAAGCAGCGCGTTCAGGTTGGCTCCGTCGACGTAGACGACACCGCCCGCCTCCTGGACAATGCTGCATACTCGATCGATGTTCCTGTCGAAGAGCCCCAGTGTGCTGGGGAGGGTTATCATGAGCCCGGCCAGGTTCTCACCGGCAGCGGCTTTGAGGGCTTCCAGGTCCGTGTTGCCGTCTCCGTCCGATGGCAGGGTGACGACCTGAAAACCGGCCATGGCGGCGGAAGCGGGATTGGTGCCGTGGGCGCTGTCCGGGATGAGGACGTCCGTCCGGTTCGGCTCGCCGTTATCCAGGTGGTACGCCCTGGTCATCAGCATTCCGGCGAGTTCTCCATCGGCCCCCGCCATGGGAGCGAGGGACGCGCCGACCAGGCCTGTGATCTCCAACAGCCGCTCCTGGAGTTCGTGCAGAAGTTTGAGCGCTCCCTGGACCGTCGAGTCCGGTTGCAAGGGGTGGATGTCGGCCAGGCCCGGGATCGAGGCTATCTCGTCGTTCAGCTTGGGGTTGTACTTCATCGTGCAGCTACCCAGCGGGTAGAAGTTGTGGTCGATGGAGAAGTTGAACTGGCTGATCTGGGAGAAGTAGCGGACCAGCTCGCT